>OGXR01002699.1_pt1 | contig 10945 bp, 7 predicted proteins | sample 1576331 | NCBI WGS metagenome assembly OGXR01 (sample SAMEA3541473, study PRJEB24748) | human gut metagenome | biome: human gut; feature: human-associated habitat; material: faeces | place: China | collected 2012 | reverse complement strand
AAGGAACTGAAATGGTTATGCCTGGTGACAATGTTACTATGACAGTTGAATTAATTGCTCCAATTGCAGTTGAAAATGGTACTAAATTCTCTATTAGAGAAGGTGGACACACTGTTGGTGCTGGATCAGTTACTGAAATTATTGAATAATTAAATTAAAGATACTCATTTGAGTGTCTTTTTTCTACAAAATTTAGTTGATAATAAAACAATAAAAATTGTATATAATATTAATGCAAATGATAATTTGCCAATTTTATGCAATGGTATTGACTTTTGGCATAAAATATAGTATATTATTATTGCATTTGATGAATGCATTAATAAGAAAATGTTTCTCGCTTCCAGGTGGCTTGCGAGTAATAAGTAATCCTGGTCGACAATGTTTCTCGCTTACGGGTGGTGCGAGTAATAAGTAATCCCGAGCGAAAATGTTTGAAAACTCTTACTTTTTAAGTAGAGTTTTCTTTTAATTTATGATATACTTTTATTGGGTTTAATAGTTCAAAAATAATATGTTTTTTACTATATGTTTATGAAATAAAATGAAAGGAGAAAAGATTGTTATGAAGGTTCAAACTGGATATTTATATCATATTAAGGATGATTTTTTTGATATTGTTAACGATGATAATTTAATGCAAAATCATGAAAAGGGTAAAAAAAGACCTACTTATTTTACTATTAAGGATAATGATATTTTATGGTTTATTCCTATTAGTTCAAAAATAGATAAATATAAAAAAATAATTGATAAGAAAATAGAAAAATATGGTTTTTGTAATACTATATTAATAGAAAAAATTTTTGATGAAGAATCTGCTATTTTACTTCAGAATGCTTTTCCAACTTTAGAAAAGTATATTGACCATGTTCATACAATTGATGGTAAGCCTGCTAGAGTACCAGAAAAGTTAGAACAGATAATTTATGATAATTTTAAAGAGTTAATGAAGCTTAATACAAGGGGAATAAAGGTATTTTTTACTGATATAGATAAAATGAAAGAGCAGATGTTAGAAGAATTAAAAGTTTCTAGTAAATAGTTATAAGTTTTATTTTTTAGATAGTAGTGAAAAGAACTTATATCACTGCTCGTTTTGAACGTTTGGACAGGATATTTAATATCATTATCCTTAGTGATACTAGTTCTTTTCTTTCTTTTAGGTATTCACTGTGAATATAATAGATATGGATGATATTCGTTTCTAGACTATAGGCTAGAAATGACATGAAATGACCTTGGCATTTCATGAAAGGTGAAAGAATGTAAATGATAATAATTACTTAAATATTATTATTACATAGATTATTATAGGGATGGATAGTATGAATCCTTATAATAAGATAGAAAGAGATAAGAAATGTATATGTAATATTGTTATTATTGGGATGACTGGCCTATGGTATCACAGGGTTTAATTGGTCCTACGGGACCTCAAGGAGAGACTCCTAGTAGTAGTACTGAAGGGATATTCTTTTCTAGTTATAATGATACTAATGATATTGAAGCAATGATTATTAATGAGACTTGGTTAGTACCAGAACCTAGTGAATATTTTATTGTTCCTAATAATACTGAAGTAGAAGTAGTACCAGGTATTTATGAAATTGATTTATCAGGATATATTGATGGGGTAGATAATACTCATGGTGGTAGTTTTTATTTAGTAGATAGTACTGGATCTGCGATTAAAGATTTAACTTTTGAATTACCTCTTAGTGATATTAGTAAGATGTATTTTAGTAAGAATATTTTATTTAGATTTAAAGATGATACTACACTTGAGGTTATGACTAATTTAACGGGAGATATTAATACTTCTAATGTAGAAGTAAAAGATGTTACTTTACTTATGAAGAAGATACATGAATAAGGAGTACTTTAATGGTACTTTTTTTCTTTACTTTAATTGTTATATTTGATATAATTAGTAAGAAATGAGGCGTATTATGAAAGTTAAATATACATTATTACATAAAGATAAAGATACTAAGGCTAGATATGGAACATTAGAGACTAACTATGGTAAGTTTGAGACTCCGATGTTTATGCCAGTAGGTACTCAGGCTACGGTTAAGACTCTTGATCCAGAAGAAATTAAAGAGATAGGTGCAGGTGTTATATTATCTAATACTTATCATTTATGGCTTAGACCAGGAGAAGATATTGTTGCGAAAGCAGGAGGACTTCATAAGTTTATGAATTATGATGGTCCTATTCTTACTGATTGTGGTGGTTTTCAGGTATTTAGTTTGGCTAAACCTAAAGATATTAGTGAAGAGGGAGTAGTATTTAAGAGTCATATTAATGGAGAGAGATTATTCTTAACACCTGAGAAGAGTATTGAGATTCAAAATAAATTAGATAGTGATATTGCTATGAGTTTTGATGAATGTCCTCCATATCCTGTAACACATGAATATATGAAGAATAGTGTTGAGAGAACTATTAGATGGGCTAAGAGGGGGAAGGCTGTTTTTAATAATCCTAATCAAAGTTTATTTGGTATTGTACAGGGAGGAGAATTTGAAGATTTAAGGGAATGGTCTTGTAAAGAGACGGTTAAATTAGGTTTTGATGGTTATTCTATTGGTGGTACTTCAGTAGGAGAAGATAAACCGACGATGTATAAGATGATTGAATATGGTATTAAATATTTGCCAGAAGATAAACCTAGATATTTAATGGGAGTAGGAGAACCTACTGATTTATTTGAAGGGGTAGAAAGAGGAGTAGATATGTTTGATTGTGTACTTCCTACTCGTCTTGCTAGACATGGTCATGCTTTTACTAGAGATGGTAAGATTAATTTAAGAAATGCTAAGTATAAAGAAGATTTTACTCCAGTAGATGAAAGTTGTGACTGCAAATGCTGTAAAAATTATACTAAGGCTTATATTAGACATCTTTTAGTAGCAGATGAGACTTTAGGTCAAAGACTTTTATCTATTCATAATTTAAGATTCTTAATTAGAATTATGGAAGAGATAAGAGAAGCTATTAAAGAAGATAGATTCTTAGAATTAAAAGAAGAATTTTATAATAATTATAAAAAGAAATAATATATTAAATTAAGAAAAGAGGGTTAATATGAAGAAAATAATCAAAATAAATTTATTAAACTACATAGTACTAATATTTTTTGAAGCAATGTTTGCTCTTATATCATTTGATATTTATTCAAAGAGTGAAGTACTTAGTATACTTATATATTCTTTATTTGTTTCTTTTATTATGACTATTTTAATGACTATATGGAGTGAGAAGGTAAATAGAATATTTGGTTATATTATTTATTTTATTTTTTGTTTTTGGTTTGCTTTAGAGACGATATTTAAGGCTTTCTTACAGACTTTCTTTTCTTTAGATTGTTTTAAGTTATCTGATCAGGCTATGGGGTTTGCTGGGGAGACTATTAAGGTTATTGTTAGTAATATCCACTATTTGGTATTGTTCTTTTTACCTTTTATTTTACTTATTATTTTTAGAAGAAAACTAGATTTTGATATAAAGGGTAATAAGAAGTATTTATTTGGTTATATTATTCTTATTCCTTTATCTTTCTTATCTTATAGACTATATATTAATAGTACTAAGAATAGTAGTGATATTTCTTTATATGATTTATATTATAATACAAATAATATTCCTCTTAGTATTCAGAAGATGGGAGTATTATCTAGTACGGGGTTAGATATATATAGGAATATATTTGGGTTTGATGATAAGGTAATTGAAGTTAATTATGAAGAGAATGATGATAATGATGAATTATTTGTTTATGATAAGAATATTCTTGATTTGGATTTAGATAGTGATAAATTAAATAAGGATATTAAGAAATATATTGAAGATAATCCTGGTACTAGTAAGAATAAATATAGTGGGATGTTTGAAAATAAGAATCTTATTTTTGTAGTAGCGGAATCTTATAGTGAGATTGGAGTAGATGAAGAGAGAACTCCTACACTATATAAACTAACTCATAATGGCTTTATATTTGATAATTTTTATGTACCATATTACTTATCTACAATAGGAGGAGAATTTCAATCATTAACAGGATTATATCCTAATTACTCAACTCTTACAAAGTGGAAGAGTGGGGAGAATAGTTTTCCTTATGGACTTGCTAATACCTTCAAAGAAAAAGGATATAATACTTATGCTTATCACGCTCATGATGGTTATTTTCAAAATAGATACAAATATCTTAAAGCCTTAGGTTTTGATAATTTTAAAGCCTGCAACATGGGATTAAACATAAACTGTAATATGTGGCCAGAAAGTGATATAGAAATGATTAAAGCCACCACTAATGATTACATAAATAGTGATAAACCATTTATGACTTATTATATGACTGTATCAGGACATTTAGATTATACTAAAGAAAGTAATAGTATTGTAAGTAAGAATTGGGACTTAGTAAAAAACTTAGATTATAGTGATAAGGCAAAATCATATCTTGCTACTCAAATAGAATTAGATAGAGCAATGGAATCACTATTAAAAGAACTAGAAAATAAAGGTATTTTAGAGGATACTGTAATTGTCTTACTCGCAGATCATTATCCATATGGATTATCACTAGAAGAAATTAATGAATTATCTAGTTATAAGAGAGATGAGTTATTTGAAATAAATCATAATGCTCTAATTATATATAATAGTAATATGAAGAATATTAATATTACCAAAGTAGGTATGCCTATAGATGTATTACCAACTATATATAATTTATTTGATATTAAATATGATTCTAGATTATTTGCAGGTTCTGATCTTTTATCTAATAGTGAGGGTATGGTTATTTTAGATAATTTATCTTGGATTACTGATAGGGGTAGATATAATAGTCTTAATGGTAAATATAGTGGGGATATTGATAGTGATTATATTAGTAATATTAATAATATTATTCAGAATAAGATTATTTTTAGTAGGAATATGATTACTTATGATGGCTATAGATATATTAAAGAGAAATAGTTTCTCTTTTTATTTTAACAAAATTAATAAAATTTATTGTACAATCACATAAATTATAGTAAAATTATACTAGAAGAGGTAATAGATATGAATATAACCAAATTTATAAAAAAAATAACTATGTCTACAATGTCCAATGAAAAAGCTTTAAAAATAATAATCAGAAATATAAATGATTTAGAATCATTAGGAGACACTGATACTATAACAAAATTAATAACTAAGGCTGCAAAAAAAAATTTTAAGAGATTAGAGTCTGAATGTTTCTTTAATTCATTATTAAATAATATAATATCTCAACTTAAAAGAGATCCAAAAGTAATGTTATATGCTGTAAAACAAGATCCTAACAATTTAAATTATGCTAAAGGAGAAGCCTTAACAGAAGAGGTTATAAAGACTGCAATTGATAGTGGTTACAAGTTCAATGATTCATCATCATATGATTTGCTTGCTAATCCAAAAGTGATGATGTATGCAGTAAAACAAGATCCTAATAATTTAAATTATGTTTCGGATTTTATATTAACAGATGAAATGATAGATATAGCCTTATCAACTGGAAATTATGTTTTTGATGCTAAAGAAGCAGCCTATAAATTAAAACAAAATCCAAAAGTAATGATGTATGCTGTGAAACAAGATCCTAATAACTTAAATTATGTTCCAGATTTGATATTAACAGATGAAATTATAAAAGCAGCTTATGATAATGGATTTTGGGAGTTGAAAAATAATAATAAAAATAATGAAGATATTTCTATTATAATAGCAAAATTAAGGAAAATGATTGAATTAAAACATTATCAAAATAAAAATACTGATAAAATGATTGAACATATAAAGAAAAGATTTTTTGATTTAACTGAAGATAAAATAGATGAACTTTATGGATTGTATAAAAGGGCAGAATTAACTAATTCTGAAGAAGCTTATAAATTAAGTGATCAAATTATTGATGGTGCATTAGAACAAGATGATCCTTTAGAAGTATTTGCAAAAATAGAAAAAATCTTTGAAAAAAATAATCTTCCATTATTTGCTAAAATTTATAAATGTTTTGAGACACTATATCCAAATTTTAATAAATCGACATTTAATTTTGATAAAAATAGTAGAATTTCACCTGACTTATTAAATGCAAATCCACTAGAAAAAAGAATGGCCTATTTAAGAAGAAATGGTTCTGATAGAGATATTAGAATGCAAATGGTATTTAATGATTTATTAAGAATATCAATTTGTTCTGCTGATAGATCACTAATAGATTATATGAATAATATTAAAGTAGGAAATGATTTATATTTAGATATAGTATCGGGTAAAAGAACTTTTGAATCATTAACTTTTGAAGAAAAGAATATATTAGATATTTTTTCTTCCCATTTAGAGGTATTACAAGAAAATAAAACTCAAAGTAAAAACATGACACTTGATAATTTATCATTACCAGATAAGATTAGAGTTTTAAGTAAAGAATTTTCTCCAACAGATAGACATAGTTTACCTGATAGAATAATTAGAAGTTTTACTTACTATGCTGGATTTGATTCTTTTGAAAGTTTAAATAATTATATTATAGATTCTTATAAAAAAGCCGAAAGATTAGGAGAAAGTAATGTAATTAAAAGGCAAACATTTTCATTTGAAGATGGTGACCTTTTAAGATGTATAGGTAATATAGATGCACTTGAAGCATCATTAGATACTGGAAATGTTTGTAAAGAGTTTTTGGGTCCTCTTAAGGGAACAAGTGATTCTGATGCGACACCATTAGATATAGACTTTTCATTAATAAACACAGCAAATGGTATGAAAAAAACAATATATAGTTGCATAAGTGGAACTCCAACTGGTTTTGGTTTTGGCAATATTTATCTTGTAACTGATAAAAATAATCCTAATATTAGAATTACGAGAGATAATAATGGTAACATAGATACACCTTATGATCCGATGAAGTTAGAAGTATTTTCTACCGAGGATTTAAGTGGTGTAAATGCCGCACGTTGGGGTGCCAGAACAGGCTATTCATTAGTAACAGATGTTGATTATATTATATATAAAAAGAATTTTGAAATAAATTCATTAAAACCATATAATGAAGATGGAAGTGTTAATTATGTTAATCAGACTTCTGATGTTTATGATGATTTGATTCGTTTAAAAATGTTACTTGCTAAAAAAGGTATATATAAACCAGTATATGACTTTACTGGTAAATTAGTTTTTACAAAAAAAGAATATGATACTATTCGTAGTAAATTAGATGGAATTTCTTATTACAAAACAATAACTGAAGAAGAAAAAGCATATCCAATAGTGGATACATCACTATTATATTTTCCTGGCATTGAGGAACTTGTAACTGAAATGCAGCAAGATAGAAGTAAACAACAAGAAAAAAGAAAAATTATTACTGATAAAATAAAAGAAATATTAGTATCTTCATTAGGAGCAACACAAATAAATGATACAATACTAAATGATTTATCACAAGGTAATATTGATTTGTTAGAGACAGGATCAACATCAAGAGGCACAAATGTTCCTGGTGATGCAGATTATGATTTTATGACTAGGGTTGGTCGTAATGATTTAAATAATACTGATGCTGTAATTAGAGATCTTAATTCTTTATTTTCTCCCCAAACAAATATATCACATGATAATAGATTTAGAGGAAAAGATATTAAGTTAGATGGAATAGAAGAGCCAATTGATATAGATATTTCGTTTACTCAGAAGAGAGATAAAGTTGATTATTCAACAGATACTTGTTTATCTGATTTATTAAAAACAATAGAAAAAGAATATCCAGAACAATTTCCACTTGTTAAAGCAAATATAGTATATGCTAAAAAGATTTTAAAAGCTGGCAAGGCTTATAAATCAAGAAGATCTTCTGAGGCAGAAGGTGGATTAGGAGGAATTGGAGTAGAATACTGGATACTTCAAAATGGTGGTTCTTTTATAAATGCTGTTAATAGTTTTCTAGCTCAAGCTGTAAAAGATGGTAATATAATACCATATGAAGAATTTAAAGATAAATATCAAGTATGGGATTTTGGAAAAAACCATGAACCAAAAGAAATAAAAATTGGCTCTTCAGAAAGATTTGGCTCTTCAGAAAAAATAGTCTTTCCATATGATGAATTTGTATCATGTAATATGAGTAAAGAAGGATATTTAAAAATGACAAAGACATTATTAGAATTTAAAAAGAAGTATGAAATGGTCGCTACTCAAGTTATGAATCAAACTATGAATCAGACTGTTGAGAATTATGTTGTAGAATCACCATCAGGGCGTAGTAGAGGAAATATTACATATTTAATGTTAATTACATTGAGTTTAATATTATCAATAACAACAATATTAATAACATTTATTTTAAATTAAATAAGCAAAAATAAGACTAAAGTATTTGATTAGAGTCTTATTTTTTTAATATTATTATGTACTTTAGAGATGGTTTTTAGTATAATAGATATAAGGTGGTATTATTATGTATGTAGAAGTATTAACACAAATTAGTGCAAAAGCAGTAGATCAGTATTATGTATATCATGTACCTATGAGATTTAAAGATAATATTAAAATAGGTATTAGAGTAAAAATACCTTTTGGTAAAATGGAACTAGAGGGATTTGTTATGAATATACTTAATGATACTGATTATGATAAGAATAAAATTAAAGATATTATTGATGTTGTAGATAATGAGGCTGTACTTAATAAAGAAATGATCTTACTTGGTAAATATATGAGTAGGCATTTATTATGTTCACTTGTTAGTGCTTATCAAGTAATGCTTCCTAAAGCGTTAAAAGCTAAAGTAAATACTAATATTAAAATTAAATATAATAGGTATTTAAGAAGAACTAAGAGTATTGAAGAAATAGATGAATATATAAGTAAATGTAGGTATGAAGGGCAAGTTAATTTACTTTGTAAGTTAAAAGAAGGAGATATACTTATTACTAAGATGTCTAGTACTATTAATACTATTGTTAAGAATGGACTTGGAGAAATATATTTAGAAGAAGATAAAAGATATACTTATACTGGTATTAGTAATTATAAGAAAGTAGTATTAAATGAAGAACAAGAAAAGGCTAAAGATATAGTAGTTAATTCTTTTGGGGAAGCTAATACTTATTTATTATATGGTGTTACTGGTTCCGGTAAAACAGAAGTATATATGAGTATTATTGAAGAAGCATTAAATAAAGGAAAAGAGGCAATAATGTTAGTACCAGAAATTAGTTTAACTCCTCAAGTAGTAGGAAAGTTTATATCGAGATTTGGTGATGTAGTAGCAGTATTACATTCTAAATTATCTGATACTGAGAGATATGATGAATATAGAAAGATAACTACTGGAGAAGCTAAGATTGTTATTGGTACGAGAAGTGCTATCTTTGTTCCTTTTAATAATATTGGAGTTATTATAATAGATGAAGAACATACTAGTAGTTATAAACAAGAGAATCATCCTAGATATAATGCTAAAGATATTGCTATTCTTAGAAGTAAATATCATAAATGTCCAGTAGTTATGGGAAGTGCTACTCCTAGTTTGGAATCTTTTGCTAGGGCAGGTAATAAAGTATATAAATTATTAGTATTATCTAAAAGACCTAGTAGTAGTACAATGCCTAATGTTGAAATTATTGATATGAAAGAAGAAGTTAAGAAGGGTAATTTTATTTTATCTGATTCTTTGAAGAGTGAGATTAAAGAAAAACTAGATAGAAAGGAACAAAGTATTATTCTACTTAATAGAAGAGGATATTCTAGTGTTATTAGTTGTAGGGAATGTGGTTATACTGAGAAGTGTCCTAAGTGTGATGTTACTTATACTTATCATAAGACAAGTAATAATTTAAAATGTCATTACTGTGGTACTGCTAAAGTACCTAGTAAGGTATGTCCTAAATGTGGTAGTAAGTTAAGAGATTTTGGACTTGGTACTGAGAAGTTAGAGGAAGAATTAAATAAATTATTTAAAGCTAGAATAGTTAGAATGGATGTTGATACTACTAGTAAAAAAGGAGAACATCAGAAGATTATTGATGATTTTGGTGAGCATAAATATGATATTTTAATTGGTACACAGATGATTGCTAAGGGACTTGATTTTCCTCTTGTTACTTTAGTGGGAGTAGTATCAGTAGATTCTTCACTTATGGCTCCAGATTTTAGAGCTAGTGAAAATACTTTTCAGTTACTTTCCCAAGTGGCAGGAAGAGCGGGCAGAAGTACTTCAAAGGGAGAAGTTATTATTCAAACTTATAATCCTGATCATTATAGTATTATGTTAGCTAAAAATCATGATTATTTAAAATTTTATAAGGAAGAAATGAGTATTAGAAAGATGCTTAAATATCCTCCATATTATTATTTAGCATTAGTTAGTATATCTTCAAGAGATTATGAAGGCGGATTTAAAGAAGCTAATAAGATAGGTAATTATTTAAGAAGTAAACTTGGTAATTCAATTATACTTGGTCCTACTACTAGTAGTGCATTTAAGATAAATAATATTTATCATTATCAGATTATTATTAAATATCAAAAAGAAGATAATTTAATTAGTACTTTAAATTTTATTATTGATATGTATAAAAATAATAATAGGATAGATGTAGAAGTAGATTTTAATCCAATTAGAATTTAAGTCTTGCTACTTCTTTTTTTTTATTGTATAATTAAGTTAATGGTAGGTGATAAATATGAAACTAAATAGAAAAGGATATACGCTAATAGAGCTACTGGCAGTAATACTTATAATAGGATTAATTTTAGGTTTTTCTACTTATGGTATTATTAATGCTTTTAATACTTCTAAAAATAAGTCACTTACTATAAGTATAAATAGTATTAAAGAGTCTGCTGAAACATATGCTACTGAAAAAAATGATGATAGTAGTTATTGGCTAGATAT
>OGXR01002694.1_pt1 | contig 10964 bp, 5 predicted proteins | sample 1576331 | NCBI WGS metagenome assembly OGXR01 (sample SAMEA3541473, study PRJEB24748) | human gut metagenome | biome: human gut; feature: human-associated habitat; material: faeces | place: China | collected 2012 | reverse complement strand
GCAAAAAATGGTCCTATTGTTAAATATAAAGCAAGGGTGAAAAACATTGCATATGGTCGACCTGCCTTACTTGATAGTTCATACAAGCCATCACTTTTACTAATTCCTAGCGCGGCAACACCAAGTAAAGGTAATCCAACACCCGTGATTAAAAAACCAAAAATTGCAAGCCATACATTACTTCCTGATAATTGTCCCATTAAAACTGGAAAGATTAGATTTCCAGCTCCAAAAAACATACCAAAGAGCATGCTACCAATATAAATGTAATCTTTTACTGTTAATTTTTTCTTCATAATGTAGATATTCCATTCTGTGTAATTTCAGTTATTATATCATAATATTAAATAAAATAAAATTGATTGATTATTTTTTGTTAAAAATTATCAAAAATAGTTTCACATATCATAAACGTAAAAATAAAACCAATACTAATCAATGAAGAAAACCAATCCTTGAACACACTAAAAGTGTGATAATATACAAGAAAGTGGAAAATTTCATTAGCACTGGTTCCTATAATTTTATTTTATTAAAATTGTATTTATTCCAAGCATCATCTGATAAAATACTACTAGTATATATCATTTCAACTTTATTTTATATTTAATACTATATCTTCCTTCATTATCAATTAGATTCAAGTGAATAAATAAATCTACATATATATAAACAATGAGCCTAAAAATATATTATAAATTTTATTTTTTACATAAATTTCTTTAACAACAGTTTTGTCTTTTAAATTGTTTATAACTGTTTGGTTATTATGAACAATTTCTTTAACAACACTTTCATTTGAATCTCTTACTATTTTGACCGTTGCTCTTAATTTACCATTAAACTGAATAGGTAATTCTATTTCATTATCTATAGTTTTACTTTCCTCGTACTTAGGCCATGTTGTTTCTGCAATGGTTTTGCTCTCGCCAATTTTTTCAAATAATTCTTCGGAAACGTGAGGGGCAAATGGATTTAGCAATTGTAAAAATGTTTTAAATTCTGCTTTATTTATTTTTTTTAGTTTATAAAACTCATTAACCATTGTCATAAAAGTAGAAATACAAGTATTAAACTTCATTTCCTCAATGTCTGCACTTACTTTTTTTATTGCTTTGTGCATCATTTTTTCAAATTCTGGCGAATATGTAGAACCTTCTACTAACATATCTTGCAAATTCCATACTCTGTCTAAGAATTTACCACATCCACGGATACTTTCCATAGACCAAGGAGCTGTTTGGTCAAATGGTCCCATAAACATTTCATAAACTCTAAAAGTATCAGCACCAAATTCTTCTATAATATCGTCAGGATTAACAACATTCCCTTTAGACTTTGACATTTTTTCACCATTTGATCCTAAAATCATGCCATGTGCAGTACGTTTTTGGTAAGGTTCCTTTGTTGAAACAACACCAATATCATATAGGAATTTATGCCAGAATCTTGAATATAGCAAATGCAAAGTAGTATGTTCCATTCCACCATTATACCAGTCAACAGGAGCCCAGTATTCTATAGCTTGCTTAGAAGCTAGTTCCTTGTCATTATGTGGATCCATATATCTTAAATAATACCAAGATGACCCAGCCCATTGTGGCATAGTGTCAGTTTCTCTTTTGGCAGGACCATGACAATGTGGACAAGTTGTATTAATCCAATCTGTTTGCTTTGCAAGTGGAGATTCACCGTTTTCACTAGGTTCGTAATCCTGTATTTCTGGAAGTACCAAAGGCAATTCGTTTTCAGGAAGAGGAATCCAGCCACATTTCTCACAATATACCATAGGAATAGGCTCACCCCAATAACGTTGCCTAGAAAATACCCAGTCGCGTAATTTATAATTTACTTTTCTTTTACCGATATTGTTTTCCTCTAAATAATTTATAACAGTGTTTATTGCCTGTTTGCAAGATAAATTATTTAAAAAGTCAGAATTAATAATAACTCCAGAGTTTACATCTGTAAAAGGCTCCTTATCAACTGAAACAGAATTAGAATTTGCAGGTTTTATAACTGGAATAATAGGCAAATTAAACTTTTTAGCAAATTCCCAGTCTCTACTATCATGGGCAGGAACAGCCATAATTGCACCTGTGCCATAAGTAATTAAAACATAATCAGAAGCCCATATAGGAATTTCTTTTCCTGTTAATGGATTAATAGCTTTAATTCCCTTTATTTCTACACCAGTTTTTTCTTTGTTTAATTCTGAACGTTCAAAATCAGATTTTAAGGCAGCAAGTCTTTTATATTCTTCAATTTCTTCTAAATTTGTTATTTTATCTTTAAATTTATTAATAAATTCGTGCTCTGGTGCAACTACCATATATGTTGCGCCAAACAAAGTGTCAGGTCTTGTAGTATAAACAATTAATTCTTCATTTGAATTAGCAATTTTAAATTTGACCTCAGCACCTTCACTTCTACCAATCCAATTAATTTGTTGAGTTTTAATTTTATCTAAAAAATCAACTTCCTCTAAATCATCTATTAATCTTTGGGCATATTCTGTTATTTTAAGCATCCATTGGCTTTTTTCCTTTTGAACAACTTCACTACCACATCTTTCACAAACACCATTTACAACTTCTTCATTTGCCAATCCTACTTTACATCCAGTACAATAGTTAATTGGCATAGTTGTTTTATAAGCTAGTCCATGTTTATATAGTTGAATGAAAATCCATTGAGTCCATTTATAATAATTAGGGTCAGTGGTATTAATTTCTCTAGACCAATCAAAAGAGAAACCAAGAGCCTTTAATTGTTCTCTAAAATGATTTACGTTTTTTTCAGTAGTAATTTTAGGATGAATATGGTTTTTTATGGCATAATTTTCAGCAGGTAATCCAAATGCATCAAAGCCAATAGGGTAAAGAACATTATAACCCTCTAATCTTTTTTTCCTTGCAATAATATCTAAAGCAGTATAACTTCTAGGATGACCTACATGAAGTCCTTGACCAGATGGATAAGGAAATTCAATTAAACCATACCACTTTTTTAAAGAAGGATCTTCCTTAGCAAAAAATGTACCTTCGGTTTCCCATTTTTTCTGCCATTTTTTATCTATTTTTTTAAAGTCATATATCATAAAACTCTCCCCTTAAAAATAATATAAAACATTATATAATATTTAAGAATAAAAGTAAATAAAAAATAAAGTAAAATACCATTTACAAAGCCATAAATTAAAGCAAATTTATAACTTAATAAATATTGACTTATCTAAATTTATTAGTATATAATAATCAATAAGTGCAAATAATTATACAAAAGAATTTTTGCCAGAAAGGATGATGAAAATATGGCAGTAGAAGTTACTGATGAAGAAAAACAAAGAATAAAAGAAATGATAGATAAACTTGTGGAAAAGGCTAAAATAGCTTCAGAAGAGTATATGGACTTAACTCAAGAACAAGTTGACAATATAGTAAAACATATGTCAATGGCAGGATTAGAGCACCATATGGAACTTGCTAAAATGGCAGTTGAAGAAACAAATAGAGGAATATATGAAGATAAAATAACTAAGAATATGTTTGCAACAGAATATATATATCATAGTATAAAATATGATAAGACTGTTGGAGTAATTAATGAAAACGATGAAGAAGGATATGTGGAAATAGCAGAACCAGTTGGCATAATAGCAGGTGTAACGCCAGTTACAAATCCAACTTCAACTACAATGTTTAAATCGATAATTGCTGCTAAAACAAGAAATGTAATAATATTTGGTTTTCACCCTTCAGCACAAAAATGTAGTACTGCAGCAGCAAAAATATTAAGAGATGCAGCAGTAGAAGCAGGAGCACCAGAAAATTGTATATTATGGATAGAGGAGCCATCTATTACTGCAACGTCAATGCTGATGAATCACCCAGATGTTAATTTAATATTAGCAACTGGTGGAACAGGAATGGTAAAAGCAGCATATTCTTGTGGTAAGCCAGCATTGGGAGTTGGCCCAGGGAATGTTCCTTGCTATATAGATAAAACAGCGCACTTAAAAACTTCGGTAAATGACCTAGTAATGTCTAAATCATTTGATAATGGCATGATTTGTGCCTCTGAGCAATCAGTTATAGTTGACAGAGAAATACATGAGGAATTTGAAAAACTTATGAAAGAAGCAGGTTGCTATTTTATGTCACAGGAGGAAACAGATATATTAAGAAATAGCATGTTTATAGAAGAAAAAGGATGTGCCTTAAATGCAGATATTGTTGGAAAAAGCCCATATCAAATAGCAAAAGGTGCAGGAATAGAGGTACCAAAAGACACAAAGGTATTAGTTTTAAAAGAAAATGGAATAGGGATAGAATATCCATTTTCAAAAGAAAAGTTAAGCCCTGTTTTAGCATACTACATTGTAGAAAACGCAGATGAGGGAATAGATATAGCAGAAAGATTAATAGAATTTGGAGGATTAGGACATTCAGCTGTTATTCATTCAGAAGATGAACAAACAATATTAAAATTTTCAGAAAAGGTTAAGGTAGGAAGAATAATAGTAAATTCACCATCAACACATGGAGCAATAGGAGACATATACAATACAAATATGCCATCATTAACATTAGGATGTGGCACATTTGGGGGAAACTCTACAACAGCAAATGTATCATCAGTTAATTTAATAAATATAAAAAGGGTTGCAAAAAGAAGAGTAAATATGCAATGGTTTAAAGTTCCAGAAAAAATATACTTTGAGGCAGGTTCAATAGGATATTTAGAAAAAATGCCAAATATATCAAGAGCATTTATAGTAACAGACGAATCAATGGTTAAATTTGGATATGTAGATAAAATATTATATTATTTAAGAAAAAGAAAAGAATATGTTCATTCGGAGATTTTTGCAGATGTAGAGTCAGACCCATCATTTGAAACAATTAATAAAGGAGTGCAAATGATGAGGGAATTTAAACCAGATGTAATAATTGCATTAGGTGGTGGAAGTCCAATAGATGCAGCAAAAGGAATGTGGCTATTTTATGAACATCCAGAAGCAGATGTTGAAGGTTTAAAACTTAAATTTATGGATATTAGAAAAAGAACTTATAAATTTCCAAAGTTAGGAAACAAAGCTAAAATGGTAGCAATACCTACAACTTCAGGAACAGGCTCAGAAGTAACATCTTTTGCAGTAATAACAGATAAAAAACTTAATAAAAAATATCCATTAGCAGATTATGAATTAACTCCAGATGTAGCAATAGTAGACCCAGATTTGGTTATGAGCTTACCAAAAGGAATAACAGCAGATACAGGCATGGATGTATTAACACATGCAATAGAGGCATATGTTTCTAACATGGCATCAGATTATACAGATGGATTAGCAGAAAAAGCAGCGGAACTAGTGTTTAAAAATATTAGAGAAGCATATAACAACGGAAGTAATAGAGTTGCAAGGGAAAAAATGCATAATGCAAGCACAATAGCAGGAATGGCATTTACAAATGCTTTTCTAGGAATAAATCATTCATTAGCACACAAAATAGGTGGGGAGTTTCATTTGCCACATGGAAGAATTAATGCAATCCTTTTACCATATGTTATAAAATATAACAGCCAAAAGCCAACAAAATTTGTATCATTCCCTAAGTACGAATATTTTATAGCAGATCAAAAATATGCAGACATATCAAGAAGAATGAACTTTCCAGCATATACAAACGAAGAAGGTGTGTGGTCACTAATAAATGAAATAAAAAAATTAAATATAGACCTAGGAATACCAGCAACATTTAGAGAAGCGGGAATAGACGAAAAAGAATTTCTAGATAAAGTTGATATGCTAGCAGATAGAGCATTTGAGGACCAATGCACAACAGCAAATCCAAGACTACCATTAGTAAGTGAATTAAAACAAATATTATTAGATAGTTACTACGGAAATAATATATAAATGTTAAAAAAGCTGAGGCAGAAAAACTTTATTAAGAAAAGATTTTTCTACCCCGGCCGTTCCCAGTATAATATGTCGCCTACAGCGTAGATGTCAGTCATTATACTGTAGATTATACTCTACCATGGACAAGTATATCTCTTCGTTCATGGCGGAGAGTTCTGCTTTGGTAAACATGAAGCTGGGCTTCTCTACGTACATCATTTTCCTTTCAGGCATATGCTTTCTTGCCTCCGCAAGCATAGCCCGAAATTCCTCCTGATTATTTCCTTCATACACACAGGTATAAAGATCATTGACGTCAATGATTTTACCTGCGTGGTTGTAAATATAATGCTGCAGGAGTCCGCTCCCGCCGCATTTGCGGAAGATATATTCCGCCGTTGCCGGCGCATAGTCATACCGCAGAATGTAACGAACATAATTTTTTTCCATTGTTATGTTCCTCCTAAAATTTATTACAAAGGGACTTGCCCCATGTATTTCCATTATACCATATTATGTTACTCTTCGTCAACATTAGTGTAAGCATTTCAGTAAAAAAGAGTAAATTTTATTTCGCATGTGACTCTTTCATCTGAAAATTTCTACTTTTTTCTCCCAACAATTCTAGTTAATTTTTAGTGTAAAGTCAATATAAAATATTATAATGTTAGAATAAAAGATTCTAGACTTGTTTAGGTGTGTAGGACCAAGCAAGGCAGAATAATGTTTTTAATTTGACATACATGTATCAGTGTAAAATTTAATAAAAAATATTACAAAAATATTAATTTTTATAATAAATAAATTACAATATTAATATTATGTATTTTTTATGGTATTATATAGTTAAAAAAACATATTAAAAGCACAATATAAAACAAAAGTTAAAATATAAATGGAGATGTGGAAAAAAGTGATTAAAAGGACAATTGCCAAACTATCTAATAAAGCAAGAATAAAAAAACTATTTAAAATACTTAATGGTCAAAATGAAAAGTTTCTACATTTTTTTGGTATATCAACACCAACAGTTAAAGATGTAGATGAACAGATTTTGGAAGAAAAATATAGAAATTTTATGGAAGATATAGAAAAAAATGGATTAATAGACTATTTTTTACAAAATATGAATAATAATGTAGAAAATGCAGATGTATATAAGTTTTGCTTGACATTATGCAAATATATTTCAAATAAATCAATTGTAAAAAAAATAATAGAAGATATGATATATAGCTCTGCAGTAGATGAAGTAGTAGCCTTAATAAAAGCAACAGAAGATCCAGAGTACATAAAAGAGAAATGGCTTGAAGATGTAAAAAAAATGCATGCACTTGGTATTTATTGTGATAGAGCAGTAGCTTTAATAAAAGCAACAGAAGATCCAGAATACATAAAAGAATGCCTAGAAAATGTAGAAAAAATGCAAGCGCTTTATATTAATGGTGATAGAGCAGTAAATTTAATAAAAGAGACAGGAGATTCAGAGTACATAAAAGAAAAATGGTTAGAAAATGTAAAAAAAATGCAAGCACTTGGGATTGAAGGTCGCAATGCTGTAATCTTAATAAAAGCAACGAAAGATATAGAATACATAAAGAAATTGCTAAAAAACAAAGAGAAAACGAAAGCACTTAATATTCAGGATTTTCATGCAATAGAATTGATAAGAACTGTAGAGGAAAAAGAACCAGGATACATAAAGGAATATATAAAGAATCATATAAAAAATAGAAAAATCAATGAGTTAGAAAGTACTTTTTTAGCTCAAGCGATTATAATGACAGGCGATGCCGAATTTATAGATTATTGTGAAAATAGTGATGTTTTAAACCATGAAACTAGAGAAATACTAGACAGATTTACTAAAATGCCACCAGTTACTTTACCAGATAAAATGACAATAGGAGTAGAAATAGAATCAGAGGGCTTAGCCTCGAGAGAAGAGATAGCAGGAATTATTGGAAATTTATCATGGAAACTAAAACCTGACGACACTTTAGATGATGGAATAGAGGCAGTACCATCATCAGGATTAACGCCAAGTACAGCAGGAGATGAAATATATGGAGCTTGTAAAGCTTTATGTTTATCAGGGCAAACGATTAGCGAGAGATGTGGAGGTCATATACATATTGGAGCAGATTATTTAACTGACTTGCAGGATTGGAAAAATTTAAGAACGATATGGAACGATACTGAAAAAATATTATATATTATAAGTAATCGAAAAGGTGAAATACCGAGAAAGGGAGTATTAGTATATGCGCGACCAATATCTGGTAATGACGAGTCAAAGCAGGAAACAATTAATTTAGAAAATGAAAGCGATTTGGAAAAATTTATAGTAGGAACAAAAATAATACAAGGAACTAGATATTCAGGAATTAATTATTGTAACGTTGGGAGAAAAGAAAAAAACACAATAGAATTTAGATTACCAAATGGAACCTTAGATCCAACTACATGGATTGAAAATATAAATCTTTTTGGAGGATTAGTTAGAGTATCACATGAGTTATCTAAAATAATGTTGAAATCAGAAGAACAAAGAACAGAAGAAGAGAAAAAGATGTTATATAATTATGAAGTAATACAAATGGAGCAAGATGAGAGAAAAGTTGCAGAGGCATTGATAGGATTGTGCGTATCACAAGAACAAATGCAAACATATTTGGATAGATATGATGAAAATAGTGAATTGTTAGAAAAAACACCGGAATTAAATGATAGACTCAATGGTCTAATTAGAAAAAATAAGATTGGGCAAAAAACAATACCAACAATAGGTGGAGAAGACTTTGAAGAATTTTCTCGTAAAGTAAGCAAGGAACTAGAAATAATTAAAGAAAGAGAAGGGGAAGGTATAGGTGTTAAGTAAAATTATAATAATAGAAAATGATAATAAAGTACAATGTGATTCTGAGAAAGTTTTGACATAAATATATCAGCGTAAAGATTAATAAAAAAACATCACAAAAATATCAAGTTTTTATGTTGAATAAATTATGATATTAATATTATGTATTTTATGGTATAATTTAGCTGAAAAATATATTAAAAGCACAATATAAAATAAAAGTTAAAATATAAACTAGGATGTGAAAAAATGAATAAGGAAAGAATTGATAGCTTATTTGAAGTACTTAACTTTGGCGACATAGATGAATATAAAATGTATCAAGAAATACAAGTTTTTTTTTCAATGGAAGGCTATAATGGTGAAACATTGAGCAACTTTATGCAAGATATAGAGAAGAGTGGATTGATAGATTACTTTTTATCAAAGGCGGAAGAAAATAAAAAGAATAAATACATACGAGGAGCATTATGCATGTTATACGTTTTCATTTCAGATGACACAATATTAGATAAATTAATAGAAAACCCCCAAAAATATGGGCTTGAACAATATGAGATAACTGAATTAATTGATAATGTTAAAGACATGACACTATTAAAAAAATACGCAGAAAATTATAATAATTATGGATTGAGTGTTATGAACGCCGGAAACTTATTGGAAAGAATAGGAGATGTGCGGATTTATAAAAGAATGGATAGAAAATTGGAAAGAAGACAAAAAAAGAAATAGTGAGATTGAAAATCCTGGTAATATGTCAGATTTACTAAAGATAGTGGCAATGAAAGACCCTAAATATGTAAAAGAATTCATAGAATATAATGAAGAAATATTAAAAGAATGTCATATTAATGGCGATAGAGCAGTAGATTTAATAAAAACAGTAGGAGATCCAGAATACATAAAAGAATGCCTAGGAAATGTAGAAAAAATGAAAGCACTTGATATTAATGGCGATAGAGCAGTAGACTTAATAAAAACAGTAGGAGATCCAGAATACATAAAAGAATACCTAGAAAACGTAGAAAAAATGCAAGCGCTTGATATTTATGGCGGTAAAGTAACAGAATTACTAACAGTAGAAGAGTTAGAACCAAAATACATAGAAGAATGGTTAGAAAACATAGAAAGAATGCGAGCACTTAAAATTCAGGACTTTATAGCAGCAGACTTGATTAAAAAAGTGGAGCAGAAAATACCTGGGTACATAAAGAAATGCCTAGAAAACGTAGAAAAAATGCAGGCACTTAATATTCAAGACTTTATAGCAGTAGACTTGATTAAAAAAGTGGAGCAGAAAGTACCTGGGTACATAAAGAAATGCCTAGAAAACGTAGAAAAAATGCAAGCACTTAATATACAGAAGTCCAACACAATAGATTTAATAAGAATGGTAGAAAAAAAAGAACCAGGGTACATAAAAAAATACATAAAAAAACACATAAAAAATGGAAAAGTTAATGAGTTAGAAAGTGATTTTTTAATTCAAGTAATTATAATGACAGCCGATGCCAAATTTATAGATTATTGTAAAGATAGTGGTGTTTTAAACCATAAAACTATAGAAAGACTAGACAGATTTACTAAAATATCACCAATTACTTTACCAGGGCAAATGACAATAGGAGTAGAAATAGAATCAGAGGGATTAGCCTCGAGAGAAGAGATAGAAAAAATTATTGGAAATTTATTAAAAGAAAGAACATGGGAACTAAGCAGTGACATTACCTTAATTAATGGAACAGAGGCAATATCACCAATATTAAGAAAAGATACAGCAAGCCATGAAATATATACAGTTTGTAATGCTTTATATTCATTAGGGCAAGAGACTAGTGAAAGATGTGGAGGTCATATACATATTGGAGCAGACTATTTAACTGATTTGCAAGATTGGAAAAATTTAAGAAACATATGGAACAATACTGAAAAAATATTATATATTATAAGTAATCGAAAAGGTGAAATACCGAGAGAGGAAGTATTAAAATACGCAAAACCAATATCTGGTAAAGATGAGTCTAAACAGAAAACAATTAATTTAGAGAGCGAAAGTGATCTGGAAAATTTTATAGCAGGAATAAAAAAAATACAAGGAGACAGATTTTCGGCAATTAATTATGTTAATGTTGGAGAAGAAGAAAAAAACACAATAGAATTTAGATTACCAAATGGAACCTTAGATCCAACTAC
>OGXR01002693.1_pt1 | contig 10966 bp, 7 predicted proteins | sample 1576331 | NCBI WGS metagenome assembly OGXR01 (sample SAMEA3541473, study PRJEB24748) | human gut metagenome | biome: human gut; feature: human-associated habitat; material: faeces | place: China | collected 2012 | reverse complement strand
TCATTAATAGGAGAATAAAGTTCAGGATGATTCTGTTTTATAGATTCTATTTCCTTCATAACCCTCTTACCTTCTTTGGTGCCGGCAATCGCGTTAATGACCGTATCATCCAACACCGAACTTATTTCTCCTTGTATGGCTCTCGTAACACCATCAGAAGAAAGATCCACGCCTTTGAATTTTTGATTGATGTTAGCAATCACACCTGACATCTTATCTTCCATATAAGCACGGGCTTCAGGCTTATCTATCTCTTGACCCATAAGATAATCTACCTGGGTATAGATCTTTTCACGAGCAGCATCAACCTTCTGCTGTTTGTACATCATAACGTCCTTAACAAGATCTATGTTGTAAGGACTAACATACGGGGCATATTGCCTTAAAATACTATACTGTGAAGCCACTATTTGGTCCTCCTTCTTCTTTTAGTTTCATCATCTTCTTCATTTAAACTTCTCAAGTAAGGTGTGGAATAATCACCCATATTCATCACATCCTGATCACCTTGAACGTAAATAATTTGACCACTTGGAAGCATTCTCATATTCGGAGCTATGGAAGCTATGGTGTTCAATGAAGTTCTAACATTAAACTTATTCTGTATCTCGCTGTTTATACTGTCATAATAACGAGCAAGATTTTCATCCCTTATAGCCATAGCCTTCAATAATCCGGATTCATAACGTTGCCTTTCCGCTATGTTCTTATCATCTGTTTGAACATAAGCCATTTCGTTAAATCTATCAGCTTCGTTTATTTGCCTTGCGTTATTGAAATTTACTTCGTTAATGTACTTGGCTATATTGCTTCCGGCTATGGCGTTCATATTAGCCAGAATAGCGGAACGCTGAGAGTCGGGCACGTCACCTATTGTGTCCAACTGAGCCGATGTCGCGCGGTTGAGCTCGTTGATATACTGATCAGCAGATTGAAGAACCGGATCTATTCTCGGAGCCTGATGCCTTTCCAATCCCTCTATCTCTAATCCGGTATCAAGCATCCTCAACATCTCAGGGAATATAGGGCCTGATAAAGCAGGGCCGACGCCTTTTCTTCCGTTTGTATCATCTTCTTCCTTTTCTTCCGTTTCTACAGTAGTATCAATAACAGGATTTTCTTTCTTCACTTCTATCCTGCCTGGAGAACCTGGGTTGGGAAATTTAGGATCGGTTCCTACAGGTTCAGCTTCTATAGGTTTTGATGCTGGGTTTACGGCTTCCAATACGAAGTCCATTTCCGACATCAAACCACTATCTCTTAAAGCAGCAAACTTATTATAATCGGCACCCAGAATCTTCTTAGCTGCATCAGATTTATCACCAAATAAGTCAACATAATTCTTTATCCCTTTTTCATTCAACAATCTCTTTTGTTCAGGAGTAACTACATCCAATCCATAAAATGATCTGGTTGCCGTAGTTTGTCCAAATTTGTCATCTACGGCAAATGAGTTATATGCCGATTTACTTCCTTGGTCGTACTTACCGGCATCTTCTCCCCAAAATCCGTATTCGTCTCTAAATTTCTTGGCTTTTTCGGCATTGGCTATAGCACCTGATTCCGCCAAAGCCCATAGGCTATTTAGTTGGCTATTGTATCCAGTCTGGAATCCTTCTGTATTAAAATCACCATCCGTATTGTATTTATTAGCCCAACGGTTAATATCAAGCAAATTAGAAATAGCCTTGTTATTTACCCTACCATAACCGGCACTACTTCTATGTTGCAGATTTTGATTAGAATTTACACCAGAATCAGGATTAAGAATCTGCTCTCTGTCCGCAACATCTACTATAGACATATTAAGAGTACGTCCAAACTGCTTCATTAAAAGCTGCTGTACTTTCTTACCCCACTCTATCTGTTCCTTGGTAGGACCGCCTTCAGCCATTTTCCTAACTCTCTTTACATACTCATCATATATCCAATTTTTAGCATCAGATTCAGATACGTTAAGAGCCTTAGCTTGTTTTCTCACAGCATTTAAATCAACTTTTCCGCCATCTCTAAAGAAAGCATCTATCTTTTCTTGGCGCTTGGATTCCTCTTGCTTGTTATAAACGATGTCAGCAAAAGACCTGAATTGCGCCTCAAGTTCGTCTATTTCCTTTTGATTATCATTTACGTACTTAGAAAGAATGGACTTATTTAACTCAGAAGTGTTTTTATCCTTAACATCCTTATTCTTTTCCAACCTCTTGAAAACACGTTCCTGATCATCATACTTTTCAGACAATCCTATTTTTTTCTTGTACCTATCAAGAAGCGTAGCATACGTATCTTTTTCCGTAGCTCTAATGCCATAATTTTCCCTTATGTAAGAAGCAAAATCATCATCGATAGTACGGTAATCTGAAATAATATGAGCTTCGGGTAAATCAACAGGAGTGCCGCCGTCTTCATGCCTGCTACCTTTTGCCTCCATAGGGCCAACATCATCCGGAGTCGAAACATATTCTCCTTTTTCTATCTCAACATTGGCATTATCCTCCATAGATTTAGGAAGAGGATAAATATATTCCCCTGTCATATCAGACGTATCTATTCTCTGACCATTTCCAAGATTAATACCTCCCCCTTCACGCTCCCATCGGATAAACTGCTGACGGCGATTCTCGGCAAGTTTCTCTCTTGCCGCTTGTTCGTCTCTACTGGCGGCATAAGCCTCAGAAGAAGCCCCCATAATATTACGGGTAAGACCCATCCCAAGACTAAGACCGGATAAAGCCGCCTCCGCTATGTTAGCACCGGTTTTGTTTCCAGCCCTTATTCTTCCCAAACTCGCACCAAACATCTGGGACCTACCAGCAAGATCAGAAGAATAATAAGGAGCAGTCATAGGATCCAAAGGATTTCCATCTTGTGATCGCTTTTCTTTAGAAGAATCAGCATCAGAGCCACCTACATTCATTGCATTATTAACAACTGATTTCTCTACGTTTTTAACCATGCTCCTATTATCAGCAAGATATCCTGCATATCCTGCATCATGATTTTCAAAGAATGGATCAGATGTAGGCATATTGCTAAATGGATTTATCTCCCCCTCCTCTGCTTCTAAAGTCACATCATAAGGCATATATATATTCTGAATATCAGATTTACCCCATTTATTAACAGGTGTTCCATAATCAAGAATAGGCTGAGTAGAGGATACATTAATATCCTGTTTTTTATCCTGAACACTACCACCAGGAGCGAATACCGGACGATTTTTTATGATTCGTAATTTCATACTTATCTTTTTTCACAAAGATAAGAGAAACAAACGAGAAAATCCAACGTTATGGGATAGGTTTAAAAATCAGGTATGTATAGCGGACAAACCTCCTGAATCGGGATCGTACTTGAGTCCGTATGCCCTGCGATAAGCCTTGAGTACTCTCTTGTATAAAAACAATACCGTCTTGGAAACTATTTTCTTTATAGACTTGGTTAAAACCTCTTCTGTTGAAACAGACATAAGACAGCCATTCAAGAACGACCTAACATTGGAGCCAAACAAATTCTTGACCATTTTCCTAAATAGTCTAAAAAGATATGATGCTGAAAGAACCTTTAACCCATTGCGAACCAATCTTTTGTTTAAATAAGAAACAGCCTTATCAGATAAACAAAGCCTGTTCTTCCCTTCGCTGTCTACCTCTGATGAAAACCAGGAATACAAGGTGGTAGGATGTTTCTTGAGATGGTTAATAAAAGAAGTTATAACCACCTCTTTTAAAGCTCTTTTGTGAGCTACGCATGCGGCAATCTTCTCTTCTCTTTTTAAAGAGCTGTCAAGACATCTGAACACCGTCCTATCGTCTCCGATAAAATACTGAGGACATTCTTCCTTGAACTTAGCCCGGTATGCAGCATATCCTTCCTTACGAAGCATATCTATTTGAGATCTAATGTAGAACCTTACACACTTTTCTTCAGCTTCTTGCACACTCTTAAGATAAGGAACTGACTTCCTCCCATATCGGAGATAGTCATAGACCATAGCCTCTATGAAGTCATTGTACGGGAAGAATCTCCCAAAACCAAAATTCCAAACTATAAAACACCTCACCCTATCTTTCCAATAATCAGATATCAGAAAATTACTAAAATATCTCAACTTCTTATCCTTCTGATAAAAATGATGAGTATTCTTATCGTAAAACAGGTTAAAATATCTCAAATTTCCTAAACATTGACCAGCTGGGCGGCGTACCACATTGTACCCTAAATTACTGAAACTATTGTAGATAACTTCTATCGGAGAGACTTGCTCTTTCTTAAAGAGTTCGTCGTGTAACTTGTGAGGATCTATTATTTCGATTAACTTTGTCTCCATAATTATGTTCTTTAGTGCAAAGATATGATTTTTCATCATATGTTCAAATAAGAAAATGCACGGCCTTGTATCCGGTTTGAGAGAAATAGGATACAAGGTTTTTTATTTTATGACGGTTTAGATAAGAGACAAAAGAACGGCTCGAAACGTAACCGACTGACCGTCAGGGGTGGGACAACAAATCTTGAACTAAAAGGCAGGGAGTAGGCGAGACGAGCGCCCATGCCCGTCAGGACAGTGAAAGTACGTAGGTCTGTTCCGTCCAACCAAGGCGATGATAGTTCCATCCTTCACGAAATCGCACAAAAAAGCCGGATTATCTTGATATCGTTCTTCAACCTTCGGTATCCGCATAACGAGTCTCAAATCCGGCTTCGCTTTATTAATATGAGAAATAAAACAATCTTGTTCTAATTATCAGTGACGCCTTTAATGCGAAGTTGTATATTGGGAAGCACGGCATTAATCAAAGCCATTTTCTTATCCTCTTCGCTTTCTTTTTCATGCTGTCTATACATCATGTTATAATCACTGTCATCACCATCCTTTTTCCCGTCTAACGTCAGTAAATGATTTACGATGTCTTTACCATACGTTTCAGTCCATGTACGGAATCTCTCTTCCTCGGACTGTCTCTCCTGGGACTGGGCTTCCGGGTTAGGGAGGGCGGCTGCCACTTCTACCTCTGGAAGTGTTACCGATGCTGCTATTTCTCCATCATCTCCGAATCCCATTTGACCATACAAAGATACGGAATTTTCTTCAATTTCCAAACCAAGATTTTTTGCAACTTCCATAGCATAGTCATAACGGTCATCATTTCTTATAACACTCTTATGAGGACGTCCTGCTCCTTGGTTCCAAGCTACTACAGCATCCTTAAGGTTATCGGCGTTCATAAAATCCTGCCGGCTGTAGTTGTAATACCCTGGTCCTTCTTTTCCTTTTCTTGTGTATAAGAAATTAGAATATCCGGTTTTCCCTTCGTATTCGTCAGCCAAGAACTCAAGTTGGTCTTTGAATGTTGGTGTAGAATGACCTTTCTTTTTGGCGTGCTTGAACAACTTATCCATGCGCTCATTATGCCATTGCTGTATGCCGTATGATGTTCTGTTGTCTCCGTATATGTCATCTTTAAGGCCGGATTCAGCCATGAGGTTACCTATGATGGCAAGCGCCTGTATCTTAGACATGCCTCTTTTATTAGTAAAATATTCATATGCTTCACGCTGTTTGCCAACTACGCCACCTTCCTTCTTGATGTTGGTATTGTATCTCTTTCCATTCCATGTAAATTCCTTAAGACCTCTTTTCCTGGCTTCTTTAAAGGCTTCACCTCTTGTAGTGGAAATAGAGTCTTGTAGCTCAAGATCATTTTTTATTCCAAGAATAGCATTAACAATAGTATTATCATTATCCTTTTTATCAACATTATCCAAAACATAAGATTGGCTTATCAAATTTGATACGCTCTTTCTATTTTCATAAGTTCCTTCTTCATCTGATGGAGCTTCAAAAGCATACACAAGTGGATACGAATAATCCGTATCTGGATCTTCTGACATAAATTCGTTTACTGCATGAATAGCTTTTTTGTATTTAGTATCTTTTATACTATACTTCCCAGCATCTTGAACATGATCATAAAATCTGTCTATCATATAGTTGATATATCCACGCTTATCGCTCTTAAATCTCTCTTTATCTCTTTCAAACTCTTTTGGCGGATATCTTTTGTAATATTCTTGAAAAAGTCCCCTAAATTTTCCATCCTCAGATACAGCGTAGGGGTTTCCACCAGATTCTTCAATAATATTTCCAAGTACGGCTTCTATCTGGCGTTGATTAAAACCTTTATCATATAAAGCATCATAGATCATATTCATCCCTTCTACGTCCATAGTACGATGCTTACCCTTACCCACACGCTTCATATTTTCATATTTGGATTTGAATAAATCCCAATCTATTTCCGGCTTAGAAGAATCCCCTCCTTGTTTTTTGGATCTTATCTCCATCCTTTTATCCAAATCATTCTTTGAATCAATAATGGATCTAAACAGGATCTTGTTTGGATCACTCTCTTCGTATGGAATTTTGTCTTCTACATAATCCCTTATTTCAAAAGGATATCCTATTGTATCAAGAGTCTTAGTAACAATACCGACACCAAGAGGTTGATCATCTCTATAAAAATCATACTTATCTTTTACAACCATCCTACCTCTGTCATCACGGTACATAGTAAAACTTGATAAGCCTGATAAATCATTTAAATCACCGTAAGCATCCGGTATAAAATTATATTCGTTAAAAACTTGATGTTCTCCAGTTCTGGCTTTTTTTAAGAGATCTATCCCCTCTTCCACCATTCCAAGTTTCCTACTTGTTACATCCCTTAACTCCTCCAAATCAGATACGTCCTTGCCTGCAACTTTTCCATCAATTATCTTATTATCTAAGGAATCAAGCTCCTTTCCATATTTTTTAGCCATTTTCTCCCACCCACCATTTATCCTGTCAGATATAATGGATTTGATATTGTCTGGTATTCTAACAATCCCGTTTTCCTCTTTCAGGTTATTTGGTTGGTTTAAGAATCTAAACCAAAGATTCTGACTAAAATCATCTACATTGGCTTTCGGAACATCTTGACCAAAAAATTCCATTATTTTGGTTTTTAATCCTCTTTCATTGGCATATACATCAGGTGTTATATTAGATGCCAGATATTCTCTAAGTCTTACAAACGGACCAATTTTATTCCATAATGTTTTTGGTTGTTTGTCCTTTACGTAATTTTTAATTTTCTTTGCCATCTTTTTCTTCCTCCTTCTTGAATTTGTGGTAGGCATCACAAACCTTATCAACTAACCATCCCATCAGGAAAGCGGCATGCTCATCTCCTCCGGCTTCAAAATTGTAATCCATATTAAGATACTTACAATAAATAGAAAGACCGTGAAGGCATTCATGTCCTATGGCTCTAACATCCATGTCAGACAGCGAATGAAACAAGAAACATATTTCTTTCCTGTGATTGGTTCGGTTTCCTACAAAAATAGTTCTGCCACCATAATCATCAGTCCATCCATCCCAGCTCTGATCTTCTACTTCTAAGTTGGCAAATGTCTTTACTATATACTCTTCATCTGCTCCAAGCAATACCCTTATGTTGTATGGGTATATATCATTTTTATACGATACCTGTTTCATAATAATCTGTTTTCCAACAAAGATAAACAAAAAAAGCCGAAGATATACTCACGTACTTCCTCGGCTACGCTATTAAAATTGTTACAATGAAAACTACAATTGAAGCGAAATTATTTTAGAGCCATAATTGGATTACCCCATCTCTTTTTCCACTCTTTACCTAAATACATTCTTAATTCCTCGAATGAGACATATGCATCCTGTTCATCAATATAATAATGATGGATGTCTTTGTCGTAGATTTCTTGCCGTTTGGCATCACGGGCACGCCAGAGCTTTTCTTCCGGTGCCGGTTCGGGTTCCGGAGTGAGTTCCTTCCGCCAACATTCCAGCGGACTTGCCTCCGGATGGTCGGTGTGGAACTGTTCCTGTTCGGCGTCTAACAAGAGATATGCGCCGTCGTTATATTCTTCTTCCATTGTGCCTACCTTGTAGGAGTCAGGAAGGGGAGCGTCGGTCTCCCAGAATTGGATTTCTTTTTGGATGTATAGCATAATCAATTTAATTTTAATCCTTTACCGCCATTGTATAATTGATTTATCTCACTTCTGGATAATATACGTTCAAATATGGAGACTTCACATATAAGTCCATTATATGATCGTTCGGTTACTGATGTGAAAAATATATCATCCAGACCTATGTAGAAGTGAGAACCTTCGTAGAATGGATCATTTATTGTCTTAACAAGTGTAGCATTTTCGTAAACACTCATCGTGTTATTATCGTAAGTTACCACATAATGACACCAAACATTGAATTTATTGGTTGTAATATTAATTCCATCATTAATATTTTGAATGTTCTTATACCTCATTTCAAGTCCATATCCTTCTCCGTCTTTTATTCGGCTTACTATAATTCCTCCGTATCGGTCTACTGATTCGTTATACTTTTTAGCCCACAGGGAAATACTATATGCGTTTTTCTTTACATATCCCGTTGTCGGTATCCTAATTCCAGAATCGTTTATAAAATACGCAGATTTATTTCCTGTAAAAATGCTATCGTCTTTCCATTGTACATTGTTTTTTAGCTCGCCTAATACCCCATTGACACATTCATACGAATCACCGTTCAATGGAAAGTAATACTTAGCATTCCACTGATTGGAAAAATCGGATTCGGTATCTTTTCCCGTCATCACCCTTCTCCTCATTTCTCACCTCCTTTCATTATACTCTCATGACAATTATCCCATGTTCCTTTTTTTTCAGTGATAAACCTGTGGCTTTGCCGGCTGGCAGTTCGACGCTTGTTTCCTCCGATTGCCAGCCGGATAAAATCGCTTATGAAAAAGTTGGAGTTTTTACCCCCCCCCTATGCTAACTTTCCTTCTCATATTATCTATTTTTAATCTTATCTTCAGAAATCAACCACTGGAATATAATCTTCCGGTTGCTAATTACTTTCTTTATCCTCATCAGCATCCAGCTACCACGCAACCTATCCAGCCATGACCGTCTGAAATTAAGAGCATCAGAATTAACCGACTTATTTATATCGTTATCGTCCTTGATCCAGATAGGTGTTTCAGATCGGTCATCGTCAACCCTGTTGAAGAAGTCATTCAACTTATGTCTTCTATATACCTCAGTATCCAGGACCTCAGTATGGTCACCTACGATCTTCGGATATGATATACGTTGTGCTAAATTATTCTTTTCTTCTGGGACAAGATGAATTTCACCTGAGTTGTTTGTGTCGTTATAGATAGTTATCGTATCCAAACCTATTTTCCTGTCAAGTGTGTAATTCACATCATCAACGTACTTCCGTGCATCAAGCTCATATTCTACAGAAGCCAACGTAGAGCCATTATATTTCTCTTTTATCGGCACTTCTAATATAAATGGGTATGTTGTTCCGTAGAATGTCTGGAAGCTCTTATTCGTCAGCAAATGACTCCATAAGCCACCTTCTTCGTCTAATGCTGGGAAGTTTATTCCTGTCTGGAAATATTGTTGCTGTTCTATATAATAGTCGGGACAGAATGAATAATACGATATCCATTCCTGCTTCAAGCACGAATATCCGATAGTGAACGACACGTCCTTGAAATACTGTTCGTCTTTTAAAGATATTTCCTTATCGTTTGACAGCACCTCTGTTTCATTGTACAAAAACCTTCCACCATCGTATTTATAATATGCCGGGTTCTTAACAGGTATATAATCTTTTTTCGTGATAAGTACCCTCTTATACCTATTATCCCATCCAAGAGACAGACCAAGACCGATAAATTTATTGTCTGTATCTTCTTCTGTCATCTCCGTACCGGTTAAGATATTAGTTATTCCGTATCTAAGAATCTTAAACGGAAGATGACGCTTAAACCAATGTCTGATACCTACACTAAGTTCCTTGAGATTACGTCCGTTCGGATCGGTCATAAACACTTGTGCTCTTTTAGTATCTACCCAGAAGTGACCAAATTCTGAACTAATTATTTCAGTGCTTTGGGTTCCAGAATAACCAAGGTCGGTCGTGTTGTACTCCAGAGGCCGGGACGCGAACAGACCGCCGGTGCCCATCTCAGCCCGCCCTGGGGAGGTACGCTCCTTGATTACGTCTATGGCGTTATGGAGCGAAACCTGATCCTCGAATCTGACAAGAATCTGATCGGATTCAATACGCTTCATGTGAATAAGCTTCCCGTTGTTGGTTGGGAACTCATGATAGTCCATAGGCTTGTACGTCAGCCACGGATCTGTTTGACTGTTTTCAGATACATCAGCCCTACTCCATATAACACCATTAGGACGTTGGTAAGCACAGTCATAAAAACGTCGTTCGTACGTTGCCGGCAATACATTTGGTGTTAGTGTCATCCTCGACGAATAGATAGGACTTATCTTGTAATCATTATCCCTATGGATAGATACGTTCTTTTCTTGTGTCCACCAAACAAAATCTCCTACTTTTGGATAGAATAATTCATAAGACTGAGGGCCCTCTAATCTGAAATTACAATTTATTTCAGACTCTACAAGGAACTGAGGAATGCCATAGAACCATGTATAAAATCTTCCATTAACGTACCTGCCGGATGTGTCACCATTTAATTCGTATAAGCTCTTCCTGTTTGGATAAAAAGCGTATCTTCCTTTATTAGATGATGTCCAGCTATTGAAACGTTCGTTATCTATTGTCTCAAGAGCGTCTTCTCCAGTATCATAATTAACAAAATATCTTGGATACCCTACATTTCTGTAATCCATGTATGGGAATGGTATCATGTCTCCAATACCAAAAGCGCTATTATAAAAAACAGGGAATTTTCTTTTTAATGAGAATCTTGTTATTACCGTATCGCCACCGAACATCAGTTTCTTTTCATTAGTGAAAAATCCACATCCACCTATGGAAATCCATTTTATATCTTCTATCTGTCCATATTGATCCGGCCTATATCGCATAAGT
>OGXR01002690.1_pt1 | contig 10981 bp, 9 predicted proteins | sample 1576331 | NCBI WGS metagenome assembly OGXR01 (sample SAMEA3541473, study PRJEB24748) | human gut metagenome | biome: human gut; feature: human-associated habitat; material: faeces | place: China | collected 2012 | reverse complement strand
GGAAGCGGAAACTGCAAATACTTCATCGGGAACAACATTTTCCGCTATTTTCTTTGACCCGTCAGCAGTTCTGGCATAGAGATTATAGCCCTGAGTGAAGGAATCGTCCTTTATCTGTTCGTCAAGAGCCTGACGGATTTTGTCGCGCGAAACCTTGCGGTTATATTTGCTCATGTCGAGCTGATATTGAATACTGAAGCCGAAGATGAATGTGTAATCATTGCGGTTCGGCTCTTTTATAAGCTCGTCATCCTGCGCCATATCATCGTCAATAATATCGCGCCAGCCGGCAGGCGACTCTTTTTTGACAAAATAATAGAGATTGCCGCCTGGCAAATACGAATCATATAAAACGGAGCTGACCATAGTAGCTATCTGAACCGGATTTTTTCCGGGAGAGACTGAGAAGAGCTCCGCTTCTCCCTCGTTATAAGACCCGGTCTCAAAGAGAATCTCGCAGTTCTCACCATTATCATAAAAATGAATATTTGCGGCGTTTTTCACAAGCTCGCGGCTGCCGTCGGAAGATGAATAAACATACAGCGACTGTGAATCGGAAAGCTGCTTAAGATAATAAATCGAATCTCCGCTTTCCGGCAGGAACAGCTCTTTTATTGCAAAATCAATGTCTGATTTTTTGTTCTTCTTTATATCATATGCAGTTGTCATAACGGAGAGATTGTCCTGATTCTGCTTCGAATAATACAGAGTTCCGTTATTATATCTGAACTCTTTTTCAACACCGTAGTCTAAAAGCTTTACACCTTTTTTGGCGTTTGACGAATTCTTGATACTGCACAGATAGAGGTCATATTTGCGGCTAACCTTCGCCGAGGCGGTGGTATAGATAAGATACTCGCCGTCCGAAGTAAGCAAGACCGACGAATCGTCCGATATCGTCAGCTTGTGCTTCTTGCCATAGGCGGAAAGATAAGTTCCGCCGTCGGTTGACTTATATACAATTGCCTGAGAGTCCGCATCGGGTATCTTATTTTTGCCCGACATCAGAAAAATTAACGCAGCCGTAGCTGCCGCCGCGAACACAACAATGATCGCGGCAGCGACTGCGACTGTACTCTTTTTGAATCTGCTTTTAGCCATTTGAAAACCTTTCGGTCTGTTTTCAGCGGGCAGCCTTGAGTTCAAGCGCCTGCTTTGCTTTTTTGACTATGTTCTCCGCATCAAGACCATAGATATGGAGAAGCTCGACCGCCGGACCGGAGCGTCCGAAAACATCCTCTACACCGACCTTCACGACCGGTACGGGTATAGTTTCGCAGACAACTTCGCTGACCGCTCCGCCAAGTCCGCCGATAACGGAATGCTCTTCTGCGGTAACAATAGCGCCTGTATCTCTTGCGGCATCGATTATCGCCTGTCTGTCAATAGGCTTTATTGTATGCATATTGATGACTCTTGCGGAAATGCCCTCTTTTTCGAGCATATCTCTTGCCATAACAGCCTCGTTCACCATAAGACCGGTTGCGATTATAGTCACATCTTTACCGTCTGCGAGCTGAACCGACTTGCCTATTTCAAACTTATAGTTATCGGGATCATTGAATCTCGGCACTGCAAGACGTCCGAAGCGAAGGTAGACGGGGCCGTCATACTCCGCAGCGGCAAAAACAGCCGCTCTCGCCTCAACATCATCGGCGGGGTTGATTATGACCATGCCGGGGATGGTACGCATGAGAGCTATATCCTCACAGCACTGATGGCTCGCGCCGTCCTCACCGACGGATATACCCACATGGGTAGCACCGATTTTGACGTTAAGATGCGGATAGCCGATTGTGTTTCTTATCTGCTCAAAAGCACGGCCTGCGGCGAACATTGCAAACGAGCTGGCAAATACAGTGTATCCGATGGTCGAAAGTCCGCCGGCGACACCTATCATGTTGCACTCGGCAATGCCGGTATCAAAGAATCTGTCCGGATATGCCTTTTTGAACATAGCTGTTTTTGTCGCCTCTGCAAGGTCTGCATCAAGAACGACGAGCTTATCATTTATGGCTCCGAGCTCTACGAGCGCCTTGCCGTAACCGTCACGCGTTGCCGCTTTTATAATTTCTGCCATAGCACGACATTCCTTTCACTGAAATTAGTTGGCTTCGAGGCTTGTGAGAGTAGCGTTGAGCTCCTCCATAGCCTCTTTGTACTGCTCCTCGTTGGGAGCCTTACCGTGCCACGAGCACTGATTTTCCATGAAGGAAACGCCCTTGCCCTTGACACTCTTGGCGATTATTGCGGTGGGCTTACCTTTAAACTCTATAGCCGCATTGAAAGCGGCGTCCATCTCATCGAAGCTGTCCGCATATATCTCAAGAACATTCCAGCCGAAAGCCTTGAATTTCTCGGCTATCGGATAAGGCGAATTGACCTCTGCGATCGTTCCGTCTATCTGAAGATTGTTGTTATCAACAACCGCAACAAGATTGTCGAGACCCTTAGCGCAGGCATACATTGCCGCCTCCCAGACCTGACCCTCCTGAATCTCGCCGTCGCCGAGAATGGTATAAACTCTGAAGCTCTTGCCCGAAAGCTTTGCACCGAGAGCCATACCGACGGCTACAGAGATTCCCTGACCGAGCGAACCGGTGCTGGCATCGACGCCGGGAACGGTTCTCATGTTCGGGTGACCCTGAAGTCTCGAATCGCTCTTTCTGAGTGTTTTGAGCTCCTCGACGGGGAAATATCCTCTGTGCGCAAGTACGGAATAATAGGCGGGCGCGGCATGACCTTTCGACATGACGAGCCTGTCCCTGTCTTCCCACTGCGGATTCTTCGGGTCGATGTTGAGCCGATGGAAGTAGAGGTAAGTCAGGATATCGGCGATTGAAAGCGAGCCGCCCGGATGACCGGACTTTGCATTATAAACGCCTTCAATTGCACCCATTCTCACCTTACAAGCTTTGATCTTCAACTGTTTGCTGACAATTGTGTCCACAACAGCCACCTCCTGTAATACCGTATTTATTGGCAATTATTTTCAATATATTCAAGAAAATCGGCAACGGCACCGTGATTGCAGTGACATGCAACAAATGTTGCAGCATCTTTCATCGCCTGCGGAGCCTGCCCGCAGACTGCCGGAACGCCGACGCTTTTTATCATATCATAGTCGTTGAAATAGTCTCCGATAGCACCCGTATGCTCATGCGGAATACCAAGCATATCTGCTATTTCAAGCACCGTGGTGCCCTTATTTGTGCCTTCAAGGAGCATCTCATAGCTTGCTACTGAGGACGACATATATGTAACGCCCGAATGGTCTATAGAATTGAGATACTTCACCATTCGCGAAACCATCGGCGGAAGACCCATAAATATGACCTTGCCCCAATTGCTCTTCGGGACATCTTCGAATTTTCTGAAGCTCTGGTGCGGTATTCCGTCCGCCAGCGACATTGCGCCGCTGAAAACTCCGGGATTCAGAATAAATATCTCTCTATCTGTGCATATCTCAATCTGAATCAGCGGAAAGCGCTCATTCACTCGTCTTACTATATCTATGCCACGTTCGTCAATTGAATGAAACGAAAGCATTTTTTCGTGCTCGTAGTCATAGATTCCAGCGCCGTTTAAGATAACTGCAGGCGTGGATTTTATCGGCAAGCGCTCATAATGCTTTCTGAGCGAAGATATATTTCTTCCGGAAGCAAGAGTAAAATTGCCTCCGAGATCTTCAACAAAATGTGTAATGGCTTTGAGATTCCGTTCGGGCAGCATTCTGAGTTTTGTATTCAGAGTGCCGTCAACATCGGAAACTATCAGCCAATCGGAAAAATCTGTTTTCATATCTCTCACTTTCTGATTTTTCTTAAAAAGTTCTCGAAATATTCAGGCAGCTCAGACGAAAGTTCGATTCTCTCCCCTGTCACAGGATGATCAAAGCCGAGAAGCCTTGCGTGCAAACATTGACCGCCGAGCTCCGTTATGACATTTTTCGGACCATAGACGGCATCTCCTGCCACCGGGTGACCTATATATGCCATGTGGACTCTTATCTGATGAGTTCTACCCGTTTCAAGGCGCAGCCTTACAAATGTAAACTTTTCAAATTCTTCTACTGTGTAATAATGTGTGACTGCAGGACGGGAATTTTTATCCGTCACTGCCATTTTCTTTCTGTCGTTAGGGTTTCTGCCTATCGGCGCGTCTATTATGCCCTCGGACTCCCGCAGTTTTCCGTAGACAACCGCCGCATATTCGCGCGTCAGGCTGTGTTCCTTTATCTGATGGGCAAGCGATGCATGTGCCATATCATTTTTGGCAACAAGCAGAAGACCGCTTGTATCCTTGTCTATCCTATGGACTATACCCGGACGCAGAACGCCGTTTATCCCGGAAAGACTGCTTCCGCAATGATACAAAAGTGCATTGACGAGCGTTCCGCTTCTGTTGCCGGGCGCGGGATGGACAACCATTCCCTTAGGCTTGTTGACAACGAGCATACAGTCGTCTTCATATCTTATATCGAGCGGAATATTTTCAGGTAAAGCCGTATCGTCCTGAGCAGGCTCGATATAAACGGACACTTCATCGTCCGCTTTCGGCTTGAAGCTCTTGCCGACAATTTTGCCGTTGACGGTTATACAGCCGTTTTCAGCCATATGCTGGATGCGCGAACGGGAAAACTCCGGAAAAGCCTCTGCGACTGTGCGGTCTATGCGCTGATCGGCTGTTTCGGAATCAACCGAAAAGCTCAGCGAATAACCGTCCGGCAAAAGCTCAGACATTTTTTTCATCTCCGCCATTTTCGGCTTTCTTGTCGTCATCTGACAGATATTTTTTGTTCTCTCTTATCAAATCATATACCGTCTTGATAATAAGCAGCGCAGCTCCGACGGTAACACAGCAATCGGCAAAGTTGAAAACCGCAAAATTGACAAATGTAGGCTCGATATAATCGACAACAAAACCTCTTGCTACGCGGTCAACGAAGTTGCCTGCTCCGCCGGCTATAACAACGGCGACACACCAGTAAATAAAGCCGGGCTTTATTTTTTTAGTCATGAGCAGGAAAATGAACATGACTATAACAACAGCCGTAAAAATCGTCAGAAAAACCGTCTGATTCTGCATCGAGCTGAACGCCGCGCCGGTGTTTTCGACGTAGCGTATACGGATAAGACCGAAGAGAATATCCATGCTGCCGCCCGCCGCAAAGCGATTGACAACAGCAATTTTTATGACCTGGTCGATCGCCACAAGCGCGGCAATCACCAGAAGAGTTATTGCTTGAATCATAAAAACCTCAAAACTTATTTTTTGAAAAAGCCTCTGAAACGCGAATGGTGAGTATGGCTGTCATTATCATCCTCATCATCGTCATCATCATTCAGAAAAGCGTCGACATTGGCGGGGGTCTCCATATCTTCATCCGTGTCGGTAGTCTCAATTTCATCGGGAGTGATATGGTGCTTAATCGCATGGACATTTATCACGAAGCCGTTCTCGGAGGTATCGTCATCCAAATCATCGGAATCCGACGCGGGTTCTTCTGCCGCAGCCATGGGATCATATGTATCGTCGGTTCCGAAGGACTGCTTGAGTATATCATTGGCCACTATCTCATCCGGAGTCGCCGTCTCTTCGCTGAACTCGGGCTCGTTGGCAAATGCGGTAATCAGTTCATCGGTAGCGGAATCTTTTGCATCCGATTCAACAGCTTCTGCCGGAGCTTCATCTTTTTCAGACTCTTCGGACTCAGCTTCTTCGGATTTTTCAGGTTCATCAATGACAATATCATTATCTGCATCTGCATCATCTTCAACGGGAGCTGAATTTCCGGAGACATACTCGTCGGTATTTATCGTCGGTATTATCGGCATCTCCTGCTTTTGAGGAAGCGAAGAGACAAGATTGATATGCTTTTGATAAGCGTCAAGAATAAAATTGCGGAACGCTGAAACTTCGCTCTCAAGCTTCTCGAGTGTAGCGGAATTCACGCGGATATCCGTATTTATTCTGTCGAGCTCAAGCTGTGCATTCTTCTTGGCACTTTCGATTATTTCGTTAGCCTTTGCCTCCGCATTGCTTATCATAGCAGAAGCGGTGCGCTCCGCAGAAGTTATACGCTCGGTGGCGTTGCGCTTGGATTCCTCTGTAAGCTGAGAAGCCTTTACAGACGCAGCGGTCTCCAAAACATCGGCTCTGTTCTGTGCCGATGCAACCAGCTCCTGCGCTTTCTTTTCTGCAGAGTCAAGCTGTTCCTGCGCGCTCTGCCGAGAATCACGCTGAATCTTGTCCGCCATGCGTTCTGCTGTAAGCAGGGCGCGTCTGATATTGTCCTCGTCCTTCTTATACTGCGAAACTCTCTCGGCAAGAAGGCTTATTTTATTCACGAGATCTCCGTTCTCTCTGAACACCTGCTCATAAGATGCGGATACTTCTCTCAAGAACGCATCAACATCGCTGGCTTCATAAGTCCCGCGACCCGCTGAAATAAAACGATGCGATCTGATCTGTTCGGGTTTAAGCATTATCTACACCTCTTAAATGGGAAATAAATATCAATCAAAATAGCCTTCGCTCATGCTCTCGATATCTTCGAGCACATCACCTGAAAGCGGAACGCTGTCGGGGGTGATGATATAAGCCTTGCCGGCAACTTTCTTGATATCTCCGGAATTTGCATATGCAACGCCGGAAAGGAAATCGATAATGCGTCTTGAATCGTCTGCGGGGCAGGTCTCAAGATTAAGAATAACTATTCTCTTCTCGTTGAGCACATCCGCAACGCTCTGCACGTCAAGATATCTGTCAAGCTTCTTGAGCACAACAGGAGTGCGGCTCGAAGAGCGCAGATCAACTATATTGGGGGTCGAAGAAATCGACGACGGTCTCGAAGAAGCGCTGAAATCGCTGAACGACTTAGAGGACTCTGTGCTGTCGGACGAATAAGTGTCGTCTGCCGAGTCATCGTAAACGTTTTCGATATCCTCGTCGATAGTGTCCTCGTCAGAATTGTCAATGAAGTTTTTTACCTTGTCAAAGATTCCCATGATATTTTCCTCCCGTATTTATAAAGAAATCAATATTGCCTGTCTCCGAATATCGCCGAGCCTATACGCACAAGCGTTGAGCCCGCCGCTATTGCCTCTTTGAAATCGCCGGACATACCCATAGAGAGAATGTCCATATCTATATTATCCATTTTTTTGGCGCCGATGTCAATAAACAGTTTGTGCATATTATCAAAAACGCACTGATTTTTCACAGAATCTTTAAAATTCGGCGCCACTGTCATCATACCTTTGACTTTGACAAACCGGAGTTCCGATATTTTTCCGAGCTGATCCGCAACTTCGTCTGCGGAATATCCGAATTTGTTTTCATCCTCACCGATGTTGACTTCGAGCAATATATCAGTCGTTATCCCCTGCTCTCCCGAGCGGCGGCTTATCTGCTGAGCGGTCTCGAACGAATCAACGCTCTGAATCATGTCGACCTGACCGACTATCTTTTTTATCTTATTGCTCTGAAGATGACCGATGAGATGGAGCTTGCAGTGCTCAAGATTAAGTTCAGGGCGCTTGAGCAGGACTTCCTGAACCTTGTTTTCGCCGATGAGATCGACTCCGCAGGCAATAGCATGATTTATAAGCTCGACAGAAACAGTCTTTGTCACCGCCATGAGCTTCACTTCCCGCGGGTCTCTGCCGCTCTTCAACGCGGTTTCGGCTATCTCGTCGCGAACCTTTTTCAGGTTGTCCTCAAGGAGCCTCAGACGCGCATCAGTAACTGATAAGTTTTCCATCTTTAAGATCCTTTCCTTCCAATATTACCGCATCGTAAATTTTCAGATACGGCACTTTATTTTCATCGTATGTATCCTCTTTTATCATCTTTGAGACTACATAGTCATCGCCTGTATATATTACATCGAGCTTCTTGAAACGGACGATATTGCCGGTAAGCACATACACGCCCTGAACTCCGTTGACAACTCTGACTGCGGACTTGTTTATTCTTATTCCGTCGGTCTCGTTTATCACTATTTCGACATCTTCTGTTCTCAGACGCGCTATGTCCGAATCCATTATCTTCGATGAAAGAATCAGGACGGTCTCATCTGTGTTTATCGGACCTCTGTAATAAACCGTGGCATTTATGCCGTCACGCGACATATTGTCGCATCTGAGCGTAACGCTGTCTCCATCATTGAGCTTCGTGGCGTCGGACTTGTTGACTACGCCTACAAAGTACCATGTATATCCGCGGATAAGCTTGCCCTTTATATTAGCAGACACCGCGGCAGGAGAAGCGGACAGTGCCGCCTTTATTTTATCGCTGCTGAGATTTTTGATATCCGAAAAGCTCAGCGTATTCTCATATCCGTCTGCAGACGAGACATAATAGCCGGTATCGTCAGCCTTGAGATAATCGACAGTTCCGACTTTCGCCGAAAGAGAAGCTATTTCGGCTTTGAGCGAGGTTATCTTCTCCGAAAAATCTATATTGCCGTTTATAAGTATCTGCTTTGCGGTCATCTTGTCGCTGAAGTTTTTCGCACTGCCTTCAAGTGCCGAGATTTTATCCGACCGCACATCGTCGAGCATCTCGTAAAAATAGGAATCCGCCTGAAGATTTATCTTTGAGATATCAAGCTCGGTAAGATTCTGTTGATTGTTTAAGTTTTCATACCGTTCAAGTTCGCTTTTGAGGTTTTCAAGGTCGACATATGCCGAGGCTGAATCAGCTTTGCCGAACTGCGCCGCAATAGCCTGTCCGCCCGCGACGCGCTCGCCGTCCTGCAAAAGTGGAACATAGGTCAGCGAAGAAGAGCCGTTTATAAGCGACTCATCGCGCACGGCAAACATCTTGACGGTTATGCTGTTTCGGTATGTTGTATCGGCAGCAGGTTGGGTTTTCACATTTGAAGAGTTGAAGTTGCCTATCTCGTAGCATAACACTACCACGGCCAGAAGCGCAGCAACGGCAGCGACTATTTTTCTTACGCCTTTTTTGCTCACTTTAACTTTCTTCATTCTGCGATCCCCCTTTCTATTATCCCGACTGCTGTCTTTAGCAATTCGTCGTATGGCATCTCGTCTATATACAGATGAATTATTCGCTCGTCGCGCCTGAACCATGTCAACTGCCGTTTGGCGTAACGGCGCGTGGAGCGTTTGAGATTATCTATTGCATCATCGAGTGATATTTCTCCGCTGAAATATGGCTGCAGCTCTTTATAGCCGATAGCCTGTCCTGATGTTTTGCCGAGTTCGCCGGAGAGAAAGCGTCTCGCCTCTTCGATAAGACCGTTTTCAATCATTATATCGACCCTGTGGTCGATCCTGTCATATAAAAACTGTCTGTCGCGCACATCGAGACACACCGCTGTGCAGTCATATTTAGGCTCAACAAGCCTTGACCTGCGCTGCTGTTCACTCATTGTGACTCCGGTCTTATAATAGACCTCGAGCGCTCTTATAATCCGTCCGCGATTGTTGAGATGGAGCTGCGCGGCGGTTTCAGGGTCGATAGCCGAGAGTTCCTTGTGGAGCGTTTCAATGCCTTCGCTCTCCGCGCGGCGTTCAAGCTCACTGCGTATTGAAGCATCGTCGTCCTCGTCGGCAAATGAAATATTGTCGACGAGTGAAGAATAGTAGAGTCCTGTTCCGCCGACGAGCACGGGGAGCTTACCCTTGCCGGATATATCGTCTATGCACTTTCCTGCTTCCGCACAGTAAGCGGCGACGCTGTATTTTTCGCCGGGCTCAAGAAAATCGAGCAGATGGTGCGGTATCCCGCACATTTCCTGAACCGTCGGTTTGGCTGTGGCGATATCCATATATTTATATATCTGCATCGAATCGCAGGAGACCGCCTCGCCGTTAAGCACACGACAGATATCCACCGCAAGCTTTGTCTTGCCCGACGCCGTCGGGCCAACGACAGCAGCTATTTTTATTTTCTTACGCTCGTCCAAAGTTCTTCTCCAATTCACGCCTGGTTATCTCGATCATGACGGGTCTGCCGTGCGGACAGTATCTTATCTCAGGGCTCGCAAACAGACGATTTATAAACAGCTCCCGTTCGTATTCCGTGGTGTACATTCCGCCCTTTATTGCCGCCTTGCACGCCATGAGGCTAAACAGCCACTCTTTCTTTTCGGATATAAGCTTCTGCCTGTTTTCAACAAGATATCCGGCAAGCTCCGCGACAACATCGGGGACTTCATCGGCAGATATCTCCATCGGGCACTCACGGACTATAACAACGGAATATCCGAAGTCTTCAACCGCAAATCCCGCCTGCATAAGCATATCGAGATTATCGAGCACAGCGGAATATTCCTCTTTGCTAAGCGTTACGGTTATCGGGGTCAAAAGCATCTGAGTGGAACGCTTGGTATCGTTTTTGACAAGTTCGTTGAACAACATTCTCTCATGTGCAGCGTGCTTGTCAACAAGAAAGATGCTCTCCCCCTGCTGGACGATTATATATGTTCTGAACGCCTCACCGATAACGATCACGGGAGGCTCTTCCGGTTTATCTTCAAATTTATTCTCTACTGCTGCATCGACAGTCTGGACTGCTTCATCTATTTTTTCTTTCGGAGCCGCAGCAGGTTCATCTATCGGTCCGGGTTCGGTGCGCACTTCCGGCTCAATGACAGCAGTCTCCTCTTTCTTCGCCCTCTGTGCATCGAGAAAATGCTGAATGGTCGACGGCTCTGTATCTGCCGTTTCAGGCTTTTTATCGGGACTTGCAACAGATACAATATCCTCGCGCGGTGCGGGTGCAGACTGCTGCGGATAGCTGTATCTCGGCTTTTCCGTCTGCTGCGCCGAACGGTATTCGGAAGATGACATACGGTTCCAGAAATCAGGCTGTTTTTCCGGCAGTCTCATCTGCTCTGTCTTTGGGCGTGCAGGCTCGAAGAGTTCCGCCTGGCCTCTCGTGAGTGCGGCGGAGAGCTGCGCTTCGGCATTCTCGCCGACCTGCCAGAGTCCAGGAATGAGCACGA
>OGXR01002682.1_pt1 | contig 11003 bp, 7 predicted proteins | sample 1576331 | NCBI WGS metagenome assembly OGXR01 (sample SAMEA3541473, study PRJEB24748) | human gut metagenome | biome: human gut; feature: human-associated habitat; material: faeces | place: China | collected 2012 | reverse complement strand
TCGGCGGCGCGGCAGTCTCCGCCAAGCACGCCGGATTTGTGGTGAATCTGGGGGGCGCAACGGAGTCGGACGTTTTGGCCCTCATTGCCCACGTTCAAAAGCGGGTTTTGGAAACCTCCGGCATCTCCCTGGAGCCCGAGGTGGTCCGCCTCTGAGCCCCTGCCCGCCTGAGCGATGGGCGATAGAATGGCCTGCCGGGAACAGAACATGGGGCAGGGTAGGAAGACCGATGGAATGCGCAAGCCCCCTAGGCGTTGCGCCAGAAATAGAAGGAGACAGAATTATGTCCTTTTCAGGCCAAGTAAAAAGCGAGCTGTGCCGGACGGTACCGGCCCAAAGGTGCTGCGCCCTGGCGCAGTGCTTTGGCATCCTCCTGTATTGCAATACCTTCACAGGGGATGGGGTGCGGATCGTCACAGAGAGCCGGGAGCTGGGGGAGCTGCTTCCCAAGCTGTTCCGCAAGGCCTTCGGCTTCTCCTTTGACGGAATGCCGGAGGCTCTGGGCACGAAACGGTGCTTTGGCATCTGGGATCCCGGCAAACTCCGGACAATTCTGGAGGCCTATGGCTTCAGCCGGATTCGACGGTGCGGCCTTCCTCGAGTTCCTCCTCGAGCTTGGCCACGTGACGGTCGAACACGCTGGCGGTGACCTGGCCGCCGCCTGCGAGCTCGGCCCAGTAGCCGGCGTTGGCGGCAGCCGCCACGATCTCCGGCTCCACGGTGGTCGGGGTCATGCCGGCCAGCAGCACCGGAGCCTTGCCGGTAAGTTCGGTGAACGCGGTGCGCACCTTGTCTCCGGCGGACGTGTGGATGATGCTCGGCGCGAAACGCGTCCAGTTCTGGGTGCGTTCCGGCAGGGTCTCAAGCGTGGAGAGCGCGCCGCGATCGGCCACGGTGGAGGCTTCCACCACGCCGACGCCGGTGCCTTGGGCCACGGTGGAGAACAGTTTGCCGACGGTGTTGCCCGGACCAAAGTCCAGCACCCACAGGGCGCTCGGATCGGTGGACTTCATCAGGGCGCGCACGCGGGCGGCCCAATCCACATGGTTGAGCAGCACTTCGGCGGCGAGCTCACGGGCATGGTCGGCGTTGATGCCGCAGGCCTCGGCCCATGCGACGGCCTGGGAGACGGCATCGGCCATCAGCGGGCTGTGGAACGGCAAGGTCACGTCAAGATATTCGCGCACGGGATTGAACACGCGGCCGCCACGCACCTTCTCCTCACGCAGCTGCGCCTGACGCTTGTGCTCCTTGGCCACTTCCACACCGAATGCGGCCAGGTCCTCCGGATAGCCGGACAACACGTAATGCGTGGCGGAATTGGTGACGGCCACGGCGATCGGGCCACGTGCGCCGTCGACGCGTTCGATCAGCGCGTCCACCTGGGCGCGGGTGATGTCCTTGACGGACAGCATCGGGGTCGCCTCGCCGTGGCGTGCGGCGAGACCGAGCTGGCGTGCCTGACGGGTGCCGGCGACGCCGATCAGCGTTGCGATCGCAAGAATCTCGTCGATCTTGGCTGCGGCTGCGTCGATGGAACCGGCTTCGCAGATCGCCTGCACCATATGCACGGCAAGCACGCCCTGGGAGTGGCCGAGCACCGCGACCGGCTTGGCCTGGGCCGGATTGTAGCCGAGTGCGGCGGCGTCGAGCAGCGCGCCCAGCTGGGTCAGCGCGATGCCGGGAACGCTGGCGGAAGCCGCGGCTGCGGCGCCCAGACGTGCCGGGTTCGGTTCGAAGCCGAACAGGTCGACTGGGCGTCCGGTGGTGGCGAGCAGCTCGGCGGACACCGGGTACAGCAGCGCCTGCGCAGCGGCCGCATGGGTGTGCAGGGCCTCGTCGAGCGCCGGATTGGCGCTCTGGTCGGCGAGCGCCACCGGCCACGGGGTGGATTGGCCGGCGAAGGCGAGCGCGTGGGGCTCGCTGTTCAGTCGATCAAGAAAAAAGGTGTTCATAATCTTCCTTACTTGTTCCAAAATTTCTTGCGATTGTTGTGGTTGCTTACGTTGGTTGCGTCGCGTTGCGTCCGTCACAGCGGCTGGTTGCCGTGGTGTTTGCTGGTTCGGCGCACGCGTTTCTTGCTGGCGAGCAGGCGGAGCGATTCGATGATGGTCTCGCGTGTCTGTTCGGGGTCGATCATGGCGTCGATCTCACCCATTTCCAGCGAAAGGTTCGCGTTGACGGTGGTGCGTTCGTAGTCGGCGATGTACTTGGCGCGCAGCGCTTCGACGTCCTTGCCGTTGTCTTTGGCTTTCTGCAGGTCCTTGCGGTGGATGATGTTGACCGCGCCGGCCGCGCCGAGCACCGCGATCTGGCTGGATGGCCAGGCGAAGTTCATGTCCGCGCCAATGGATTTGGAACCCATCACGATGTATGCGCCGCCGAAGGCCTTGCGCAGGATGATGGTGACGAGCGGCACCTGCGCGTTGGCGTAGGCGTAGATGACCTTCGCGCCGCGGCGGATGATGCCCGCATGTTCCTGTTCGGCGCCCGGCTTGTAGCCCGGGGTGTCCACCAAGGTGACGACCGGCAGGTTGAACGCGTCGCACAAGCGCACGAATCGCGCCACTTTTTCGGATGAGTCGACGTCGAGAATACCGGCGTTGACGTTCGGCTGGTTGGCCACGATGCCGACGGGATGGCCGTCGATGCAGGCGAAGCCGACCACCGCTGAAGCGGCGAACAGTTCGTGCACCTGCACGAATTCACCGTAGTCCACGATGCAGCGGATCACGTCGAGCACGTCATACGGCTGGCGGTCGTTGTCCGGCACGATGGTGGCGAGGCGTTTGGCCACATCACGGTCGGCGCGGGTCGCCGCGTACGCGTAGACGGGCGGCTGCTGGTCGGAGTTGGACGGCAGATAGGCGAGCACGGTACGCGCGTAGTCGATCGCGTCGGCCTCGTCCTCGCCGAGATAGTGGGCCACGCCGGACGTGGCGTTGTGCACGTAGCCGCCGCCCAGATCGTCCATGCTGATCACTTCGCCGGTGGCCGCCTTGACCACATCAGGGCCAGTGACGAACATGTTCGAGTTCTCGCGGGTCATGATGATCAGGTCGGTCAGGGCCGGGCAGTAGACGGCACCGCCGGCGCATGGGCCGAGAATCAGCGATAGCTGCGGCACGAAACCGCTGGCGTCGCAGGTTTTGCGGAACAGGTGGCCGTATTCGGTCAACGCGGCCACACCCTCCTGGATGCGCGCGCCACCGGAGTCGATGAGCGCGATGATCGGCACCTTGAGGTCGAGCGCCTTGTCCATGAGATGGCAGATCTTGCGGCCTTCGGCCACGCCAAGCGTGCCGCCTTTGACGGAGAAGTCCTGCGCGTAGACGGCCACTTTGCGGCCGAACACCTCGCCGAAGCCGGTGATGACGGCGGAGCCCGCGCGGCCACCGTTGATGTCGCCGCCGCGGAAACGGCCGATTTCCTCGAAGGAACCGGTATCAAGCAGCAGATCGAGACGTTCGCGTGCGGTCAGCTTGCCTTTGACGTGCTGGCGACCGCGGGCGTGGTCTTCGGCTTCGGCGGCGAGCTGCGCGGCACGCAGCACGGACGTACGGATCGGCTGCGATTCGCGGGCTTCGGCAGCCGCTTCGTCACCCAGTCGCTCCTGCTGTTCCATGACGACCTTCACGGCCTCTTTGACGGCCGGGCTTGCGATGATGTCGGTCATTTCGCGCCGCCTTCCGTCTTGGTTTCCGTATTACCGTCCGTTGCCGGCTTGCCGTCAGCCGCCTTGGAAGCGCCGTTGACGTCGATGGTCATCAACGTCTCGCCCGCTTCGATGCCTGCCGCCGGGCCGACGAAGATCTTGGTGACGGTGCCCTTGACCGGCGCGTACACGTAGTTCTCCATCTTCATGGATTCGAGCACGACGAGCAGGTCGCCCTTGGCCACGTCCTGGCCTTCGGCGACGTTGATGCGTGTGACGACCGCCTGCATCGGGCTGGCGATCACACCGGACTGGCCGTCGTTGCCCTGCTGCTTCTTTTCGACGTGGTGCAGGCCCTGTCCGCGCAGCGGCTGGATGGCGCGCTTGGCGTCACGCGCCTTGGCGCCGCCGGTCAGGTTGGCCACGATGTCGTTCGGCACGGTCAGCGACACACGATGGTTGTTGACTTCGATGACGAAGGTTTCGCTGGATTCCTTCTGCTCGGCTTCCTTCGCACCCGAAGCGCCGGCCATGGATGCCGGCTGGCCGCCCTTGGTGGAGGATGCTTCCTTGTTCAGGTACTTGCGTTCCAGCCATTTCGTGCTCACGTCGTAGGCCACGCCATGCTCGGCGGTGAACTCGTCGTCGTTGAAGATCTGCTCGAATAGACTTGCCGGGGTCGGCACGCCTTGCACCTCAAGTTCCGCGAGCGCGCGGCGTACGCGCGCCACGGCGGCAGCACGGTCGGAGGCGGTGACCACGAGCTTGCCCATCATGGAATCGAACTTCGGGGAGACGGTGTCGCCTTCCACCACGCCGGAATCGACGCGGATGCCAGGGCCGGACGGCCATGCGAGCTTGGTCAGCGTGCCGGAGCTCGGCGCCAGATTCTTCGCCGGATCCTCGCAGGTCAGCCGGAGCTCGAAGCTGTGTCCGCGCAGCGGGTGGTCGACGGTCAGCTCGCCGCCGTTGGCGATGGTGAGCTGTTCTCGCACCAAATCGAGGCCGCAGACCTCTTCGCTGACGGTGTGTTCCACCTGCAGACGCGGATTGACCTCCAGGAAATACACCTTGCCCTGCTCGGTCACCATGAATTCGCAGGTGCCCAGACCGATGTAGTCGACCGCTTCGAAAAGCCGGCGTGAGTAAGTCTCCAGCTGTTCGAGCACGCCGTCGGGAAGGAACGGCGCCGGTGCTTCCTCCACCAGCTTCTGGTTACGGCGCTGCACGGAGCAGTCGCGGGTGGAATACACGGTGAAATTGCCGTGCGAATCGCGTCCGCACTGCGTTTCGACGTGACGGCCCTTGTCGATGAACCGTTCGACGAAATACTCGTCCAAATCGCCGCCCTGCAGCGCATCGTGGTTCATGTAGAAGCCACGCAGCTCGTCATCGTTGTGCACGAGCGTGATGCCGCGGCCGCCACCGCCGTCGGTGCGCTTGAGCATCAGCGGATAGCCGTGCGTGTGCGCGAAGTCGAGCAGCAGTCGCATGTCGGAAATCGACTGGGAAATGCCGGGAACCGGCGGCACCTTCGCGAAAGTGGCCACGCGGCGGGCCGTGATCTTGTCGCCCAGGTCGATGAGCGCCTTCGGATTCGGGCCGACCCACGTGGCGCCGGCGTCGAGGACCTTCTGCGCGAAGCTTGCGACTTCGGAAAGGAAGCCATAGCCGGGGTGCACCGCGTCGGCACCGCTGCGCTGCAGGATGTCGATGAGCAGATCCTCGTTGAGATACGTGTCCTTGTAGGTGTCGCCAGACAGCAGATACGCATCATCGGCCATCTGCACGTACTGTGCGTGACGGTCCTGTTCGGCGTAGACCGCGACCGTGGGAATCCCCATCTCACGTGCGGTGCGCACGACTCGAAGCGCGATTTCGCCGCGATTCGCCACCAGTAGTTTGTTGACATTCTTAGGCATAATGTCAAGTTTGGCGGTCGAGGCGTGATTCGACGAACTCGTTTCCCACAAAAGATTCGCGATCTTTTTGTAAGGCTCCACAAACGTTACCGAAACTTAGCAACCCTACGATGGGGAGCATTGATTGACGAAAGACTCATTTTCGTCAGTTTTTGTAGCATCCTGTAACATCCGCAAAAAAGGGAGGATTCCACCATGCGCAACGCAATCCTGACCATCTCATCCGCGGCCAAAACGGCCACCAGCGGCAAATTCGGCGCCGTTTTGAAGTCCACGCTGTTCGCCGTGCTGCTCGCCGCCGCCTCCATGGCGGGCGCCGTGCCGATTCCGGGCACTCCGGTTCCGATCACCCTGCAGACCTTCGTGGTCATGCTGGCCGCGCTGATGCTGCCGTGGAAGCAGGCGGGCGCCGCGGTGCTCATGTATCTGGCCGCGGGCGCGGCTGGTCTGCCGGTGTTCGCCGGCGGCGCGTCCACCATGGCTTTGGTCGGCCCGAGCGCCGGCTTCCTCATCGGTTTCCTGCCGGCCGCCGTCGTCACCTCGCTGCTCAAGGGCAAGGCGCGTGTCGATTCCCCGAAGCATGCTGCGTTGACCGCCGCACGGTATCTGTCCGCCTGCGTGGCCGGCTGCATCGTGCTTGACTATCTGCTCGGCTTCATCGTGCAGTCCGCCATTACGGGCGTGGCGATGCCGGTGGTGGCCATCGCTTCGATGGGCTTCATTGTGGGCGATTGCATCAAGGCGGTTGTGGCTTCGCTGGTCGCGAGCGGACTGGCAAAGCTGCAGTGACTTTTATCGGCAGCGACTTTTCTGCGGTAGTTTTCTACGACTTTTTGCTGGGAATTTTCTGCTGAGGGTTTTCCGCTGAGAATTTCCGCTGTGATTTCCGGGTTTCTTCGTGATTTCCGGGTTTTGATACAGTCTTCCGTTTTCGCTGTGATTTTCGTTTTCGCTGTGTCCGGTGGGGCCGGCGGATACCAACGTGCGACACGCTCCGGGCCGCTCAGGCCGAGTCTTTACGGTCTTACGTTGGTATCCGCCGGCCCCACCTCGTTTTGGGGGAATGTTGCGTTTGCGGGTGGCGCGGTTTTTGGATATTGCGATTTTGGGAAATGCCGCTTTTCTCGAATATTGCGTTTTTTTGAAACGTACGATTTTCGAAAAAAGCGCTTTACGACTTTATGGGGGATGAGGGTTAGAGAATTATTGGGGTAGGACGCCTACGTCGGCGGTGCGCACGGTGTGCAGGTTGCCGTTGTCGTCTCTGATGGTGAGGGAGGCGTCGGGGTTGAGTTCCAGCGCGGTGCCGCGCAGGGTGGTGCCGTCCACGAAATGCGCCTCGCATGGCTTGCCGAGCGTCCAGCAGACCGGACGCATCTCCTCCATCGCACGCGTGGCCTCACGCTGCGGGTCGGCTTCGAAATCGGCGAGCCTTGATCGCAAACCGTCCACCAGATGGGCCGCGATCATGTCGCGCAATGTCATGGAATCGGGCAGGCCATGCGCGACCAGCTGCAGCGACGTGGCCTTGTCGGTTGGCAGATGGTCTTCGGGGACGGCCAGGTTCAGGCCGATGCCGAAGACAATGCCGACGCGTTCCGTTGCGGCAGCCACATCAGTGGTACCAGTTGTACCGTCCGCGATGGGAGTTGCGGCAAGCGGAACCATTTCGGCGAGCACGCCGCCCAGTTTCTTGCCGTCGACGAAAATGTCGTTCGGCCATTTGAGCACGATGTCCTTGCCGAGCGGGCCGCCGCAATCGCGGATGGCCGCGATAATCGCGTTGCGCGCCTCGCAGCCGGCGATCATCTGCAGCCAGCCGTTGACGGACGTGTCCCGCACAATCGCCGTAGGCACGCTGACCACCAGGGAGACGATGAACGACTCCCCCACCGCGCTGGTCCATTGATGGTCGAGACGGCCACGGCCGGCAGTCTGCTCGTCGGCGCAGATCGCCACGATTTCACGGCCGGTCCAATCGCGTCCATCGCAGCCATCGAGGCCATCTCGTCTGGCCGAGCCGAACAGCGCGCCTTTGCGCACCAATTCGGCGGCGTACGTGTTGGTGGAGCCCACTGAGTCCAGCGCGATCACCTGGTCGGCCGCGACGCAGGTGCGTGGCATGGTCAATGCGGAATCCAATATGGTCGTCATGATTCCTTCTCCTGTCCGTCGAGCTGTCGTCCATCAAGCTGTCGTCCATCGAGATATCGTTCGTCGGCGTCCTGCTTGTCGGACTGCTGTCTGTCGATTCGGTGCCCGCCGATACGCCGTTTGCCCGCCGTCGACGTGCCAACGTACGACGCCTCGCGTGCGGCAAGCCGCGCGGCACGCGACTCGCGCCAGAACTCCAGGCACAGGAATCCGAACACGAATGCGATCGGAAGCATATGCCGTTCGAAATTGTTGGCCGGTGCGGTGATCATCACACCCATAAGCAGCAGCAACGGCAGATGCCATGACAGCGACCGCCATCGACGCAGCACCACTTCGGCGGCGCCGATCAGCAGTGTCAGCGTGACATACAGGTTGCCGTGCGTCACCCAGCCAAGCACGGGAATCTGCCCCCATTTCTTGGCGAAGCCGGCCACCTGGTTGCGCCACTGGTGGTTGTACAGGTGAATCCATTCGTTGTCGGACTGCACGTAATCGTTGTTCACGTAGTAGTCCATCGACACGTATGGCAGGTCGGTCACGTTGAAGTATCCGAAGCATTCGGCGAAGAGCGCATCGAGCGCGATCTGAGGATTCGCCTTGACGATCTGCCACCATGCGTCATTGAAATCCTTCATGTCGTCCTTGGTGACGGTACGCCACTTGTAGCTGACCTTCTTGGACTGGATACCCGACGATTTCACCGGGTCGGCGTCCTGCTGGAAGTACGATTCGGCCATCTGGTCGAGGTTGAAGACGGGAGCGAGTTTCTTGGCCGCGTCCTCGGGAATGCCCTGCGGATTGTATTTCGCCACGCGGGCGATCTGCTGCAGCTGGATGCCACGGCTTTCGATCGGATCGCCGCCGATGACGGCACCGCTGTTCACCAGATAGACGAGGCCGCCATGGATGAGCACGGTCGGCAGCATCAATGCGACCACGTACGTCTTCCAACGTTTACGGTCGTTGATGATGGCCAGCAGCGCGGCGAACAGAATGATGTACCACGCGTATTTGGCGCTGATCAGCATGACGCAGCTCGACATGAACAGTGCCGCCAAGGACCGTTTGCGCAGTTTCATGGGCTTGCCGTTGATGGTGGGCAGCGCCTTGATATGCGTCATATGCAGCTCGTACCACACGCCGAACCACCAGACGAACGCGAACGCGAACAACGGCGATTTGGTCAGTGAGATCGTGGCGAACACCGCCAACGGGCACACCATGAAGAACAGCAGAATCACGAAACGCGTCTTCGCGCCGGCGCGCAGTCTGGACGGACGCGCCACCACACCCGCCTCGGGATGGGTGAAATCGCGCATGTTCCAGCAGTCGTGCCGTTCGGGATGGGAGAAGTCGAACGTGCCGACGCCCAGCCTACGCCACGGCAGATTGAAGAAACGATTGGCGGTGGCGGCGCAGCAGAACGCGGAGAACAGCCATTGCAGCGCGGCCAGCGCCACGATGCCGGCGTCGTTGGAATCGGTGAAATACCGGGAGACCGCGGCGAACGCACCGTAGAAAACGGTCAGCACGATGTTGTGCTGGTCGGTCAGATACGTGGGATTGGCCGGCCACATGTAGTGCGCGGTCGGATAGATGTCCATCGGCACGAATGAGAAGAAGCCGATGTATGGCTGTTTCAGTCCGGTCCACTGGTTCAACGCCCAGCTGAATTCGCGGATCTGGGAGCGGATGTCGGCGCCGTACGCGGCAAGCAGGGTGGTCGGAATCCACAGCCAGCCGATGACGAACAGCAGCATGAGCTTCCACCAGCAGTCGGTGCAACGTGTCAGCTTGCGACCAATCCAGACGATCACCGCATGGATGGCGCGCCCCGGTCGGCTATGCGCGGCGTCGCTCAGATGGCGCAGCATGATGCCCAATACCGTCGTCGGCGTGCCGGACACCTCCTGACACAGCTTGACGTATCGACGTGAGAAATACGTCGGCAACACGCGCTCGCCACGGCCGTAACGGACCAGCGACCACAATATAGCAAACGAAACAACGAAGGCGATCGCCATGTACAGCACGTTGGCCCAGCCGAAGTCGGCGAGTCCGGTTCCAAACCAGTACAGCGGGCCGATGCCGCAGCACCACGCCACCCACAGGCATGCGAGCACGCCCAACGTCCAGCTGAGGAACGTGTCGGCTTTTCCGGCTTTCTTGTTTTCGCTCATAGTCGGCATATTACCGCCACTGCGCGAATGGGGACCGGAACGGTCGGCGAACGTGCGGCAATTCGCAGATACGACGATTAGAATGGACGGTTATGAACTCCGAGCAGGCAGACATCCTCGACCTTTTGTCAGGCCATACCGACGATACGACCATCGAGCGGTTGGCTTTCGAATGCCTGTTGACGAACATGACCGACGATCGTGTGGTCTCCTTGATGAACATTCTCGGATGGCAAGGCGATTTCAACTGTTTTGCGATCGGCGGGGTGCCTTCGGCCAGTCTTGCCTCGACATCCCTCGCCATCCGCAAGGCGGTGCGCGATTTGGGTGGCGAGCATGTGGTCATCGGCACGTACGGCACTTTCCTGCTGGCTTTGGCTTGCCAGATGGGCGCGGTCACGCCGGAGGTGACCTGTACCGCGGTCATGCCGGCGTTCAGCGAGGACGAGCCACTGTATTTGAGCCCGGTCCGTTCCGGTGTGGCGGGGGCTTCGCATGCGTTGCGTGAGACGATGTTCTCGCTGCAGGCGGCTCCGGCGCTGTCCACTCCTTCCCGTCCGCTGCGTGCCGACGAGCTGTTGCCGGAGCGTGCGCTGCTGGGTGATGATTACGCGCGTGAGGAACTGTATCGGAACGTATATCAGGTGCTGCGCGGCGAGAATCCCGATGATCCCACTTATCTGACGGTGTCCACGTTCCTGAAGTATGGCAGTTCGTTGGAGAACACGGCGAAGGAGCTGAATGTGCATCCGAACACCGTGCGCTACCGCTTGAAGCGTGCCGCCGAAACAACCGGCTGGGATGCCACCGATCCGCGTGACGCGTATGTGCTGACGACCGCGCTGGCGATTGGCCGTATGCGCGACCGCTGAGCCGCTGCCCGGGTGGTGTGGCGTCTGGGTACGCCCGTTGCACCTGTCATCCGGTCATAAAGTCATGAATCTTTCCGAACATATGAAAAGACCCGCATGCTGCGATTGCAGATACGGGTCTTTTGGTGAAGCTTAGCTTCTGTGCACTCAGGCAACGACCGCCGGATCAACCGGGACGCCCGGGTTCATCGTGGAGGTGATGGTCGCCTTGGTGACG
>OGXR01002662.1_pt1 | contig 11083 bp, 10 predicted proteins | sample 1576331 | NCBI WGS metagenome assembly OGXR01 (sample SAMEA3541473, study PRJEB24748) | human gut metagenome | biome: human gut; feature: human-associated habitat; material: faeces | place: China | collected 2012 | reverse complement strand
TATTTATTCACAAGAAAACCTCTAGAAAAATCTAGGGGTTTGTCTACACTCTGAGTAAAATATTTATTTTACTTACGGCACGAGATGTTACGATATCAAAGGTTTCTTGTTGATAAGTTTCTATTCTGCTATTTACAGTTTTTATGTTAGTTAGATTTAACTTTTCAATTACTTTATTTAAAAAGTTTATTCTTTTATTTAGAGAATCTAAGAGAGTTACTTTAAGATTAGGAAAGACTATTTTTAAAACTAGTCCTGGAAAGCCTGCTCCGGTTCCAATATCAATTAGAGTTTCTTTTTTTGTTAAGTCTATTACTTTTATAATGGTTAGTGAATCATAAAAGTGTTTTAAATAAACGTCTTCTTTTTTTGTTATAGTAGTTAAATTTATTTTCTTATTTTCCTCAATTAAAAGATTGTAATATTCTTCTAGTTGATTTTCTTGGTTTTTAGTTAAAGTGATATTTAATTTTTTTAATTCTTCTTTAAATTGTTCCTTATTCATTTTGACCTCTTTTTAAATAAAGCATAAGAATAGTTATGTCGCTTGGATTTACTCCGCTTATTCTCATTGCTTGTCCAATAGTTGCTGGTTTTATTTTATTTAGTTTTTCTCTAGCTTCTAGAGCTAAATTATCTATTTTATTATAATCTATTTTTTCCTCTAATGTAATGTCTTCGTAAACTTTTGATTTTTCAGCTTCTTCTTTAGCTTTTTTGATGTAACCTTCATATTTTGACATTATTTCTACTTCTTCTAGTTCTTCTTTATTATAAGTTCCTTTAATAAATGGTTTTAATTTATTTATTGTTACATCTTGTCTTTTTAATAAATCAAATAGAGAAATTTTATCATTTATTTTGTTTATTTGGTTATCTGTTAGTATCTTATTGATTTTGGCAGTAGGAGTTATATTAGTGTTTAGTTCTTCTAGAAGATTGGTTATATTGGCTTTTTTGGTTTTAAACTTTTGATAGTCTTTTTTAGTTACTAATCCTATTTGATGGCCATATTCTGTTAATCTTAGATCAGCGTTGTCGTTTCTTAAAAGAAGCCTGTGTTCTGCTCTAGAGGTTAATAGTCTATAGGGTTCTTTTGTGCCTTTGGTTACTAAGTCATCTATTAAAACTCCTATGTAGGCTTCGTCTCTTCTTAGGATTAGTGGTTTTTTATTTTTTAGTTTTTGATTAGCATTAATGGCAGCGATTAGTCCTTGACAGGCTGCTTCTTCGTAACCACTGGTGCCATTTATTTGGCCAGCAGTGAAGAGATTTTCGATTAATTTAGTTTCTAAAGTATTTTTTAATTCTGTAGGATCGATAGCATCATTCTATGGCATAAGCATATTTTAAGATTTGGGCATTTTCTAGGCCTGGCAAACTTTTTACCATCTTTTTTTGAACTTCTTTTGGCATACTTGAGGAGAAACCTTGGATATAGATAGTATCATATTGTTTACTTTCAGGTTCTAGGAATAATTGGTGTCTTTCTTTATCGCTAAATCTTACTATTTTATCTTCAATTGAAGGGCAATATCTAGGACCAATTCCTTCAGCATAACCTCCATACATTGCTGACTTTGTTAGGTTTTCATTTATTATTTCATGAGTTTTAGGAGTTGTATAAATTAAATAACAATCTTCTTGATTTTTTGGGTCATAGTTTATTTTATTTTGATAGGAAAAGGTTAGGGGAGTACTATCTCCTTTTTCGATTTGGGCTTTTGTATAATCAATGGTATCTTTCTTAATTCTAGGAGGAGTTCCGGTTTTTAATCTTTGAATAGTAAAGCCTAGTTCTTTTAAGTCTTTGCTTAAGTTTAATTCAGTTTCTTCGCCATGAGGGCCTTCTTTTTTCTTGGTGCTTCCTATTAGGATGTTTGAGTTTAGATAGGTTCCGGTGGTTAGAATTACTGCTTTTGATTTTATGATTTCATTTTCTTTAGTTTTAACTCCAATTATTTTGTTATTTTTAGTTATTAGATGTTCTACTAAAGTTTCTTTTAGATCAAGATTTTGTTGGTTTTTGATAGTTTCTATCATGTTTTTTTGATATTCTACTTTATCTATTTGTGCTCTTAAGGCCCAGACTGCTGGTCCTTTTCTAGTGTTTAGTTTTTTTATTTGGAGAATGGATTTATCGGTATTTTTAGCCATTTCTCCTCCAAGAGCATCTATTTCTCTTACTACTGTTCCTTTAGCAGGTCCTCCGATTGAGGGATTACAAGGAGCATCTGCAATATTTTTTATATTTCCGGTTATTAATAAAGTCTTGTTATTTAGTCTAGCTGAGGCTAGAGCTGCTTCACATCCAGCATGACCTCCTCCTACAACAATTATGTCATATTCCATTTTATACACCTTCTTTTTTATAGCGTTTGTAGTATAACATATTTTTCTTTTTTTAACAAGATTTAAAAAAACTAACCTTTTTGGGCTAGCTTTATTTGCCAACACAGAAGTTTTGAAATAAATTATCAAGCAATTCTTCAGTATAGGTTTCTCCGATTACTTCTCCAAGAGTTTGCCAGATGTTTTTTAAATCTATTTCTAACATGTCGATAGGAAGATTATTTTCTAGGCCTTTTTTGATGTCTTCAATACTTTTTTTACAGTTTTCTATTTTTGTTAATTGGTCTATGTTAGATACGTAGAAAAAATCGTTTGTTTCTATTTCTTCTAATTTAAAGATTTCGGTTATTTTAGATAATAATTCTTCTATTCCATGATCTTTAATAGTACTTGTATATACTATATTTTCTTCGTTTATATTTAATTTTGTTGGTAAGTCTTTTTTATTTATTATAATTATTCTTTTTTTATTTTTGGATATTTCTAGAAGCTCTTTGTCTTCTTTCGTTAATGGTTCATTATTATTAAGAACTAATAAGACTAAGTCAGCTTGTTCTAGAGCTTTTTTTGATTTTTTTACTCCTAGTTGTTCTACTATATCATTTGTTTCTCTTATTCCAGCAGTATCTATTAGATTTAAGGTTAAACCGTTTAAATTTAGAGAGGCTTCGACTATATCTCTGGTAGTTCCTGGAATATTGGTTACAATTGCTTTTTCTTCTTCGATTAATTTATTTAAAATACTACTTTTTCCTACATTTGGTCTTCCAATTATAGTTACGTTAATACCTGTTTTTAATAGTTTACTATTTTGAGAGTTTTCTATTATTTTAGTTAAATCGTTTTCAATATTGTTAATTTCTTTTTTGATATCTTTTATAGTTATTTGTTCTATATCTTGATATTCTGGGTAATCTATATTTACTTCAATATTACTTATTATATTTATCAGTTTTTCTCTTAATTCTTTTATTTTTTTAGTAGTTCGTCCTTTTAAGTTATTTATTCCTATTTTTCTAGCTTTATCATTTTTGGCATTTATTAGATCGATAACTGCTTGGGATTCAGTTAGATCAATTCTACCATTTAAAAAGGCTCTTTTTGTAAATTCTCCTGGCTCTGCTAATCTTATATTTTGTTTTAAAAGGAGTTCTAGTACTTTATCAGTTGTTGCTAAGCCTCCATGGCAATTTATTTCAACTGTATCTTCGGTTGTAAAGGTTTTAGGACCTTTCATTATACTTATTAATACTTCGTCTATTATTTCTTCTTTATCTTTTATATATCCATATGAAATAGTGTGAGATTTCTTTTTAGTTAAATCTATGTTAGTAATTTTATTTACTTTTTCTATTGAGTCTTTACCGCTTACTCTTATTATAGAGATAGCTCCAATTCCTAGAGTTGTTGAGATGGCTGCTATGCAATCATTCATATTTAGACCTCCTTTTTAAATCTTTTGTATTATAACATATTTTTTATAATAAAAAAAGACTACTATTTTGATGTAGCCTATTTCTCTTTTGGTTTTATAACAACATGTCTATTTGGTTCTTCGCCTTCTGACTCTGTTGTTACATCTTTTGAATTTGTTAAGGTATTATGGATTATTCTTCTTTCATAAGAGTTCATTGGTTCTAGATGAGCTGGTATTTTAGTTTTTGCTACTTCTTTAGCAGTATATTTAGCTGTTTTTTCCAGTCTTCTTTGTTTATTTTCTCTATAACCATTTACATCTACTAAAAAACGATAATATGTTTTTAAATTAGTACTTATCATTTGATTAGTTATATTTTGAAGAGCTTCTATGGTACGACCATTTTTTCCTATTAAAATTGCTTTTTCTGGGGCAATTAAATTGAAAATAATGGTTTCTTCTCTAGTTTTGGTTTCTATTTTAGCTTCTATTCCCATATCTTTTACTAGTTTTAATAAGTAATTCTTTATTTCATTATGTAGTTCGTCTTTAGTAATGGCTTCTATTTCTACTTTTTTATTAAATAGAGATTTTTTTTCTTCTTTATCGATTATTACTAATTCATCTTCTTTAGCATTTAAAGATTCACAAGCATTTATAATTGCTTCTTCTTTAGTTTTTCCTGTAAAACTTTGTTTATTCATCTTTTTTTCTCCTTCCTACAGCAAAATTTTGTCCTATAGTGAATAGGGATGAAGTTATCCAATAAAAGGCTATAGCTGTTGGTAAGGTAAAGGACATAAAGCCTATAAAGATTGTCATTCCAATAGTCATTATTCTTTGTTGTTTGGCCATTTGGTCATTCATAGCCATAGAAGGATTTAGTTTATATGAGAAGTATGTAGCTGCAATTAAGAGAACACATACTAATATATAATACCAGTCTCCAGATATCATTCCTGTTAGAGGAGTTGTTCCCATATTTAAGCCTATAAAGTTTTCTTCAAAGATAGCAGGAACTTTATTTATTGCTTCCCAGAAAGCAAAGAGAATTGGTAATTGAATAAAAGCAAATAGACATCCTGATAAAGGTTTGATTTCATATTTTCGATAAACGGCCATCATTTCTTGACCTTTTTTAGTCATTGACTCATTATCAGTTTTGCCTTCATATTTTTTTTCTATTCTTTGAATTTCAGGATTTGCTTTTTTCATTCTTTCTGATTGAAGTAAAGTTTTTCTAGTCATTGGAAATAATATTAATCTTATAATGACTGCGATTATAACGATAGAAAGTGCGGTTGATCCTACTAATTGACCAATTTGAACGATAGCAAAACCTAGTGGTCTTACAAATATGGTGTTCCATAATCCTTCATAAGGTCCAGTTATTTTCATATCATTACATTCTGGTAACTCATCTAATTTTACGCCATTATCTTCATATAATTTTATGGTTTCTTCATCAGTTGGCTTACAGATTATGTTTTCAGTCATGGTTTGACCAGTCGTTTCATTTTTAACAATATTACCATCTTCATCTTGAAGACTTTTAGTACATCCAGTTAAGGTAATTAAAAGTAAAAATAATATTAGAATTTTTCCTATTTTTTTAGTTTTAATCATTTTTTTCTCCTTTTATTTTTAGAAAAAGTTTTACTAATTCTTTTTCTAATTCTTGATATTTTAAATCTAGAGCTGTTTTTTTAGCAATTATTATATAAGTTTGATTATGGTTATAAATGTTTTTATTATTGTCAATTATTGATTTTATTCTTCTTTTTAATTTATTTCTAGTTACAGCATTTCCAATATTTTTAGTAAAGGTTATTCCAAATTTAGGAATGTTTTCTTTATTTGGTTCTTTATTTATTATGAAATATTTATTTTTTAAACCTTGTTTTTTTTTAATTATGCGATCGTAATCTTTGCTTTTTTTGACAATATTTTGCTTTTTCATGCTTTGCCTCCATAATCAAAAATCCACTTTTAGTAGTGGATATTATTTTGATAGATTTTTTCTTCCTTTTCTTCTTCTTTTATTAAGTATACCTGATTCCATACGAGCGAAAAAGCCATGTTTCTTTTTCATTTTTCTATTATTAGGTTGAAAAGTTCTTTTACTCACGTCTTGCACCTCCAAACTTAATCGCTATTATTATATATAAAAAAGTGAGTTGTTGTCAATATTTTTTCGGTTATTAACAAAATTAACGTTTATTAACTTTTTGATTTTTAACAATTGTTAACTTGTTAATAAAAAATTTGTTGAAATTTGTTGAAAAGTATTTTATAGTATATAAACAAAGGATTTTTTATGTTAAAAACTTTGTTGAGAACAATATGGAATTGATGTTCTTGGTTTGTTGTCCAATAGATTCGAGATTAATATATATTAAAGCAAAAACATTTCCAATATATTGACAACTGCGAGTTTTTGTATTACAATTAATTTAGGTTGTTAACTTTATTTAGAGTGGGGAGATGGTGTTATGAATGATAAAATTTTATGGCAAAAAGTTTTAGATAATATTAGCACTGTCGTTAATCCGCTTTCTTTTAGAACATGGTTTGAAAGTATTGATTTTATTGATATAAAAGATAATAATGTACGATTAGTTGTTCCAGTTATTTTATATAAACATCATTTGGAACAAAATTATAATGATATTATTTTAGAAAGTTTTAATAAGTTATTAACAAATCCTGTTGATAATATAATTTATATTTTAAAAGATAACTTAGATGAGGTTTTAGAAGAAGAAAAAGAAAACAAAAAAGATGATAATATTTATGAAGATGAAGAATTCTTCAATCATACTTCTAATCTTAATAAAAATTATACTTTTGATAGCTTTGTAGTTGGGGAATCTAATAAATTTGCTCAAGCGGCAGCTCTAGCGGTAGCGGAAAATCCTGGTACTATGTATAATCCTTTGTTTATATACGGTAATAGTGGTCTTGGTAAAACTCATTTAATGCATGCGATTGGAAATTATATTGAAAAAAAGCATAAAAAGAAAGTTTTATATGTAACTAGTGATGATTTTATGAATGACTTTACGGGACTTGCTAGAAAAAATAATAATGTTAATAATCTTGATTATGTTGAGTTTTTTAAAAATAAATATCGAAATGTTGATGTACTAATTATTGATGATATTCAATTTTTAGGGGGAGCTGAGAAAACTCAACAAGAATTTTTTCATACTTTTAATAATTTATATAATGATAGCAAGCAAATTATTGTTTCTTCGGATAGGTCTCCTGAGGATTTAAAGGTTTTAGAAGATAGACTTAGAACGCGTTTTGCTTGGGGACTTCAAGTTGATATTAGTCCTCCAGATTATGATTTGAAGGTTGCTATTATCAAGAAAAAGTTAAAAAGAGAAGATGTAGTAATTGGAGATGATGTTATATCTTATATTGCTTCTAATATTGGGAATGATGTAAGACAACTTGAGGGTTCCATTACTAGATTAGTAGCATATTCTGCTATTATGTGTGTTACTAATATTACTACTAATTTTGCAATGGAAGCTTTAAAGGACTTTGTTAAAAAAGATGCTATTACTGATCAAAATAACATTAGAAGAATTCAAAAGAGTGTAGCTAATTTTTATAAAATTTCCTTTGAGGATATGAAGTCTAAGAAAAGAACTCCTAATTTGGCTATTCCTAGACAAGTTGCTATGTATCTTTGTCGGAAACTTACTGATGAATCTTTTGAAAGAATAGGTATTGAATTTTCTGGAAAGAATCATGCTACAGTTATTCATGCTTGTAATAAGATTGAAAGAGAAATGCAAATTAATAAGGAACTTAAGGATGCAATTAATGATATTGAAAAGCAATTAACATGACTTTGTGAAATTTGTTAATTTATATCAACATTAAAATGTGGTAAATTCTGTTGATATTAAAGGATATTCATAGTTATTAACAATATTAACAGTAATAATAAAAATAATAATAAAATATATAAAAGAAAGAAGGTAAAATTTATGAAATTAAAAATTAAAAAAGATTTACTTTTAGAAGGGTTAACAAATGTAGCTAAAGCTATTTCAACCAAAAATATTATTCCTATTTTATCAGGTATTAAGTTTGAACTTTTTAGAGATAGATTAGTTCTTACGGCTTCTGATAATGATATAACTATTCAAACTGTTATAAATAAGAGTGAAGATCTTATTATTGAAAGTGTTGGTTCTATTGTAATAAAAGGAAAGTATATTTTAGATATAATTAGAAAATTGGATGAAGAGTTTATTAATATAGAAATTGTTGATGATCATAAGATTATGGTATTTACAACGAATAGTAATTTTAATTTAAATGGTATTGATGCTCGTGAATATCCAGATATTAATTTTGATTTATCTGATGATGTAATAATGATGAAAGCTAATGATTTTAAGACAATGATATTACAAACTAATTATGCTTGTTCTTTAGATGAAGCTAGAGTGGTGTTAACGGGAGTTAATATTAAAGCTAGTGGAGATAATTTTGAGTGTAGTGCTACTGATTCTTATCGTTTGGCTTTAAAAAAAGTTAAGCTTAAGGAAAAGTTAGAAAATGATGTTGATATCATTATTCCTAGTAGAAACTTAAGTGAACTTTTAAAGATAATACCTACGGAAGATGATAGTCTTATTGCTATGTATTTGTTTAGTAATAAAGTTATTTTTAAATTTGAAAATATTATTTTCCAATCTAGAATTATAAATGGTACTTATCCTAATACTAAGAATTTAATTCCTAATGAGTCATTATTTAATATAAATGTTAGTACTCATGAGTTTTATAGTATGGTTGATAGGGCTAGTATTTTAAATAATGATAAAGATAATAATATTATTACTTTAGAGATAAAAAATGGTATGCTTAAGATTACTTCAATGTCTTTAGAAATAGGTAAAGTTGAAGAAAAGATGAAGATTGATTGTGATTCTTCAATAAAAATTTCTTTTAGTGGTAAATATATGATGGAGGCTTTAAGAACAATAAAATCTAAAAATGTTATTTTAACTTTTGTAGGAGAAATAAAACCTATTTTACTTGAGGAAGATAGTGATGATGAGCTAACTTGTCTTATTTTACCTATAAGGACTTATTAACAATGTTGTTGATAAGTTTTTTATTTGTTAGAAAAATTTTATATTAACGACATATTTCTATTAATTTCGACTATTGATTGTGGTATAAGAGTAGTGCAATTTTTATTGTAATTTATGGTTTTGGGAGGTGTTTTGGATGAATTATGAAATCAACGACGAAACTTTAGCTATTTTACCATATGATAATGAAAGGTCAAGAGTTATTGAGATGAATGACGAATATATTGTGGAAGAATCACCTTATGAAATTATGGAGAATAGTTGTAAGTATTTTGGTAGTTCTTTGAGTGGTAGAGTTGATGGTTCTAAGGATATTTTAGGTAGTGTTTATAAGATTCCTGTTATAGTGGAAGAATCACAAAAACTTATATTTTTTCCTACTGAGGCTCTTAATTCTCCTACTGTTGGATGGATTTCTTATAAGAATATTAGAAATGTTGAAAAAATAGGTCGAAAATCATTAGTAAAATTTAAAGATGGTCAAGATGTTTTGATTAATTGCCCTTATTTTTCAATGAAAAATCAAATATTTAGATGTAATATGTTAGAAGCGATTTCTAATAATAGAAAAAATTCAAGAAAAAACGGTTAATTAGTTAAAATCGTTTTTTTTTAGGTCATTTTATGGTATAATGTAATAGTAAGTACTGGAGTACTAGTTTACGGAGTTGATGCAAAATAAAGGTGATTATTGGTAAATTTTAAAATATGTATTTAAAAACAGTTGAAATTTCAAATTTTAGAAATATTGAAAAAATGAGTTTAATGTTTAATAAAAATGTTAATATTTTTATTGGTAAAAATGCACAAGGAAAGACTAGTATTCTAGAAAGTATTTATGTTTTAGCTTTTACTAAATCATGTAAGAGTACTTCTGAGGATGAATTAATAACGATTGGTAAGAATTTTTTTAGAGTAAAGGGGAGTTTAAAAATTGGAAATTTACCTAAAAAATTAGAAGTTTTTTATCGAAAAGGAGAAAAAGTTACTAAAATTAATAATAAAAATGTTGGTAAAATAAGTAGTTATGTTTCTAATATGAATGTTATTATGTTTTCTCCTGATGATTTAGATATTGTTAAAAAGGCTCCTTCTTTTAGAAGAAATTTTATTAATATTGAACTTTGTCAGTTATATAATGATTATTTAAATACTTTGAATGAGTATAATAAGATTTTAAAAATGCGAAATGATTATATTAGAAAGAACTATTTAAATATTAATTATAATTATTTGGATGTTATTACGGATAGTTTAGTGGATAGAATATTAGTAATTTATAGATATCGAGAGGAGTTTTTTAAAAGTATTAATTCTTATATTAAAGAGGTTTTTTATAAGCTTTCTAAATTTGATGGTTTAGAGATTGTTTATAAAAAAAGTATTAATTGTTCTAAAAAAGAAGAAATATTTAATTTTTTTAAGGATAATTATATTTCTGATATAGAAAAGGGTTCTACTATGTATGGTCCTCATCGAGATGATTTTATATTTTGTCTTGATGATATTGATTTAAAGTTATATGGTTCTCAGGGATTACAGAGATTAGCTATTTTGGCTTTTAAGCTTGCAGAAATTAATTTATTTAAAGAAGTTAAGGGTAGTTATCCTGTGGTACTTTTAGATGATATTTTTAGTGAAATTGATTTAGACAAACGTAAGAATTTATTAAAATTTATTAAGAGTAATATTCAATTTATTATTACTACTACTGATATTAATAATATTAGTGATAAAATTTTAGATAAGGCAACAGTTTTTACGGTTAATAATGGCATGATAAAGAAAAGGAGTGAAAAGAATGGATAATAAAGAAAAGAATTATGATTCTTCTAGTATTCAAGTTTTGGAAGGACTTGAGGCTGTTAGAAAGAGACCGGGAATGTATATTGGTACAACTGGATCGCGTGGACTTCATCATTTAGTTTGGGAAATTGTTGATAACTCTATTGATGAGGCTTTAGCGGGTTATTGCAATACAATTGAAATAATTATTGGGAAAAATAATACAGTAACTGTTAAGGATAATGGACGTGGTATTCCGGTTGATATTCATCCTAAAACTGGACTTTCAACAGTGGAAACAGTTTTTACAGTGCTTCATGCTGGAGGAAAGTTTGGTGGTCGAGGATATATAGTTACATGTGTACTTCATGGAATAGTCGCTTCAGTTGATAAAGTGGTATTTGAG
>OGXR01002654.1_pt1 | contig 11109 bp, 9 predicted proteins | sample 1576331 | NCBI WGS metagenome assembly OGXR01 (sample SAMEA3541473, study PRJEB24748) | human gut metagenome | biome: human gut; feature: human-associated habitat; material: faeces | place: China | collected 2012 | reverse complement strand
TATGGGCCAGCAGGAATACGAGGCTTTCAAAGCGAAGTTGCGGGAATGGATGAACACCCACCCCGACGAATACGCCGCATTCGAAGAGGCGATGAACGCCCGTGACTATGCAGGATGCCAGTTGGTCATATTCCAAGCCATGTCCCTTATCCCCCGGTACCGGCGCCTAATGTCCGACAAAGCCAATGAAGGACTGTTCGAGCATGTCGATGAGATCGAACAGGCGGCCCGACAACACGACCTTGCCGGCAAGATCATCCGGGAGTGCGAACAGCCCGGCAAGGATTCCACGCTCCCGGCGATGCTTTGCTGGCTCTACTTCGGCAAGAGTTTCGAACGGATGGTGGAGCGTTGCGAAGAGCTGCGGCGCTCGCCCGATCTGGGATTCTTGCAGAAGATGACCATGAGCGCCACGATCAGACTGCTGATCTCCCGCTCCATCAAATTAGAACTGCGCACCAAGCAGGACTGGGATGCCCACCGCGAAGCGATGCGGCTGGCCGAAAGCGACCGGGTGCTGGAATGGGCTGCGGGCACTCTTCCGGCCGAAGATGCGGGTGAAAAGAGAAAACCCGGCCGGCCGAGTACGACCAAATCATTGGTGGACATGTTTTCACCGGCTGTCACGCATCCCGACGTGTTGCGGCAAAAGATCGGCGAATACATCACGAAGAGACACACCCAGACCGACATCGCACGTCTGAAATTCGCTCTCGATGAATTACGCTATCTGGTGGTTCCAATCAATATCAAGCCATTCCGCGATGCCCTGCAAGCAGAATACGGTTCTGACACCCGCATCGTCCACGAGCGGGGCATACAGGAAGCATACAGCCGCCTGACGGAACCGCTGCTTATCGGATCGGCCGTCAGCAGTCGGGGCGGCGAGGCCATTATCATCCGGGAAATAAAAGATTTTCTATCGCAATAAGGCTCGTTAAATTCGCCTTAACACACCGCGAATTAAACGCTTAAATATCGTTCAATCATAACATTATATTTGCGCCGTCGCTCGGATTTCCGGGCGGCGGCGTTGCTTTCCCGTCCGCCGGAATGTTGCGCCTCATAACGGGCGGAAAGCAATGTATGAAAGATTTGTTATCCATCCTCCGGGATGCTCCGGGCAGCATCCGGCTGGAGGTAAGCGGCGAGGATCTGTTGGCTTTCTCCAAAAGCCTTATCGACCGCGCCAAAGAAGAGTTGGCCACACAGGTCGCTGAAGCCCGCAAGGAACGTTACCTGACCAAAGAACAGGTCAAAGAGCTATGCGGCGTTTGCGATGCGACGCTCTGGCATTGGAACCGCAAAGGGTATCTGAAAACCGTTAAGGTCGGTAACAAGGTTCGTTACCGCGCTTCGGACATTCAACGGATTCTCGGCGGGCGCGATGGCAAATAAGTCTTCAGACAGCGTTGCAGTCCCTGGCAAGCAGTCCCGGAACGAGCGTATCGAAGAGTTCCTGCGGGAGCATTACGCCTTTCGTTACAACACGGTCAAAAGCCGTGCGGAGTTCCGCAGCGGCGACGGCGAGTTCCTCCCCGTGACCAAATACCGGCTCAACTCCTTCCGGCGGGAGCTCGACCGCACCATCGGCATCTCCACCTCGGCGGAGAACCTGCGCAGCATGCTCGAAAGCGACTTCTCCGAGCGTGTGAATCCCGTGCAGGCGTATTTTCATAAACTGCCGCCGGCAACGGGAACGCAGGCCATCGACGAACTGGCCGCGACCGTCACTGTGCGCAACGCCCTGCATTGGTCGGAGTACCTGACCAAATGGCTCGTCGGCGTGGTCGCCAATGCGATGAATGACCTCGGATGTCAGAACCACGTCTGTCTGGTACTGACCGGCGAGCAGGGAAAGTTCAAGACCACGTGGCTCGACAACCTCTGTCCCCGCTCACTCGCCAGTTATCTTTTCACGGGAAAAATCGACCCGCAGAACAAGGACGTGCTGACGCTGGTCGCCGAATACCTCTTCATCAACATCGACGACCAGCTGAAGGCGCTCAACAAACGGGATGAAAACGAGCTGAAGAACCTCATCACGGCTCCTTCGGTCAAATACCGGCGGCCCTACGACGTCTACATCGAAGAGTATCCCCACTTGGCGAGCTTCATGGCCTCGGTAAACGGGAACGACTTTCTGACCGATCCGACCGGCTCGCGGCGATTCCTGCCATTCGAGGTGTTATCCATCGACATCGACCGGGCGATATGGGTAAATATGGATCGGGTATATGCCGAAGCCCGAACGATCCTGAATAACGGATTCCGCTACTGGTTCGACGACATCGAGATCGAAGAACTGCACCGGGGAAACGCCGCATTCCATGTCCAGACCATCGAATACGAAATGCTGCTGAAAGGGTTCGAGAAACCTCCGGAACATGCCGTCACGGATTGCTTTATGACCACCGTGGAGATTCTGAACTACCTGCGCAGCTATTCGTCGCTGAACCTCTCCGAGAAACGCATGGGCGAAGCCTTGCGCAAGGCCGGGTTCGAACGACGCTCGAAACGTGTCAACGGAAATCCCGTCTACGGCTGGGTCATCGAGAAGATCACACCCAATCCTTTCGTCTCTTACGGATTGTAGTTACTACGCTACTACACACAGCTGCAAAACATTGAAAAAGAACACGCAGGCGTGTAGTAGGATGTAAAAAAACACCTTACGGCATCTTACGACGCTACTACGTCAATTACTACGGTAGTAAGCTGCCATGCACTTCACTACTGCGCATAGCAAATTGTTTATCAAGCGATTACGCAAATGCAGTAGGTAGTAAGGCAATATCGCTAAACTTCGAAAAACAAACATTATGAATGATCTGAAAAATATCGGCATCAGGCAATTCCTCGCACGGCGGGGCATTCAGCCCAAGTACGAATGCAACGGCTACGGTATGTATCTTTCCCCTCTACGGGAAGAGCGCACGCCGAGCTTCAAGGTGGACTACGTGCGAAATCTCTGGTACGACTTCGGATCGGGAGAGGGCGGCACGCTGCGCACCCTCGTAATACGGTTGGAGCGGTGCGACAACCGTGAGGCCGTCCGACGGCTGCAAAACGGTGAAAAAAGGGACGCCGGTTCCGCTTCTCTTTCACCGGGTATTGGCGAGCGTCCAGCTGCCGGAGGGCCCTTGCCGGTCTTGCGTCCGGCCGCCGTTCCCGCGCTCCGCATCCTCTCCGACGCTCCGCTCCGTCATCCGGCATTGGTCGGTTATCTCGCCTCGCGCGGCATCGTCCCGTCGGTCGCAGCGGCATTTTGCCGCGAAGTTCGCTACGAGGTAAACGGCCGCGCCTTTTTCGCCGTCGGGTTCCGCAACGATGCCGGAGGGTGGGAGCTCCGCTCCGCACGGTTCAAAGGCGGCTCCTCGCCCAAACATATCACCACCATCAACAACCGTTCCGATACGGTAATCGCCTTCGAAGGATTTATGGATTTCCTCGCTTATCTCTCGCTGAAACACCCCGAACGACTGCGCATCGACGCCGCGGTTCTGAACTCGGTCGTCAACCTGCCCAAAGCCATCCCGTTTCTCTCCCGGCATCCGGTGATTCACGCCTTCTTTGACAACGACGAAGCCGGGCGTAAAACGACCTCCGATCTGATCCGTCTTTGCCCCCGCAGCGAGGTAATCGACCAAAGGCATTTTTACAGCGGGCACAAGGACGTAAACGACTATCTGATCGCCCGCATAAAAGACCGACCTAAGACCACGAAAACTATATCCGATAAGCAAGATCACTCTTGTCGGAATGATCTGCAACCCTCGAAAGCAGAAACAGCGACGATTGAACCTCCGCGTCGGAAAGGGGTAAAGATTTAAGGAAGGCAAGGTTGTGTTTTCGTAGACGAAAACTGCGCCTTCCCCGCTGGCCGGCGTAAAATCCCGCTGGTCTGAAAAAAAATGCTTACAAACCACTTATCATGGAAACACCGAAAAAAACATACGGCAAACAAGGCGGACGCCCGAAAGTCAGTATCGGCCGCATCTGCAAATACGTCGTCAGCACGCGGCTCAGCCCCGAACGGAAACTCCGCTTTTCGGCCCTCTGCCGCGAAGCAGGACAACCGCCTGCCGAAGTCCTGCGCCAGCTGATCGACCGAGGAACGGTAAGAGCACGGATCACCCGCGAACAACTGGATTTCATGGCCCAACTCAAAGGCATTGCCCGCAACCTGAACCAACTGACCCGGCTGGCCAATGCCAAAGGTCTGGCGGCTGTCAGGGTACGGCATGCGGCGATCGTCACGGCCATCGAAAAACTCCTGAAACAGATATGCGATGGTCGGTAAGGTAATATCGGGATCGTCTTTTTCGGGGACGGTAGGCTACGTGATGAAAGAAGAATCCCGGATATTGGAAGCCGAAGGAATTATGCCTCCGGAAGTGAAGGACATGGTGCAGGACTTCAAAGACCAGACCTTATTGAACCCACGGCTGAAAAACAATGTCGGCCATATCTCCTTGTCTTTCTCACCCAAAGACGCCCCGCGGATGACCGACGCCCTGATGACGCAGATCGCAAAGGAGTATATGCAAAAGATGGGCATCACCGATACGCAGTATCTATTGGTGCGCCATCTCGACCAGCCCCATCCGCACTGCCATCTGGTCTACAACCGGGTCGGGAACAACGGGCAGACCATATCGGACAGGAACATCAAGATCCGCAACGCCAAGGTCTGCCGGGAGCTGACCGAGAAGTACGGATTGTATCTCGCACCGGGAAAGGACGACGTACGGCGGGAGCAATTGCGCGAACCCGACAAGACCAAATACGAAATCCACGATGCGATCAAAGGCTGTCTGCCCAAGTGCAAAAGTTGGAACGAGCTGGAAGGTAGATTAAAGGAACAGGGCATCGGCGTCCGCTACAAGTATTGCGGAAATACCGACCGCAAACAAGGGGTTTTGTTCTCGAAAAACGGCTTCGAATTCTCCGGCTCGAAGATCGACAGGGCATTCAGCTTTACGAAACTCGACAACCGGTTCAACAATATTCAACAACAAACCCAGCACCGGGCCACGCTCTTCGGGAACCTCTCGGCGGCGGCAGGCAATTACCGTTCGGCATTTGCCGGGCTGTTCGGAGGCATGGGCGGCAGCAGTGCACGCGAAGAGCCGCCAACGGTCAATCTCGGAAAAGCCGGGGGTATTCCGCTGTCGCCTACCGATTCGCCCGGCGGAGTGTCGGCCGGGCAGTTGCAACGCAAACCGGGAGAAAGCCCCGAAGAGCATATCGCACGAATCACGGCGCTGCTCGATGCCGCGGCCGAGGCGATGGCCATAGCTGCGATGGAACACCGACGCAGACTCGAAGAACAGAAAAGAAGAGCCAAAATGAAACTGTAACCTTAAAACCGAGAAACCATGAACGACGAAAATAAGATCGACCTCTCGATTGAGATGTATGAAGACCTCAAGGAAACGCTTGTCAAAGCTATCAAAAACGCTAAAGCAGGCGGCGCAGGAAACACAGGTTTGGATAATATCCAGCTGGAACGGATCGAACGGCTGATAGAGGCCGCAGAGCTCTCGCAGGGGCAGATCGCACAGCTGCTCGAACATCTGCAACGGCATACGGCCTTGCCGGGAGTAAAAACCGAGCAGGAGCGGGAATTTGCCGACAGATACAACACACTGCTGGCGCAGTTGGCAGGGAGACTGGAGGTGATCGACAAGGAGAATCGAACAATAATTACTGAAGTTCTAAGTTTCAAAAAGTCTTTATCCGAATTCAAGAACGAAGTTGATACGACGAAATTCGAAAAGCTCGCCAACAATACATTATGGGAAATGAAAACCCAGATACGCTATCTCAAACAACCACCTATCGTTCTGAGAACAATCGTATTTCTAACCGTATTATCAATTTTGACAATATTGGCAACCGGGTATTTATATAGAGATCGGAACGAATGGCGGGGCGAAGCTACATATTGGTATAAACAGAGCGACCAATATAAAACGACACAGACTAATAAAAAATAAAAACATTTTTTATTACTGGTAAATTTTGTATCTTTGCCACGCAAAGGTTCGGAAAGAAGGCCATATGGCCTCCGATCGATTAAAAGGGAATGCCGTGAAAGTCGGCAACAGTTCCCGCTGCTGTAAGTTCCTGTCCGGAAACGGACACATGAGGGATCGACAATCTCAGCCACTGGTGAAAACCGGGAAGGCGTCGTAACCGGAATAAGTCAGAAGACCTGCCTTGCATGACAGATTGGTTTCGCAGCCTGCGGAGAATGGGCGTGAATCGATAATGCATGTAAAGCACTTTTTCATTTTGTTTCGTTGCATTGCGGCTGTGGAATCAATGGTTACCGAACAAACTATTGATACCAAGCGCATAATGAAGCAATTCTACCTTTCGATCCTATGTCTCGCATTTATTGCGGGGGGGGGGAATTTCCACAGCAGTTCAGGCATCCGATAAAGCCGATTCCACCACGAACCGGCGTTACGTCGGAAAACTGGACAGTATCCAGAAAATCAACGAGGTCATCATCGTCGGCACCCCCGTCATTCCCAAATACCGCGAAGTCATCCCCGCACAGGTCCTCAAGGAGGTCGACCTGCAACGGCTGAACAGTCTTTCGGTGGCCGACGCCATCCGCTATTTCGCGGGCGTGCAGCTCAAGGACTACGGAGGTGTAGGCGGACTGAAGACCGTCAACATCCGCTCAATGGGCACCAACCACATGGCGGTCTTCTACGACGGAATCCAGTTGGGCAACGCCCAGAACGGGCAGGTCGATCTGGGGCGCTTCTCGCTGGACGACGTGGAGGAAATATCGCTCTATAACGGACAGAAGAGTGACATTTTCCAGTCGGCCAAGGATTTCGGGGCCTCGGGAACCATCTACATCACTACGCGGCGCCCCCGCTTCGAGGAGGGCAAGCGGGCCAATTTCAAGGCCACGATGAAGACCGGCTCGTTCGGGCTCATCAATCCCTCGATGCGCTACGAGTATAAGATCTCCGACGCCGTCAGCTCGTCGTTCAGCGGCGAGTGGACCAACGCCACCGGCCGGTACAAATTCCGCTACCGCCGCCGCAACACGCTGGGCGAGATCGCCTACGACACGACGGCCTACCGACAGAACGGCGACATCAACGCTACGCGCATGGAGGCCGGACTCCACGGCAAGATGGCCGACGGACAATGGACCGTGCGGGCCTACACCTACAACTCCGAACGCGGCATCCCGGGTGCCATCGTCAACAACGTCTTCCGCCATGGTGAGCGGCTGTGGGACACCAACTCGTTCATCCAGGGAACGCTGACCAACCGCTGGTCGAAGAAATTCCGCACGTTGTTCAACACCAAGTACGCCGCCGACTACACCCATTACGAGAATCAGGACGCCAAGTTGATCCAAACCAAGAACACCTACAAACAGAAGGAATTCTACTTCTCGTGCGCCAACCTCTACAACATCTTCGAACACTGGGAGGTGTCGCTGGCTTACGACTTCCAGTGGAACACGCTCGACGCCACCTTCTACATGCCCACCGAGGGTGACGGCACCTTCCCCTTCCCGACGCGCTACACCCACATGGCGGCATTGGCCACGGCTTTCGAATGGGGCCGGCTAAAGATGCAGGCCAGCGTACTGGGGTATTTTGTCCACGAAAAAGTCGAGCGTTTCGAAGCCCGGCCCGACAAGGCTGTGGCTACCCCTGCGTTTTTCGGATCGTTCAAAGTGCTGAAAAACCACGACCTCTCTGTACGCGCCTTCTACAAACGGATGTTCCGTATGCCGACCTTCAACGACCTCTACTATACGGACATGGGCAACACCTTCCTCAAGCCCGAATATGCCGAACAATTCAACGTCGGCCTGAAATACACGCGCAATTTTGAGAAATCGCCTTTCATGCGGATGCTCGACGTTTCGGTCGACGCCTACTACAACAAAATCACAGATAAAATCATCGCCTATCCCAAGGGACAGCAGTTCCGCTGGACGATGCTCAATCTGGGCGAAGTGGAGATCAAGGGCGTGGACGCCGTGCTGAACGCCCTGTTCACGCTCGGCAAGCTGGAGGTGACGACCAAGTTCCAGTACACCTATCAGAAGGCCATCGACATCACCGACCCGGCCGACACCTACTACCGTGACCAGATTCCCTACATCCCCTGGCACAGCGGCTCGGCCATCCTCGCGCTGTTCTACAAGGGGTGGGGGCTCAATTACAGCTTCATCTACACGGGCCAGCGCTACAACCAGCAGGAGAACATCCCGCGCAACCACACCCAGCCGTGGTACACGAGCGACCTCTCGCTGCAAAAGACTTTCAAGATCCGCACCCGAACCCTCAAGGCCACGGCCGAGGTTAACAATCTTTTCGGACAGGATTACGACGTGGTGCTCAACTATCCGATGCCGAAGACCAACTTCCGGTTCGTCGTCAGCGTCGATCTCTAACCTCCGCGAGCCATGAAAAGGTATCTCTTCATCGTTTTGGCCGGCTGCTGCCTCGCCGCCGGCTGCCGGAAGATCGAACTGGTGAACCCCACCGAATACGAGGTGCTGCCATTCGGCGAGGATCCCGACGCCGATCCGATCGGCATGTATCTGCTCAATGAGGGCAACATGGGCAGCAACAAAGCTGACCTCGACTACCTCGACTACCGCACGGCAGTCTACGCCCGGGGCATTTACGCCGAGAAGAACCCCAACGTCGTCAAGGAGTTGGGTGACGTGGGCAACGACATCCAGATCTACGACGGACGGCTGTTCGCTGTCATCAACTGTTCGCACAAGGTCGAGGTGATGGACGCCTACACGGCGCGGCGCATCACGCAGATCGACATTCCAAACTGCCGCTACATCCGGTTCAAGGGCAAATATGCCTACGTTAGCGCGTATGTCGGGCCCGTGGCGATGGATCCCAACGCCCAAAAGGGCGCGGTCTTCAAGGTGGATCTCGACACCTATAAGATCGTCGGCCAGGTGACCGTGGGTTACCAGCCCGATGAACTGGCCATCATCGGCGGACGCGCCTACGTCGCCAATTCGGGCGGTTACCGCGCCCCGAACTACGACTCGACGGTCTCGGTCATCGAACTGGAAACCATGCGCCAAATGTACAAGATCGACGTAGCGATCAACCTCAGCCGCATCAAAGCCGACGCCTACGGCAACCTGTGGGTCTCCTCGCGGGGCAACTACGACGACGTTCCGTCGAACCTCTACCGGCTGGAACCCAACGGCGGACGTTACCAGGTGGCCGAGGCGATGAACATTCCGGCTTCGAACATGATCATCTCCGGGGATTCCCTTTATGTCTACAGTGTCGAGTACAGCAACCAGACCTCGAAAAACACGGTAACCTACGCCATCATCGACGTCAAGAAAAAGCGTGTCGTATCGCGCAAATTCATCACCGACGGCACAGAGCTCGATATCGTGATTCCCTACGGCATTGCCATCCACCCCCGAAACGGCGACATCTATGTCACCGACGCCAAGAACTACGTTTCGAGCGGCGTATTGCACTGTTATTCGCGCGAAGGCGTCCACAAATGGAGTGTCCGCACGGGCGATATCCCCGCACACATGGTTTTTCTCGAACGCAAACAGACTCGGCAATGAAAAAGATATTCGCCATCCTGCTGTCGGCCCTCGCGCTCGGCGGCTGTGAAAACGACGGCATCCCCTATGTGAGCCTCGGACTGGACGACCTTTACAAGGTCGCCCGCATGCAGACCGTCGATCTCAAACCCGCCTTCACGGGCGAAAGTTACCGCTGGACGGTTAAGACCGCCTCGGGAGCCGATTCGCTGCTCTCGGAAGAGAAGGACTACATCTTCCTGATGCAATACCCGGGCACCTATGACGTAACGTTCCAAATCTTCGACCCCGTCAATCCGATCGTGCACCGGATGACCTTTTACGTGGTCGAAGAGGAGGTAGAGTACAGTCCCTACATATCTACGGTCTACGAATACTGCCCGGCTCCGGGACAGTTCGTGAACGCGATGCCCGAATATCGGGAGGGCGACACGGCGGAGACCATGCGGCAGAAGGCCGAGGAGGCCATCGCCGGAAAGATGCAGAGCGGTGTTTCTCTCGGCGCATACGGCGGTTACATCACGTTCGGATTCGACCATACGGTCGTAAACGTTCCGGGCGAATACGACATCCGCATCGACGGCAACTCGTTCAACAGCGCAGCTCATCCGGGCGTCGACGGAGGCAGTTCGGAACCGGGTATCATCATGGTCATGTTCGACGAGAACCAAAACGGCAAGCCTGACGACAAGTGGTACGAGATCGACAAGAATCCGTGGTACACGGATGAGGCGGCTACCTACGGTTATGAGATCACCTATCATCGTCCCGCCCCCGACCATGTCCCGACGCCCGGCGAAGGAAACGACAGCGCCCTGACCGATATGACCTACATCAAATGGGAGGATAATCGAGGACAAACCGACTATGTCTACAAAAACAAGTTCCACGACCAGGACTACTATCCTAAGTGGATCGACGCCGACGAAATGACGTTCCGAGGCACGCTGCTGCCCAAGAACGCCGTGGATGTCTCAGGCAACGGCTCCTATTACCTGCAATACATGTTCAAATACGGCGCCTATGCAGACAACTATCCCAACGAGGCCAAGGACGAAAACGGCAACTATTACAACGGCTTCGACATCGGATGGGCCGTGGATCCCGAGACCCGCGAACCGGTGCACCTGCCGGGGGTCGACTTTATCCGCGTCTACACCGCCCTAAACCAGTACTGCGGCTGGATCGGCGAGACCTCCACTGAAATTTTCATGGCCCGCGACATGCATATCTACGTGCGGCCCGACCAACACCAATAAAATAGAGATTTCACACTATGAAAATGAAAAAACTGCTGTTGCTGCCTGCGTTGCTGCTGACGCTGAGCGTCGGGAATGTCGCCTGCTCCTACCACAACGACGACAACCCCAACGAATACCCCGATCCCCAACCGGAGCCGGAACCCGAACCGGAGCCCGGACCCGACATTAACCAAAAATACCTCGAAGCTGCGTATACCTCTAACTGTTTTATGGTCAAGCCGGGACAGTCGGTCGACATCCCGATACTGAAAG
>OGXR01002636.1_pt1 | contig 11133 bp, 9 predicted proteins | sample 1576331 | NCBI WGS metagenome assembly OGXR01 (sample SAMEA3541473, study PRJEB24748) | human gut metagenome | biome: human gut; feature: human-associated habitat; material: faeces | place: China | collected 2012 | reverse complement strand
ACCCCACCCAGGCGCAGATGGAGGCACTGGCGCGGGATGTGGCGGAGATACGGGCGATACTGCGACAGGCTGGGAAGAAGAAAGAGATTTCTGTTTCGCCTCCCAGTCTGAGTACGGCAATGTCGGTGATGATATGGCTGGCCCTGATCTTGCTGGGGACGATGGTGGGGATGGTGGTCTTGCAGACGATCTGGTCCGGCTTGGCCGCTCTCTGGAGCGTGATCAAGCTGCTGATCCCATAAGGGATGCCACCACCATGCACCAGCACACGGACCGGAAAGCGCTCCGTCGGGAACGGCAAATAAAAATCGCCCTCGGTCACAAGGCGGATGACCACGAGGACGAGGTGAGCTATGACTGGCAGCAGACCATGTGAGGTCTGCTATTTTTATTGCCCAAATTGATTTCGGGAGAAAGGAACGCTATGGGTAGAAAGAGAAAGGAAGCCAATATCGCAAGCGTCATGTATTCCTATGTGGGTACGGACGATCAGTTCGATGATTTCCTGAAAATGATGATCCACGACTATCTGTCTGTGGATCATCCATATACAAATCAGCCCGCTGATTTTGTTGCTAAAGTAGAAACAGAAGTCGCCTGATTTGTTTTGATAGCTATTCAAAAAATTGTGTGCTATGGTGTGTCGTGCATGATCGGCACACCATAGCGGAAAGGAACGATTATGAAAGTTTGGCTCTATTACCGGCTGTCCAGAGATGAGGATGAAGAACTGAATTCTCTGAATAACCAGCGGAAAATCATATACAACTTTGCCGTCAGCAACGGCCACGAGGTGGTGGGCGAATCCTTCGATGACAATGTCAGCGGTATGCACTTCAACCGTGAGGGAATCGACAAAATCTATGAGGTGGTCGAAGCGGGCAAAATCGAAGCGATCATCGTTAAAGATCTGTCCCGCCTGGGCCGTCACCGGACGCAGACCGCACTCTTTATCGACTACCTCCGAGAACATGATGTGCGGGTCCTGTCCGCAACGGAAAATATCGACACCTTTAACGAGAACGATGATCTCATCATCGGCTTCAAGGGGTTGGTCAATGACTTCTATGCCCGTGACGGCAGCCGTCGTGTGCGAACCGGTTACCGGCAGAAGCAAAAGGAGGGCATCGTGACCATCCCGCCTTTCGGCTATTTCAAGGATAAGAACACAAAAAAGGTCGTTGTCGTAGAAGAATCCGCTGAAACGGTCCGGCTGATTTTCTCCGCCTATGTCGGCGGCAGCGGCATGAAAGCCATCGCCCGCACACTGAATGAACAGAGGCGGAAAACGCCTGCGCTCATGCAGATGGAACTGCTAAATAAGCGCCTGCCCAACACCCAGGATGGCATCCTCAAGAAATATTTGTGGGACGCAACGATGGTGGCGCGAATCTTGAGAGATGAGAGCTACATCGGCACTCTGATCTGCCACAAGAGCGAGCGCAATAAGATCAATAAGACCTTTCGGTTCACAGATACGGCGGAGCAGTTCCGGCATGAAAATTATCTGCCAATGATCGTGACTCGTGAGATATGGGAGCAGGCGCAGGCGCTCCTTGCAGAGCGCAAAGAGAAAAATGTCCGGGCTGGCGCCAACCGCGGCATCCTCCGGTACGGGGGATTACTCCGCTGCAAGGACTGCGGTCGAACTTTTATTGGAAAACGAATCAAGCTGAAAAGCGGAGAACGGGTCGCCTATGTCTGCGACACCTACCATCGGTATGGCAAAGAACACTGCTCCTCTCACATGGTGGACGAGGAAACATTGGACAGATTGATCGGCGCGGAGATCCTGCGAACAAAGAAAATGTACGAGGAAAACTGGTCGCGGATGGAATGGCTCATTGAGAAATGGACGCCGAAGGCTTCCACGGCCAGTGCCAAAATAAGTAAACTGCAAGAGCACATTCTCTTGCTGGAGGAGGAAGTGGAGGTGATCCTGATGGAACGCATTCGGGATAAGGCCAACGCAGAACGCTACGACCGCATGATCGCCAAGCGCGAGGAGCAGATCGCAGAGGCCAAAAAGCAAATCGAAGAATTGCAGAATACTTCAGAAATGCTCCGCAGCCGACAGGCTAAGCTGAAGCGGGACATCAGCCTGATCGACGACATCCTGCGAGAGAGTAAAATGTCAGAAGCACATCTGAGGATGCTGGTGGAGAAGATACTCGTTCATGAGGAGGATGGCAGGCTGGATTTGGAGATCCGGCTGAAAGCGCCCTTCCGTGACCATCTGGACGTCTTCGAAAACGGAGCGCAGACAGATTGCATCCCCTCAATGGATTTTGACTATGACCGGCTGGGTGCGGCGATCTACGGCGATTATTATGCGGGGTAGGTGATAACAGGTGCGGGTATGGCTCTATGCGCGGCTTTCTAACGATGATGACCGTGAGATGAACTCCCTGCTAAATCAGCGGGAAATCTGCCAGGCGTTTGCCGAGCAGCACGGGTACATCATCGTAGGACAGTCCTTCGATGACAACATAAGCGGCATGAGTTTTGACCGCCGTGGGCTGGACGAGCTCACGGCGGCTGTAGACGCTGATATGATCGACGCTGTCATCGTAAAGGACTTGTCCCGTCTTGGCCGCCACAGGACCCAGACCGCATTGTTCATCGATTATCTGCGGGAACACCAGGTGCGAGTGATCTCTGCCACGGAGGGAGTTGATACATTCCGCGACGAAGATGACTTGATCATCGGCGTCCGCGGCTTGATGAATGATTATTATGCGAAGGATATTGGCAAAAAGATCCGGGCGGGATACCGCCAGAAGCAGAAAGACGGCATCGTGATCACGCCGCCCTTCGGCTACTGGAAAGACAAAAACACGGGGCAGATCAAGGTTGACGCAGAGGCGGCAGTTACGGTGCAGCTCATCTATTCTCTGTACTTGCAGGGGTGTGGGCAGAAAGAGATTGCCCGGCGGCTTAATGCTGCGGGGCGAAAGACACCGGCGCAGCTCCGAACTGAACGGTGCGGCAGAGAGGTCCGGCATACGCACAAAACCCGTGACGGTCAGTTCCTATGGACATACGCCAGTGTGAAAAACATTCTGGTGGAGGAGGCGTACACCGGCGTGCTGAACAACCATCACAGAGAATACAACAACGGTAAGGCCAAGCATATAGACAAAACCGACTGGTATCGTCATGAGGGATTCTTCCCCGTAATCATAGGAAAACAGGAATGGGAGCAGGTACAGCGCTTGCTCAAACAGCAGGCTCGCCCCGCAAACGGCAATCAGGCCAAGCACCGTTACGCGGGGCTGCTGACCTGCCGAGAATGTGGGAATGCGTTCATTCCTATGATTCGCTGCTGGAACGGCAAGAGCCGTGTGGAATATGTGTGCCGTGGGTATCACCGGAATGGAAAATCCTATTGCTCCTCCCACCGTATCCATGAGGAGGTGCTGGATGCCGCGGTGCAGGCGTATGCCCAAACTGTGCGGGAGCAGTGTGCCGAGGAAGTAAAGAAGCTGGCACCGCTGCAAAAAATGTGGGCGTTGAGGAAACCAATCCTCGACGCCCACATTTTGTCGTTACAGAAAAGAATTCAGGAGCTGGAGCAGGAGATAGATGAGATTGTGATAGAGAAAATAAAAAACAATTAGATTCAATAAAAGATGCATTTCGACCAATTATTGCAGTCAAAATGCATCTTTTAAGTTGGCTTATACTACACTATTTGATACAATGCAACACACTTTTGTGCAGCGTTGCAATTTAGTGAAAAGTATCATTTCATTGCTGCATCAAGGTGCAAGATAACGGCCCCAGATTTCATAATCGCTTTCGCACACGCTTTCGAAGACGCCTTCGGCATTCATCCGGCAGACGATGCAACGGCTGTAGATGTCCAGATTCATTTCCGGGATGGATGCCAGCGGCTTGAGAATATAGTTTTCTTCGCGGAATGCACGTTCCTTGACCTCCAGACGCTCCTCTTCCCGGTGCTTGTTATAAATGAGTACCAAGGTGTCAGAACCAAGCAGGTGAACGATCGTGCGGTCAACAGGCTCAGTCACATCAAAATCATCGGTTTGGTAGCCCAGAATGAAACGGTCAATGTTCTCTCTGCGGATTTCGGTGCCAGTACGATTGCCGTAGAAAGCCTGGGAAATAATGCTGATAAGTTCGTTTTTCATATCTGTAATCTCCTTAGTTGTTTTATCTGCCTGAATTATACCGCAGAAACTACAGATGCTCCACTACTGTCAGTAGCAGTTTTTTCATCCCCGTACAAAGGTTCCAATCCACGCTTTTTAATGTTGGTATTGATTATGCTCAGCTTTTCTTTCTTGGAGATGCCATACCAAATGATGACATCACGTTTATTCCGCACATACAGTGGGTTATATCCTGAATACTTCAGAAGATAATCTGTTTCTTCTGCCGTTGCACCAATCGCAATGGCCACCCGGATCAGCATATCTCTGGTTGCATTTTTTTCCATTGATAATAAGACCCAAATAGCCTGTGGACATTTCGGCGGCTTCTGATGCAGCAGATGTTTTCCAGCCATATTTATCCAACAAACGCATGAGATAAATACTGGTTCTGCAGTCGCTGTTAAGCATATCATCAGAACATATTTGCTCAAATTGATCGAAGGATTCACATTGCCGGAGCAAGCCTTCCAGCATGATTGATGTTTTGTTGCTTTCGAAAAACACTTCATTTGACATAGCGGCTACCCCCTGGAATTAAATATTATGAAGTTCATGTACCAAGCGATTCAATGTTTCCTGCACTGACTTCTTTTTTAATTCACATTCCCAAACTTCGATAATCCGCCATCCTTGATCAGAGAGCAACTCTCTGTTGTGTTTGTCGCGCTGAATATTTCTGGTAATTTTCTCTTTCCAAAACTCAGCATTGTTTTTTGGCCATACAAAATATCGGCAGCCTTCATGCCCGTGCCAGAAGCAACCATTCACGAAAATGACCGTTTTATATTTTGGCAATACGATATCTGGTTTTCCTGGGAGGCGGCTATCATTTTTACGATACCGAAATCCCTGTGAAAATAAGTACTTTCTGACCAGTTCCTCTGGTTTTGTATTCTTGTTTCGGATGCGGGACATATTGTAGCTTCGCTGTTCAGGTGTATGCACATCTGCCACAAATATCCCTCCCTGAAAATCAATTCTGATCCGCAAATCTGGCGAGTAAAGATAGTGCGATATGATATGCCAAACACACGGGTACAGCGTTTCCAATCTGCTTAAATGCTAATGTGCGTGATGGGGTACCTTTCTTTGATTCGAAACAGTAATTATCGGGAAATGTCTGTATTCTTGCTGCCTCGCGTGGCGTTATCGAACGATTTTGCTCAATATCAGGATGAATAAAATAGTGACCATCCCGCGCTATATGGGCAACTATTGTTTGCGCATACGGCAAGTTACCAGCCACCACTTTAAATCGATCCAGAAAGGATGCTGTGTTTTGATGTGTCCGAAGGTTTTCGGGTAAGTCCACATACGATACACGTGTTCCTGTTCTGTTCCAAGTATCCACAACGATCCGATAAATCTCCAGATCCTGCTCTGTGTGAGGTCGCGCTTGGTGGAATGTAACCGGCTCAGTATCATATTCCTTAATTCCGGATTCATACAGATACTCACCATCATAGTGTGCTGTTGGGACAGGTTCAGTTGTTCCACCGCCCGCAGCTATAGCAGGCAGATCACCAAACACTTCATTTACCAAATAACGATTCTGAACAACCGGAATTTCAGGGTAGAAATCTTCATGTTCTCCCCGTACTCCAATGAGGATAATTCGTTTCCGGTTTTGTAGAACACCATAATCTGAAGCATTGAGAGGGCGGAATTCAGTTGAATAACCACACTCCCGGAACAACGCTCTCATATTATCAAAGTGAAGTGTACCATCTTCATCCTTGGCCGACAGCAGTCCGAGAACATTTTCAAACACAAAATATCTGGGGCGATATCTTTTCAGAAATTCAGCATAGTGTCTGTAGAGATAGTTGCGCTGATCTCCTACCATTCTTGTTTCAGACCGGGATCGTCCAGCGAGAGAATATGCTTGGCAAGGGGGACCACCTATGATCAAGTCCAGTGGTTCGTCACCCACCAAAGCATCAACTTCTTCGAAAATAGCAGGCAGTGTCTCAGTGGAAATCTCGTAATTCAGCACCGATTCCAAAACGCCATGCGGAATATGTTCATAAAACTGATTGCGGGTAATTTCCCGATTAAGGTACTGATCATAGATATCCAGCTGATCATGATCTTTCAACCAATGGTATGCCATGCGTGTCTTTAATGTATAGCATGCTGCTACATCCATTTCCACGTGCGCTACCGCTTCATATCCTGCTCTCAGGAATCCTTCTGACAAGCCGCCAGCTCCTGCAAACAGGTCCAAAAATCTGGGCATATACATCACCCCGTCCTAACTTACATTTGTATTGATGCGTGACCACTATTATGTACCGACTTGTGTAAAGCCAGACAAAATCATATTTTGACGCTCTTGCTCAGCATCGCTGTCATAAAGGACATAGAGCATTGCGCAAGCGCGGGAAGCCGCCACATAATTCAGCAGCCGCGTGTCTTCGTCGGAAAAGTGGTCGACATCAATCATTATTACAATCTTTGCTTCCAATCCTTTGAAACCTGAAATTGTTGAGAATCTCACATCATTTTTCTTTGCTTTCCACAGCGGGCCCGTTGTCTTCAATGTTCCAAGGTCTTTGTCCAGCCCTGTGAGGCCAAGTCCATTCAGGGGATTGGCCAGCGTATATCGGGAAAGAATTATAAAATCGCTGCCAATCGCACCGCTGTCCTTAATTTTCCGAACAATCGCATTGATCTTTTTGCGCTCGTCTTCTTTTCCACTATAACTGTCGTACTCGACCTGTGGACCCGAAACTGTAGGTTTCCCCTGATTTGGAATGTTGGTCATCAAAATATTGGCATTAGCGATCTGCTTGGTGTTTCTGCAATTTGCACGCAGTTTCCAGCTCATCGCATATGCTTCTTTGCGAAGCTTCTTAATCATCGCATCAAGTTCAGCATACGAATTAAAGATATTTTGATTTGGATCATAATAAATCGCCCATGTTCCGTCACCCAATCCGTCCTGAACAATCCGATCAATACACTCAAGATAAGTATCCGTGAGCAGGTCCTGACCTTCATCGATAATAACCAAGTCATAAACCGGAACATCTTCCGCCGCCATAAAAGCAACAGGCAGTTCAGTTTCATAAAAATCCCGGTTCAGATCCGGAGACCAATCAATACCACAGGCACGCATCATAAATGCATGGAGTGTTACTGCTTCGATGCAAACATTGTCTTTTTCAAACTGGTATTGCACATACTGAGCAATATTGTGGTTGAAACAAAGATACAATACACTTTTACCTTCCCAATATGCTCTGCGTGCCTGCTCCATAGCAATCAGGGTTTTACCTGCGCCAGCAACACCGGAAACTATAGTGCGCGGGTTATCAAAAAGGGACTCCAACACTTCATACTGTTCTGCAGTTAACGCACATAACTCTTTTACTGCACGTTCCACAGTATCCTTCATAGAAGGAACAAAATGGAAATCGCCGCGGAGCAGGTTAGCCAGCTTGTCAATTTCGGCATCTGTCAGTCGTCCACCTTCAAAACCATGCTTTTCAACACAAGTCTGGCGCCAATACCAAAACGCCTGATTAATCAGGGTATCCAGGTTCCATGACTGTTTGGCATCGACCAATATCTCAGGAACAACATCAATGCCAACACCAGGTGCCTCAAAGCGACAGTCCGGCATAGCAACCGCACATGCGTACTGGCAGCGCACCAACGGATCATAATTACCCAAGCGCCGTACCATATACTGTCTTAAGGATTGCATATTACCCTGCACTTGCTGAAACGGTCCTTCATTTTTATGGGATATTTTGCTGTAGCGGTTTGCAAATTCCCACACACCATTTCTGCGAGACACCTGGCCGCCCTTAACTTCAAGGCACAGCACGCCCTCGTTGCACAGAATTACAAAATCAATCTCACCGAAGATATTATTGGTATGCTCTGCAATTCCCAATGAGTGAAGAACAACATATTTTTTATTCGTTCTATGATCCCGGAATTCGATAAACAACCGCTTTTCAGCAGGGCTTTTGATTTCCGGAGCCAGAACATCTGGAATTAATTGAACCATATCTATCTCCTGTTATTCCAGCAAGGCTCCAAAGAACCCTCGTTCTCTGTCTTTTATGGTACCAACAATAGCTGCCCGATCCAATAAGCAGTTGCGCATTTCACAACTGGTTTCAGGCAAGAGCGCACAGGCATGGCATGCTGCATAATTCAAAGAGTCATATCCCTGCGCATGAGATTCAATGCAAATCGGATCGGAAGAGCACCAAGAAGCTTCCTGGAGCATGTTTCTGAAAATCATCTCAAAAGACTCCGGGAGTCCTTTTCTCACCAATCCGCCCAGACTGCCATCAGAGTCAGACGAAGAAGTATAGAGCAAAATTCCGGCCATTTTCACATCAGACTCCGGATAGGTGCTATAAATCCGCTCCTTAATGGAAGCGCCAGAATAGCCGCATTCCAGCGATAACTGCCGGATCAGCAAATGAGAAAGCGTGTGCAGCAGTACATATCGGGCAGAGAAATTATCGCAGCCCACATTGCTGTGTTCCAACCGATCCCGCATAGGCTGGTATTCCTCTTCAAAGGCTTCCTCCCATTCTTCCAGGGCATCTTCTCTGATTTTGATGAACAAACCTTCTCCTAACATCTCAATAGCAGGAAGCCAGTTCAATTCAACATCGCTAAGTGGGACACAATCCCCGGACAAGTGATATCCTTTGAACCGCTCATCATCAGCATTGGGTTGCTCTGGTGTAATACGACGGAAACCACGCAATGCAAGCACCTCACGCAGACGTTTTGCCAACACAATATCCTCGATGTAATCCTCAAGGAATTCCGGCACCGCTGCTCTGGCAATTCTGAACTGCACATCATCCGGATTATCGTAATCACCCATGCAGAAAACACGATATTCATCTTCAAGTAAGTTCTGCTTGGTGTACTCTCCTCCGTCGCCGCCATTATAGCGCTTCTTAATCTCAGATATCAACTCGTCAATTGTACAAATCTGCATCGCCAATAACGAATGGAACACACCTTGTACAACAGCTCTCAGGACATATTCATCTGGGTTGCTCGCCAGAATATCTTCAATTTGCTCCCATCGTACCGCAATTTCCTGCTGAACCTTACTGCTCCAAGGAGGAATGGTTAATGCGCTTGCTGTCATGGAAAAATACACATTGGAAGCTCCACGCTGAAGTGCCCGCAGCTGTGCTGTACAGGATACCGGATCATTATATTCCTTTTTACTACCCAACCAAGGACGTTTTCCATAGCAGGAGTAACCGCGGAGTGCGTCTTTAGCCATACTGCCAGCCATTGAGCGGCTTTTTCCACAGGCGGTGCATTTGATGACAATACTGTCCAGTCCACCGGTTTCATCTGAGAAACTGATGCGAAGGGCACCATTGCGTTTGTCTGAAGGACATTCGCTGAAATTTCCGTAATGGACCCACCACTCATAAGGAAAATCTTCCAGGTGGCCATTGGTACAGGCTGCAATAAAACGGGAAGGAACAATGTTTCTTTTTGGATGTCCGTTGGCACAACTGCGATCTGTCACATCTCCAAATCCCCAATAAGGCATCAGTCTGCCACAATTGGGATCAGGACAGAAATGATAGTACGGAAAACGAAATGCTGGAACATCCGGTGTCATTTCGTCATCCTGTGAGTTGGATACGTAAGGTTCTTTAAAATGAGATACTTTCAGAAGTTTTTCAAGGTTTGGTTCGTGCAGAATTGGGCTGCTGTCTTTCCAGTAATTTGAACCGGCCATAATAACGGAGTAGTCCGGCATATCTACAATGGAGCCATTGCCAAATGTGGTTATTAGCTGCGTTTTGCGCAATCTGCCTACCACCTTTTTAGGCTTGGCTTGCTCTCTGTTTGAACCAAAGTGTAATCTTGCCATAATTACAGTCCTCCCAGCAGATAAATACCGGATTGGCCATCCACATTACGCATGCTGTTCATCGTACGGAAACGGTCATTCTCGGTATCACCTTTCAGCAACTTTTTCTCATTTTTTCTGCTTTTATATACGAGGGAACCAGTTGCCGCAATATCCCACGCATCCTGAATATCTTTAAGTTCATCCATAACTGCCGACAACTCGTCCGGATCAACCCTTCTTACATAGTCGATAATGATTTTTTCAACCTTTTGAACTTCGGGATTGTCAGAGCGGTAATTGATTGCCTGACTGTTTCCTCTGAGGTTCTCAATCAAATAACGGCACAAGGAAATATACAATGCATGCAGCCCCCGGTCTCTCGCCCGATCAGAGAAGGGGGTAAGACTCGTTGCCTCCACATAGCGATACAACGCAGAATGGTACTTCAGGAACTGCTCATAATGCGAGCGATCGCGGGAACGGGACGCGTTATACACCGCAATAACCAAACCGGGATTATCACGGCCAACACGGCTGGTTGCCTGAATATATTCTGCATTCGTTTTCGGCTGGCCGGCAACTACCATTGCACCCAAACGCCCCACATCAACGCCTACAGAAATCATGTTAGATGCCAACAGATAGTCAAATACATCCGCATGGTTATCCTTGGTATAGCTGCGTTTCAGCTTAACTTGGATAATTTCTGTGATTTCGGAATTACTCATGCGGCTCGTCAGTTCTTCTGTATATGTATACCCCTTGGAAGTATCTACGCCGGGGTAGACAGACACAAATTTAGTTTTTGCAAGATAATCAAGACGGCTCTGAACGTCGTCAAGGATTTGCGTACTTGCACCGCCCAATTCTCGCAAGCTGTTGAAATAACCTGTAATAGTCCAGAAATTATCCACAACTGCATCAGGATATCCCAATGTGGCCAGATAGCGCGTGGCAAACAGCATAGCTGCATTCACTCTGATCAACGTTGTGGTTGCAGTTGTTCCGATGCCCATTACGCCAAAATACTGACGGGCAGGCTTTTCTTCCGGTGTAGATTGTATAGCAAAGAATGAATCTTTCGCAGATAGA
>OGXR01002635.1_pt1 | contig 11134 bp, 8 predicted proteins | sample 1576331 | NCBI WGS metagenome assembly OGXR01 (sample SAMEA3541473, study PRJEB24748) | human gut metagenome | biome: human gut; feature: human-associated habitat; material: faeces | place: China | collected 2012 | reverse complement strand
GAAGGCACTGGTAACAGCTAGAGAAAAAGCTCTGGAATCCGAACGGCTAAAGTCTGCATTTCTGGCTAACATGAGCCACGAAATACGCACACCATTGAATGCTATCGTAGGTTTCTCCAGCTTGCTGACTGCCACTGAGGATGAACAGGAACGGGAAGAATTCATCAGTATCATAGAGAACAATAACCAGCTGCTCTTGCAACTCGTCAGCGACATTCTGGACTTGTCGAAAATAGAGGCAAATACGCTTGAGTTCAATTACCGAGACGTTGACCTGAACGGACTGGCAAAAGACGTGGAAAGTACCGTACGCCGCAGGCTGAAACCGAACGTTGTTCTGGAATTCATTCCTGGAGCTGCCCAGTGCCATGTGCAAACCGAAAAGAACCGGCTCTCACAACTGATCATCAATTTGGTGACCAATGCCATCAAGTTCACTTCCCGGGGAAGTATCCGCTTCGGTTACGAACACCGTGGCAAAGAACTCTATTTCTATGTCACCGATACCGGATGTGGCATCCCTAAGGACAAACAGGAAAGCATCTTCGGACGTTTTGTCAAACTGAACAGTTTCGCACAGGGAACAGGCCTGGGACTCTCCATCTGCCGTACCCTCGTCGAGCACATGGGCGGACATATCGGTGTAGATTCGGAAGAAGGCAAAGGTTCCACGTTCTGGTTCTCCCTCCCTTATAAAGCGGCAAGCACTTCCGCCGGAACAATGCAAAAAACCGAGATTCAGCCCATCTCAGTAGAAAAAGACAAACTGACTATCCTAATCGCTGAAGACAATGAAAGCAACTACCGCCTCTTCGAATCGATCCTCGGGCACGACTATCATCTGATTCATGCCTGGGACGGACGCGAAGCTGTCGAAAGATTCAAAAGAGAAAATCCACAGATTATTTTGATGGATATCAATATGCCGGTTATGGACGGATACGAAGCCACGCAGGAAATCCGTAAATACTCAGCCAAAGTTCCTATCATAGCAGTTACGGCCTTTGCCTACACTTCGGACGAGCAACGGGTGATGGAAAACGGATTCGACGGATATATGCCCAAACCGATCAATGCACGGCAATTAAAAGCACAAATCACGGAGATTATGCAAAAACGGATCATTTTGTTATAACAACAGCGCGATATACCGCCCCATTATGACAGTTTCACTCCATATTCACCTTGATGCAAACCTCCTCAATCTGTTTGCGATCAACTTATACCACAAGGGGTCGAGGCGATCGATATACAATGACGAAACCCTGAGGATGGCATTCATGTCGGATATACAAGAGATTGTAGAGATTGAAGTGCATCGAACACGGATATTGCGACCTGACTCATTTTATCAAAAGCTTCAAACGATTTACCGGAAAAGTACCGTTGCAATATTACAAACAGAATATAGGTAATGATCGAAAATAACCGGTATATATATATCCAAAAGTTCCACAGATTACACCGAATCACACAGATTAAAAGTAAATATCCAGCTATTTATCGAAGTTTCTGTGCAAACCCGGGTAATCTGCGGTGAACCATATCCGGTCGAGATACAAATTTTCCATTATTCCTCTACGACATAAACCACCTCGTGGGCTTCTGTCAACTGAGGAACTTCCAACCTACCTAACATCTTATCCAGAACCGTTTCCGGAACTTCATATTCGCGTGTACTGTTCTGTCGCCGCCAGACTGAATAAGGTTTCTCTATATAGACTATTTTAACCCGTGCCCCATATGTAATGAACAAGTCGATCAACTGAGTACGCCTTTGACGGCTCACGTTGGTAGCATTCCAAATGAAGTCCTGTCCCTTTCGAAGATAGATCCGGGCCTGTTCTTTAGCAGTTTGTGCCACCCAGCCATTGGCCGCTTTGTCAGTGGGAGTAAACTTATGTTTACGCCGGATGGCATCCAAACTGACAACCGGCATATCGGCACATCGAGATTCGATATAATAGTCTTTTCCCATACCGGGCAGACCTACAAGCAATGTTACCTCACATTTAAAATCATCGTGGGGAACATAATCGATATAGGATCGGGGTGTATGAAAGTAGTGAAAACGGGCTGTGCCATTGGCAAATTCCCGTGCCTTTCCCCAACATTGCTGCTCCCGACAGAACATCTCAAAAAATTCGGTAGCCTCCAGCAACACTTCTTTGTCTGTACTGATACGTCCGCAAATATCGGCAACAGTCAATTGTTTCAGCAACGAGGTGTCCAGCCTCAGCGAAGCCTCACAAGCACGCTTTAAAGGATCTTCGCGTTCCATCAACCAAATAGGCAGACCATGATGGCGTACCAGTGAAGCTATATGCTCGCGTATATTGAAAGGAGCAGGTATATCTCTATAAAGAAGAGTACGGACAGTAGTCTCCCCACGTTTAGCATGGTTCTTAGAGGTAACCTGTCCATTCCCCTCATCGACTGAAGTCGAACGTTTTTCCACATCGTGAAGTAAAGCGGCTGCCCAAAGTATTTCCCGTTCCTGTTCCGGAAGCATCAGATAGGCAGGTTGTCGCAGCAATGCTTCGAGCACCATGCGGGTATGTACAGCCACACTTCCTTCGGCATGATGCACCGTATGCTGAGGAACTTGGTTCATATCCCGTACCCACCCAAACTGTTGTTCCAACGAGTTCCAGTCTTTCCGTTCGCTCAATTTCCAAATCATCGATTACCTCCTTTCTCTTGTTTCAACTCCCATACCAGACGGGCACGTTTCCAATGACGTGTCCAATGCTCCCCTGTTTGTACATGACCTTTACGGACATACTTAAACACATTGTGAGCAAAATCGGCAGTAGCATATTCACCGATATTCCGGGTAACCACTCCTTCCCGGGTACAGTCCAGACCGGTCTGTACATCACAGGAGCCGAAGACACTCGGCTCCTGCGCCAAACAGACAACATGCTGTTCCAAAGATGCTACTGTTAATCCGTCCACGCACTCCGTGCACAATTCAGGCACGGTTGGCAAATCGAACAGTGCAGCATAAAATTTCACTTCATCCCATGACAGCCATTTGTCCAGGCAACGGACAGCAAATACATAAAAATGTGTTTCCAGCCGCTTATACTCAATGGAATGAACGGCATACAGATTTTCACCGAACAGTTCAATATCTCCCAGATCGTTTTTCAGCAACTCCCAGCGTTGACGCAACTGGCTTGTCCATGGCGAAGTGGTAGGTGCGACATGCGAACGGGCAAAGACTCCATATCTGCTCAAACAATTATTCTCTCCATCCAGCTTTTCGGTATGCACCAAGGTGCTTATCTGCCGGATATCTTCCCAATATGTATGATTGATCCGGTCGTCACTCGTCGTCCCGGGAGAGAACGGATAGTGATAGGTACGACCATATTTTTCTGATAACATAGTTTTTTCTTTTAATCGTTAATACTTAAAACCGGAGTTCTTCCTGAATGATCTTCACCGGGTTTCCCCTTTGAAGGCTGTTGTGATTGCTCCAATTGGTCTGTGCCTGAATCATCGCTTGCTCTATGTTCCAAGCGGTCAGCTTGACCAACAATCGTTCAGTAGCCAGTTTTTTATTCTGCCATTGCGAACGCTGGTCGGATGCCACTACACTGATTCCGCTGGGGATATGAACAGCTCTTACGGCAGATTCTGTCTTGTTGACATGTTGCCCTCCGGGCCCGGACGCCCGTAAGGTTTCATACCGGATATCATCTTCGGTAGCCTCACGACTTTCGGACAGGAGGAAAGTCTGCACACCGACAAACCAGTTCTTCCGCCTGTGATGAATCCGATACGGGCTACGGGCAATCCACAGCACAGTCCCTTCCCATTCGTCAGCCAATACATCGCAACCTGCACCTTCGAGTGCAACGACTACCGACAACAAAGTGCGATTGACAGGACCAGTCTCTTTTTCCAGGATTTCTACTCTCAATTTCCGTTTCTGTGCTTCTCTCAATATTTTTTCGAGTACTAAAGCCACTACACGGCAACACTCTACAGGACCACGCCCTGAAGTGATTTGTAAATACGTCTTTTCCATTATCCTATTCTTTATTCATTCGTACGATGCAGGGCATGAAGGTACCTTGGACTTCAACCAGTTCCTCCTGGGTCTTCATCACCCGGTCAATATCCTTGTAAGCCAACGGCATTTCTTCGACACTGCCACCAATCAGCGTGACTCCGGCCTGAGAAAGATACTTTCTCAATGCTGACCGGGTAAAGTTGTCTTTTGCCTTTTGGCGGGACATAGCTCGTCCCGCTCCATGCGAGGCAGAACAAAGGGCTTCACTTATCCCTTTACCACATACCAAATAACCGGGCGTTGCCATACTTCCGGGGATCAGTCCCGGTTGGCCTTTCTGTGCAGGTGTTGCTCCTTTACGATGCACAATGGCTGTCTGTCCGGGAGCGATTTCCTCTTTCCATGCAAAATTGTGGTGATTGTTCACATTGGCCAAAGGTTTCAGCCCCAAAGCTTTTGACAAATTCTGATGAATCCGCTCATGGCAGGCACGAGCATAATCACCCGCTAAATTCATACTAAGCCAGTATTCCTGTCCTTCTTCCGTATCCAACCCCAGCCAGGCAAAGTGCTGAGCCTCGCGAGGCAGGCGGCAGAGGTCGCGTGCCAGCAGACTATAGTGTTTGGCAATGGCAGCACCCAAACCACGCGAACCGGAATGGGACAGCAAAGCCACGTAGTTTCCTTCCGGAACGCCCAAGACATTACCGGCCTGTAAGCTCATCTTACCAAATTCCACAAAATGATTTCCACCACCGGAGCTACCTAATTGCCGTACCGCCTTGCCATGAAGTCCTCTCAACAATTCGGTCATTCGGAACTCTTCTCTGTCAAGCACCTCATGCTCTTGTGCAAAAGACAATCCGCCATCCATGCCAAAATGAGTAAACTCCTTCAGCGCTTCTTTAATATGGTGCGAATAGCGTTTCAGAAAATCCTCCCCGGCATCAAACAGGGTGAGATTCATCCGACAACCGATATCAACCCCCACAGCATACGGGATAACCGCATGATCTGTAGCCAATACTCCCCCTATCGGTAACCCGTAACCGGCATGTGCATCGGGCATCAATGCTCCGGCAAGAGTAATCGGCAGCCGCATGGCGAGATTCATCTGCTGTTTGGCTAATGTTTCAATGTACTTGCTTCCATATGTTTTATAACCCAAGGGCTCATCAAGTAAATCATACGGCGTCAATCTTTTTTCGATAAATACAGGAGAAAGATGTTCGGCCAGTTTACTCCATATCTCACTGTTTTTATATACCTCGGGATTCTTGAGAATATCGCCCAAGGCGGCTAATATCTGCTCTTTTGTTTCGTGTTTACAATATTTGCCTACGAGAGCAACAGCCAGACTACGAGCTACATTATCTCTATATCCCAGTTTACTTAAATCTTTTAAACGTATTCCCATACTGTTGTTTCCATTCGCATACAAGACACCGGTTGCCTGTCATTGGACAGACAAAGGACAATATGCGAGATACCAATACTTTAAAAAGGATATAACCACTCCTCTTCACAGCATTGAGGTGAATAATAAATAAATTAAATGTGATTGTGGAACTAATCAACTTGCATCGCCAGCAGCAGAATTGCGACGCATACTAAAAGATATAGTTATAAAGACCCATCCTCCCGATGGGGCAACTTAGTTCCGATACTGAAGATATTATTTCTCTGACATAATTAAAAACCCTTTCCATCATTTAAAGGGTGAATACTCTGTTTATCGGCGGCAAAAGTAATGGTTCTTTTGATTTTCACAAAACGAAAAGACATTTTTTTTCAGGCACAGTAGTGATATTTATAGAAAAACGGCACGAATCACTTCGCACCGCTCCTATTGCTAACTCGCGCCAAAGGTTCCCGCCTCACAGCGTCCGCCTCCGGAGATTTATTTTTAAATGCATGAAGCGGTTAGCGTTAATCTTTATATTGTCGATGCAAAATTACCGTTTTTCTCCCTATCATTCACTATCTTTGCACCTCAAAATTTTAAGAACTATTCAATGATAAACGAAGAAAAGATACATAAAAGCACTTCCGGATGGTGGGCACTCAGCCCTTTATTTGTATTCTTGTGTCTCTATTTGGTCACTTCTATCCTAGTGAACGATTTCTACAAAGTACCTATAACGGTAGCCTTCCTGATTTCATCATGCTACGCCATTGCCATCACGCGGGGACTGAATCTGGAACAACGGGTCTATCAATTTTCAGTAGGAGCTTCCAATAAAAACATCATGCTGATGGTGTGGATATTCATCCTGGCAGGAGCCTTTGCACAAAGTGCCAAGCAAATGGGAGCCATTGACGCTACGGTAAACCTGACACTCCATATTTTGCCGGATAACCTTTTATTGGCAGGCATCTTTCTGGCCTCTTGCTTCATTTCGCTATCCATCGGTACCAGTGTAGGCACTATCGTGGCTCTGACTCCTGTCGCTATCGGGTTGGCAGAGAAAACCGGAATCGATCTGCCCTTCATGGTAGCAGTGGTAGTGGGCGGCTCCTTTTTCGGTGACAATCTATCGTTTATCTCCGATACAACCATTGCTTCGACCAAGACTCAAGGATGCGTCATGCGCGATAAGTTTCGGGTCAACTCCATGATTGTGGTACCTGCCGCACTGGTCGTATTGGGTATCTATATCTTTCAGGGGCTTTCAGTCTCTGCCCCGCCACTGGTGCAGGAGATTGAATGGGTCAAAGTGATCCCCTACCTTATCGTATTGGGAACGGCCATAGCCGGAATGAATGTTATGCTGGTTTTGATAATAGGTATCTTTACCAGCGGTGTTATCGGTATTGCTACAGGCAGCCTCGGATTCTTCGACTGGTTTGGTGCTATGGGGACGGGGATCACCGGAATGGGCGAACTGATTATTATCACCTTACTGGCAGGCGGAATGCTTGAGACGATCCGTTACAATGGAATAGATTTCATTATCCGCAAATTGACCCGCCACGTAAACGGAAAGCGGGGAGCGGAACTCAGTATTGCCGCTTTGGTAAGCATCGCCAATCTTTGTACGGCTAATAATACGATTGCCATCATCACTACCGGACCGATTGCCAAAGATATTGCAAAAAAATTTCAATTGGACCGGAGAAAAACGGCAAGTATCCTCGACACATTCTCGTGCCTGATACAAGGCATCATCCCTTATGGAGCACAAATGCTGATTGCTGCCGGACTGGCACAGATTTCCCCGCTCAGCATCATCGGGAATCTGTATTATCCGTTTACAATGGGTATTTGCGCACTATTGGCCATCCTATTCCGGTATCCGAGAAAGTATTCCTGAATAAAGCCCAACCTACTTTTTGATATTTTGCAAATAGGCTTCAAGAGATTCATCTTTGCCCAATCCCAGTTTCTTGCGTATCCGGCTACGGCCGGAATTCACGCTGGCACGCGAAATCCCCAGAGCGAGAGCTATTTCATCAGTGCTCTGATTCAACCGGATCAACATACAAAGCAATTCGTCATTACGGGTCAACTCGGGACATTGACAACGCAATACAGGTAAATAGTGGGGATAAAGTGCTGCGAACGACTGACGGAACCGTATCTCGTCATCCCCACTCAGCAGCATCGGGTTCAGTTTCTGGCGCACATTATCAATCACGTCCGCATGTGCCACCTTCTCTAATTCGTTATTGAGAGATTCGTAGCGCCCGTTCAGTTCCTGATGGATGGAAATCAGACGGGAAAGCCGTTCTCTATGGAGATGTGCTTCACGCCGGTAATGGCGGCGGCGTTGTAACATATATACCACTACCAGTCCCAACAACATGAAAAGCAATACAACCACAATTCCAATGTAGGTCAACGTACGCTCCTTCAATTCGACCTCAGCCATCAATGCACGGTATTCCTGCTCTTTTCGTCCGGTATCGTAACGCACATTGGCCGCAGCGGTATAGCGCAACTTGTCTTTTTCATTCAGCGAATCTTGCAAAGCGGCATATCGGGGATAAAACTCCAACATCCTCGAACCCAAATGGCGTGAAGCATAGATTCCCAAAAGTCCTTTTGCCGCAAAGGCTTCCATTTCATCCCAGTCCATATAGGCAAATTCACGATGCGCCTGTTCCATCATGGCAAGACCACGCTCTTCCTGTCCGTCTCTTACCAGAGCCAATCCCAGCCAGTATCGGGTGCCTGAATGGGTGGCAGGACGTACACCGGCACTGTCGGCAAAAATAGCTTCCATATCACGCAGTGCCGCCGCATTGGAGTCGGGACACATCTGTAACCAATATTTAGCCCGGTCTCTGCGCCACGTCTTTAAACTTCTCTCTCCCATCCGTTGCGCCACTTCTCTCTCTTTACCCAGATAAAAAGTAGCCGAATCAACCTGTTCCAGATCCATAAAAAAAGAAGAACGCACACGATAGGCCCCGCACAGCGCCATGCTGTCTTCACGGGCAGCCATCCGAATCACTCTCGCATTGATCTCCAAAGCTTTCTCGGTGAGGGCAAGGGTAGAATATAAGGCAGCAAGATCGGCATAGGCTCGTATCATGCCATCCGTAGCAATACCGGGATGTTTATCATACCATTCAACAGCTGCGAGGGACAGATCAACAGCTTTTACATATCGCCCTTCGCGCCTGTAATAGTATCCCAACCGTGCCAATATGGCTCCCACATCTTGGGTTTCCCCACCCCGCCGATAAGCCTCTACAGCCCGTTCCTGCATCCGGCACGCTACATTCGGGCGAGCACTGCTGAAGTGGTAAGCCCACGAAACCATGTGGCAACACAGCATGACGACCGACTGATCGTCCGGTGGCAATAGCACGGCAAAAGAATCGGCCAATGCCTCTGTGCGTCTATTATCATCCGTCATCAAACTGTTCTGCGCTTCGAAAGCCCAAAGAGGATAAGCACAATATCCCGTCAGAAACGGGTGTCCTGAAAGACGAATACTGTCGAGCAACTGTACGGCAGCTTCATAAGCTCCTGTTTTTGATAAAACTTGATTGTACAACGGCATGATACGCAATAATTGTCTGCGAAGTGTATCCGGATTACCATCCGGATCGGAAGGCATATAGAGAAACATCCCGCTGTAAATGTCCGTGAGCATATCATAACGTCCCGCTTCGAAAAGCGAATCGTGCAGCCCCATATAATGTTCGATACACTCCCCGGGATGATGGGTCATCCACTCTTTAAAAGAAAGTGGTGTCACTGTGGATGATTGTTTACATCCGACAGGCAAAAAAAAGAGTAGAATAAACCCAAATATCAAAATACAATATCGCATATAAGAAGTACAATAAATGAATGACAGCAAATATATGCTATTTGTGCGAGAAGAGAACCAAGCTCAAAGCGGGAAAGTCCGTATATAGCCTCAAATAACGTGTTTTAAACCAATAATCTATTAAACCATCTATCGTCTTTTCTACCGGACAACTCTCTTTATGTGTACTTTTGCCCCCATAATCAAGCCCCTTAAAAACTACAAGCAAAACAATGATTAAAGAAAAAGCAACTCCGCATATCGGTCTGGTAACCGATCTGACAACAGGACAAATAGACGGAAAAATCACTCCGGGTGGAATGGTTTTAGTTACCGGATGTAATATTAAAATAGAGAACGGAAACAAACCTGTCTGTGAAGCAATCCAACTCTCCCACCAAAATGGAGAAGTTATCTGCATCGACCCACCGTTCGAAATGAACGAACCCCATATCCTCAAATTCAAGATACCGGATTCACTGCCCACCGGAGAATATACGCTAACCATCAAGACTCGTTTCGCAGGTAAGGATAAACGGCTTCTGACCCAAGAACAGACTTTGGTGTACATGCTAAAATTAATCAGAGAAGAATAATCGGACAGAGTGAAAAAGCTCCGAACATTCCGATAATTATAAAAAAGAACCGGAAGTCTTTGTCAATCAAAACAAAACCCTTATCTTTGCACCCGCTATTACGAGTTAGTAGCATTAATTCAAATCATTCATTAAAAAAACATTTATTTAAAATGGCAACAAGAATTAGATTGCAAAGACATGGACGTAAAAGCTACGCTTTCTACTCTATCGTTATTGCAGACGTAAGAGCACCACGTGATGGTAAATTTATTGAGAAGATTGGTACTTACAACCCTAACACCAATCCTGCTACAGTAGATTTGAATTTCGAACGTGCCTTGCACTGGGTGCTGGTAGGTGCACAACCTTCAGACACAGTTCGCAACATCCTTTCACGTGAAGGCGTTTACATGAAGAAACACCTCCTCGGCGGTGTAGCTAAAGGCGCATTTGGTGAAGCTGAAGCTGAAGCTAAATTCGAAGCTTGGAAGAACAACAAACAGTCAGGTCTGTCTGCTCTGAAAGCTAAAGAAGAGGAAGCTAAGAAAGCTGAAGCAAAAGCACGTCTGGAAGCTGAAAAGAAAGTAAACGAAGTAAAAGCAAAAGCATTGGCTGAAAAGAAAGCTGCTGAAGAAGCAGAAAAAGCTGCTGCCGAAGCTCCTGCTGAAGAGGCAACAGAGACTCCTGCTGAAGAGGCTCCCGCTGCTGAATAATAGTAAGCACAGTACGATTACAAAAAATGGGATTAAAACTATAAAATCCTCTCCGGTTATGCCGGAGGGGATTTTTTATTGACTATCTTTGTAGCCATATATTTTTACTTAATAATAAAAGCAATGAAAAAATTTATCTATCTGCTCGCTGTGGCCGCCATCGTTGCTGCCTGTAGCGGAAACAAAGGTTACGTGGTAACCGGAACCGTAGAGGGTGGAGCTGACGGCGACACTGTATTTTTGCAAAAAGTAGACGGAAGAAATCTTGTAAAAGTAGACTCCGCAGTAATCACCAAAGGTACATTCACCTTTAAAGGCGTACAAGATACTGCTGCAAACCGTTACGTAACCTACAGACCGGCAGGAAAAGAAGGTATCCTGATGGACTTCTTCCTTGAAAACGGTAATATCAAGATCAATTTGACCCGCGATAATGACTCTGCTACCGGTACGCCGAGCAACGATGCTTATCAGGAAATCAGAGCTCAACTAAATGATCTGAACAAGCAAATGATGACTATATATGAATCCATGTCAGATACTACACTGACTGAC
>OGXR01002633.1_pt1 | contig 11147 bp, 9 predicted proteins | sample 1576331 | NCBI WGS metagenome assembly OGXR01 (sample SAMEA3541473, study PRJEB24748) | human gut metagenome | biome: human gut; feature: human-associated habitat; material: faeces | place: China | collected 2012 | reverse complement strand
ATCAATAATGTAGATTATTACGGAACGCTGGATACAACAGACAAGACCACTTTGAATCTGAGTGCTGAATATAGAGGCAACTTTTTGGTAACAGACGGATGTCCTGCATGGGTGGCAAAAGGCAGCTTTTCTTATTTCAGCAGAGAACTTACAGCTTCTATGTATCCGTATTACCGGAAACAGGATATCACCTCCACAACATTTCATTTGTCAGGTGAACGCAACATATGTCACTCAAAAGATATGTATAGTCTATATTTAGGCGGAACATACGCTTTGGGTAATGGAAACACCCTAAAAGACGGAACCTATGCCACTCCGTCAGAGAGCCAGTCCGCCCCCAAAAGTATGGATACGTTTCTGCACCAAGAATTTGAATACCTTACCTGCAAACGGCTGAAAGGGGAAATCGGCTTCAAATACGCGCATGCAATAGGTGCAAAAGGTATGAAAGGATATACTTCTATCCGCTACGCCATGACTAAAGCATTCGACGTGGAATATTTGAAAGGGAGTCAACGCCATGAGCTGACGTGGACTTTGGGAGTTACTTTTTAACAACAATAATGATTAACAAAAAACAACAATGAGAACTAAAACATTATCAATCGCAGCCGCCATCATGGCATTATTCTTTATCGGAACTTCTTGCAGCAACAAGCAGAAGAGCACTGAAGAAACCGCAACCACCGAACAGACCTCCGGTGCCATGGAAATAGACGATCTTCTGGCTAACGCCGAGTCACTGACCGACCAGGAAGTCACCATCGAAGGTGTATGTACACATGCCTGCAAGCACGGCGCCACCAAAATCTTCCTGATGGGTAGCGACGATACCCATGTGATCCGTGTAGAAGCGGGCACTTTGGGAGCATTCGATCCTAAATGCGTGAACTCCATCGTTCGTGTTACCGGAACACTGAAAGAACAACGCATTGACGAAGCCTACCTCCAGAACTGGGAAGCGCAACTCAAAGCACAGGCTGCCGAGAAACACGGAACCGGTGAAGCCGGATGCGACTCTGAAAAGAAAGCACGTGGTGAAACAGCCAACAGCCCTGAAGCCCGCATTGCAGATTTCCGTGCAAAAATAGCCGACCGCAAGGCAGAAACAGGAAAAGAGTATTTATCTTTCTATTTCATGGAAGCTGACTCGTATGAAGTGGAGTAGTAACATCCGTAAGTGGAGTCGGCTCATACACCGTGACTTATCATTTTTCTTTTCCGGAATGGTATTGATATATGCCATTTCCGGAATTGTAATGAATCACCGTGACACTATTAATCCGAACTTCTCCATCACACGGAAAGAGTATAAGATAGCAGAAAAGCTACCGGATAAAGCAGGAATGAATAAGGAGAAAGTGCTCACTCTCCTGGAACCATTGGGAGAAAGCGGCAACTATACCAAATATTACTTCCCGAAAACGGACGTAATGAAAGTATTCCTGAAAGGCGGCTCCAATCTCCTGGTAAACGTGAAGACAGGAGAAGCGGTATATGAATCCGTAACCCGCCGCCCGCTTATCGGAGCAATGTCCCGCTTACATTACAACCCGGGACAATGGTGGACTTACTTTGCTGATATTTTCGCCATCGCTCTTATTATCATTACTCTCTCCGGCATTATCATGCTGAAAGGGAATAAGGGCATTATCGGCAGAGGAGGGATCGAAGTCATTGTCGGAATCTTGATTCCCATTCTTTTCCTTTTCTTCTTTTGAATAGAATAACAGATAAAATCAAATGGAACATATTATCGAATGTAACAATCTGACGCACTATTACGGCAAACGGTTGATTTACGAAAATCTTAGTTTCACAGTACCCAAAGGACGCATCTTGGGACTGTTGGGAAAGAACGGTACGGGCAAGACCACCACTATCAATATCTTGAGCGGTTACCTGAAACCCCGTTCGGGAGAATGTCGCATCTTCGGACAGGAGATTCAGACAATGGCACCGGCTCTGCGTCGCAATATCGGACTGCTCATCGAAGGTCATGTGCAATATCAATTCATGACCATCACCGAGATAGAGAAATTCTACGCAGCTTTCTACCCCGGTCAATGGAAAAAGGAAGCGTACTATGAACTGATGAATAAGTTGAAAGTCGCTCCCGGACAACGTATCTCGCGTATGTCCTGCGGACAACGTTCACAAGTAGCCCTCGGACTGATTCTCGCACAGAACCCGGAACTTCTCGTGCTGGATGATTTCTCCCTCGGACTCGATCCCGGCTATCGTCGCCTGTTTGTCGACTACCTCCGCGACTATGCCCGTTCAGAAGGAAAAACCGTCTTTCTGACCTCGCATATCATTCAGGACATGGAGCGGCTTGTTGACGACTGCATCATCATGGACTACGGAAAGATACTGATTCAGAAACCAATTGCCGAACTACTAGAAAAAGGACGTCGCTATACCTTCACTATTCCCGAAGGCTACGAACTTCCCGCATCTGATGATTTCTATCATCCTTCTGTCATGCGGAACCAGTTGGAGACTTTCTCTTTCCTTCAACCGGCAGAAACTGAAGCAAAACTGAAATCCATGTCAGTGCCCTACACTAATTTTCATAGTGAACAGGTGAATCTGGAAGATGCATTTATCGGCCTGACAGGCAAATACTAGAATCGTTGATAATTGATAAAAACAATGTACGCTATATTTTATAAAGAATGGATAAAGACACGGTGGTATTTTCTACTTGCCGTGCTCGCCACACTTGGTTTTACAGGCTACTGTATGCTCCGCATCAACCGGGTGGTAGAAATGAAAGGGGCTGCTCATGTGTGGGAAGTGATGCTGCAACGAGATGTCATCTTCATTGATATGTTGCAATATATCCCTCTGATTGCGGGAATTTTGATGGCTATTGTGCAGTTTGTTCCCGAAATGCAGCGCAAATGCCTGAAACTGACTCTCCATCTGCCTTCCCAAGGAGGTCATGCCTTATCCGGAGTTGAAGATGACAGGTAATATGCTACTTTCGGGATTAGTGTTGCTACTTGTCTGCTTCGCTTCCAATTTTCTGTTGATGGAAGTATACCTGAATGGAATACTTGCCCATGAACTGAAGAACCACATATTGCTCACCGCTTTAACGTGGTATCTTGCCGGGATTTCCGGCTATCTGCTTGTGGCCTGGATCTGCCTTGAACCGGCATGGAAACGTCGTATTCTGAATCTCATTATCGCAGTATTATTACTCCGAATCTTCTTTCTGTCGCCCACACCGGAAGCATATAACAAGTTCCTCCCTTATTTAGTGGTTTATACATTGTTGACAGCTTCTTTCTCGTGGCTTTCTATCGTACGATTCAAGGCCGGAAAGCAGGACTAAACAATTAAAAATTAAAGATTAAAAATTAAAAGATTGAGAAATGAGACGTTTCAGTACCATACTATTATATGTAACCATCGCTTTCCTGCTTCTTTGGCAGTTGCCTTGGTGTTACAATTTCTTTGTCGTAAAGCCGGAGAAGACTCCCTTTACCCTATATAGTTTCGTCATTGGCGATTTCGCACAGATGGGACAGGAAGAGGGAAAGGGAAGCGTGCGTCGCGACTTGGCAGGAAACATTTATTCGGAAGCTGCTTTCGACAGCATCCTGCCTATGTTTTACTTCCGCCAGTTGATGTCTGACGAGCGTTTTCCAGATACCATTCAAGGAATCGCAGTGACTCCCAAAATGGTGCAGACGGAAAACTTCAACTTCCGCAGCGTTCCTTCGGATATCAATGCGCCTTCTATCGGACTTTACCCGCTAATGGAATCCATGTCAGGACGTGTGGATTTAAAAATGCCGGATGATGTATTCCGCATCACCTCCAAAGGGATCGAATTCATCGACATGGCTACCAACAGCGTGAAGGAAGATAAAAGCCTTCAGTTTACCGAAGCTATGACTAAGAAAGATTTTCGTTTCCCGGCAACGGAGATTGTAGGAAATCCGACGGTGAAAAAGGAGTATGACGAAGGTTACCTTCTATTGGATGCCGACCGCCGTCTGTTTCATCTGAAACAGGTGAAAGGGCGTCCGTATGTCCGTGCCATCACCTTGCCTGAAGGACTGACGTTAAAGCATCTGTATCTGACCGAGTTCAGAAACAAAAAGACGCTTGCTTTTATGACCGATGTCAACAACGCCTTCTATGTGTTGCAGAATCGGACGTATGAAATCGTAAAAACAGGAATCCCGGTATTCAATCCCGAAACGGATGCACTAACCATTATCGGTAATATGTTCGATTGGACGGTACGTGTGACTACTCCGACCTCTGATAATTATTACGCATTGAATGCCGACGATTATTCATTGATTAAAAAATTAGAGAACGCATCGTCTACTCATTCCATGCCCGGTATTACTTTCACATCTTATACTGATAAATATGTAATGCCACGTTTCGAATAGTATTCCCATATTGAATGTAACAGTTGTAAGGGACTATCAAAAGTCAATCTATTAAATATGACTTAGGGTAGTCCCTTACTGTTTTCTTCCCATGCGTGTATAGGAAACAAAAAGAATTACAATCTTTTCTTCTGTAAGTATGGGCTTTTTCCGGCAAGAAAGTTTATCTTTGCCGACTCATTCAAATATTCAGACCGCAATTGCTTCTGCATTATACACAAACAAATACGGTAAAACGAAAAAACTCAAATTAAAAACCGTATGAAAGTTTACAAAGCATTTGCTTTCCTAAGTATCTTCATCATATTGTTCTATAATTGTTCGCTCCCTGCTAATGACGAAGAAAAAGGAGATTCAGAGGAAGAGGATACAGTTACCTCCGAACTTCCCTGGGAAGGAGAGATGGACAAATTCACCATCAATTCTAAAGAAGGAATCCATCTGAATGATCCATACGAAGACGCCGGAACAGCTTATGTCACCATTCCTTCCACCTCTGTAAAAAATACCCGTTGGGAATTTGGAGTTCACCTCACCTTTAATCCTTCCGCTAACAATTATGCACGATTTTATCTGACTTCTTCCTCAAACATTCTTTCCGAGAATTTAAACGGTTATTATATTCAGATAGGAGGAGCCAAAGATAATGTAACTCTTTATCGTCAAAACGGAGACCAATCTAAACTACTGGCTTCGGGAAGAGAGTTGATGAAAGGAGACTCTTCACCGAAACTATATATAAAAGTAGAACGTGACAATAATGGTTACTGGACTTTTTGGACACGACGTGAATCCGAGAATGAATACGTAAAAGAAAAACAAATAAAAGATACCGATATACAAACTTCCCGCTACTGCGGTATATACTGCATTTACACCAAAACCCGCTGTAAAGGATTTACATTTCATCACATACAGCTATCTAATAACGTAGAAACGGACACTACACCTGATGAAACACCCGATCATCCCGGAACAGACATTCCAGATAATCCGAACACCCCCGAATTACCGAAAGATGTGAGAGGTATGCTTCTTTTCAATGAAATAATGTATAACAATGCCACTGATGGTGCAGAATATGTAGAAATCTATAATCCAACTGAACAGGCAGTCATTTTACCCGCACTTTATCTATATAAAATGCATGAAGACGGGACAATATACAATACTACTATCCTTCAAAATGAGAGTCCTTCTACTCCCCTAGCCATTCCTTCCAAAACTTATCTTTGTTTCACGAAATACTTCAACAGAGTTGTTCAGAAACATAAAGTTGGTGGAGAAAATATAATAATTATACCGAACTTCCCGGCACTGAACAATAATGGTGGGTATCTGGCACTTTCGAGTAGTAAAGAGACTGCACCAGGACATACTTTTGACACTTGTTGTTTTAGAGATGAAATGCACACCATTGACAAAATAACCGGCATTTCGCTTGAAAAGAAATCTCCGGAGTTGTCCTCGCTCAATAAAAACTGGCGTTCGTCCAAACACGCGACCGGAGGCACACCGGGAATAAAAAATAGGTAAGAGTATACATATCTATGATAAATTCCCTACTTTTGTAGACAAAGATAAACTAATTCGGATCATTCATCCTCAAACGAATTTAAATAGCAGATATGAGTCCAGCCGTTATATCTATTACTATTGTGGCATACTTTATCATCCTGTTCACTATCTCTTATATAGCAGGACGCAAAGCCGACAATGAAGGATTCTTTGTAGGAAACCGTAAATCAGCCTGGTATATCGTTGCCTTTGCCATGATCGGTTCCACCATTTCCGGAGTCACCTTCGTTTCCGTTCCGGGTATGGTACAGGCAAGCAGCTTTTCTTACCTGCAAATGGTGCTGGGATTCATAGTAGGACAAATTATCATTGCATTTGTACTCGTTCCTCTCTTTTATCGTATGAACCTGGTTTCCATTTATGAATATCTGGAGAACAGGTTCGGAAGCTCTTCCTACAAGACGGGAGCCTGGTTCTTTTTTATTTCAAAGATGCTAGGGGCAGCCGTCCGGCTCTTTCTCGTATGCCTGACATTGCAGTTTCTTATCTTCGATCCTTTCCATCTCCCATTCCTGTTGAACGTGATCCTTACGGTATTTATCGTATGGCTTTACACTTTCCGCGGTGGAGTGAAATCATTGATATGGACGGATGTTCTAAAAACATTCTGCCTGGTAGTGTCGGTTGTACTTTGCATCTATTATATTGCTTCCAGCCTGCATCTGAATTTCAGCGGTCTGGTTAGTACGATTTCAGATAGTGACTTTTCCAAGACATTCTTTTTTGACGATGTCAACGACAAACGATATTTCTTCAAACAATTCCTGGCAGGTGTATTCACCGTTATTGCCATGAACGGGCTCGACCAGGATATGATGCAGCGCAATCTTAGCTGCAAGAACTTCCGGGACTCGCAGAAAAATATGATTACCAGTGGAATCTCACAGTTCTTTGTCATTCTGCTTTTTCTGATGCTGGGAGTACTGCTATATACGTTCACAGCACAGCAAGGCATTGAGAATCCGGGAAAAAGCGACGAGTTGTTTCCGATGATCGCTACCGGAAATTATTTTCCCGGCATAGTCGGAATATTATTCATTATCGGACTGATAGCCTCCGCCTATTCTGCAGCGGGTTCTGCCTTGACGGCACTGACCACTTCTTTTACTGTAGATATTTTACATGCACAGATAAAAGGAGAGGCGGCACTTAGCAAGATACGCAAACAGGTACATATCGGTATGGCAGTTGTGATGGGAGCAGTCATTTTCGTATTCAATCTGCTGAACAACACCAGTGTGATTGATGCGATTTACACATTGGCCAGTTATACGTATGGCCCTATCTTAGGACTGTTCGCTTTCGGCATCTTCACCAAGAAACAAGTTTATGATAAATATATTCCGTTGGTAGCTATCGCTTCTCCTATTCTTTGCTATATCCTGCAACGAAATTCGGAAGCATGGTTCAACGGTTACCAAATTAGTTACGAGCTGCTATTATTTAACGCTGCATTTACTTTCATCGGACTTTGCTTCCTCATTCGAAAGAAATCAACGATGGACAATACGACAGTTCTTTAATATTAAGATGAAGATGAAGAAGAAAATTAATTGCTTCATACCTTTCGGCACTCCGGAAGATACCATGCAGACAGTAAAGGAACTACAAGTGTCAGAGCTAGTAAATAAGATCTATTTATTAGGTTCGGAGCCCGGTAAGAAAGCTCTTCCGGGTTGTGAATATCTCTCTGTTAAAGGGTTCTATTCCACAGACACAATGAAAACAATTGCAGCCAATGCCAATACGGAATATACTCTGTTCTACTTGAAACAAACTCCATTAAAACTGGGACTGTATGCCTTGGAACGCATGGTGCAAATCATGGAGAACGATAAAAAGAATGGAATAGTTTATGCCGACCACTATCAGCTGATTAACGGAGAACTTAAACAAGCACCTGTCATTGACTACCAATTAGGAAGCGTCCGGGATGATTTCGATTTCGGTTCCATGCTTCTATTCAGTTCTTCTGCCTTCACTAAAATAGCAGATGCTTTGCGTGAAGAGTACAAATACGCAGGACTATATGCTATGCGTCTATTCATCTCTTACAAATATTCAATTGTGCACATCAATGAATATCTATACACCGAAATTGAAACAGATACCAGAAAAAGCGGAGAGAAACAATTCGACTATGTAAACCCCAAAAATCGGGAAGTACAAATTGAAATGGAAGCTGCCTGCACCGAATACCTGAAATGTATTGATGCTTATTTCATGCCTACTTCTTCACGGCCTGTAAATCTTCACAGCGAAAACTTTGAATTCGAGGCATCTGTCATCATCCCTGTACGCAATCGTGCTCATACAATCCGCGATGCTGTCAATTCGGCTTTAAACCAACGGACCACTTTCTCTTTTAACATTATTGTTATCGACAATCATTCCACCGATGGAACGACGGAAATTCTCCAAGAACTAAGTAGCGATAAAAGATTGATCCATATCATCCCCCAAGAACATGATTTAGGTATAGGAGGGTGCTGGAACAAGGGTATATGTCACGAAAAATGCGGAAAGTTCGCTATACAGTTAGATAGTGACGATTTATATAAAGATGAATCCACTTTACAGAAAATCGTAGACACCTTTTATAAGGAAAGCTGCGCAATGGTCATAGGTACCTATCTAATGACCGACTTCCAACTGAACGAAATACCCCCCGGTATCATTGACCACAAAGAGTGGACACCGGAAAATGGAAAGAACAACGCTCTACGTATCAATGGTTTGGGTGCTCCACGAGCTTTCTACACTCCTATTCTTCGTAATATCAAATTGCCGAATACCAGCTATGGTGAAGATTACGCCATAGGATTACGAATCTCACGGGAGTATAAGATCGGACGTATCTATGATGTAATATACCTCTGTCGCCGTTGGGAAGGTAACTCTGACGCCGCATTAAGCACAGAAAAAGTCAATCGGAACAACTTCTACAAAGACCGAATCCGCACATGGGAAATTAAGGGCAGAATCCAGATGCATACTATTGATGAAGAGTTTCAGGAACTTGTAGAGGAAATGATAGAAAACCAAAAAGAAAACTGGGAACTTGCGAAAAGGAACTATGAAGCGTTGGAAGAAAATCTGGAAAAGAAAAAAGTATTGAAACTGAAGGAAGAAGATAGAGAGATGAAAGTTAGAATTTTCCCGAATCCTCAACGCATCCTCTCGACCATGGCAAAAACAGATAGTCGTTCTATCCAGGAAAGGCCTTGTTTCTTATGCGGGAAAAACCGCCCCGCAGAGCAAACATATCTACCATTCGGACATTATGAGGTATGCCTCAACCCCTACCCCATTTTTCAGCGTCACTTGACAATAATCGACAAGGAACACACTCCACAAAGCATGAAAGGACGTTTTGAAGATATGCTTCACTTAGCTGAAAACCTGGACGAGTTCTATATACTCTATAACGGACCGGAGTGCGGTGCTTCCGCCCCTGACCACATGCATTTCCAGGCAGCAGGAAAAGAAGAAGAACTGACTAACCCTTTTGCGCTGAATTTCTTGAAGAGTATATTAGAAAATGAAAACGGCGTAACAACTTATGTAGACAATGTATTCACAACTTGCATAGGTATGACATCAGGTCTGAAAGTTGACTTAATGCAACAATTTGAAAAGGTCTACCAAAATCTTTCCATCATTTATTCGGATAAGGAACCTTTAATCAACATGATAACCTGGTATGGTCTCGATAAAATAAGCCATTTCGGAGGTGACGAAATAGAAGTATGGAATTGCATCATTTTCCTACGCTCAAAACATCGTCCCGATTGCTATTATACCCCAAATGAAAAAGGGCTATTAATAAGTCCGGCTGTTGCAGAAATGGGTGGCATATTCCCGATTGTCAGAGAAGAAGACATGGATAAATTAAACGCCAAAAAACTCACAGAGATTTACAAGGAGATAAGTTTATCTCCCCAACAATTAAATACTCTATGCGATCAATTATTCAAAAAGAAATAGTAATAAAGTAATATGCGAGTCCCCTTAATAAGTGTTGGTATTCTTTCCGGGAAAGAGATTGAATTTTCTTTCCCTATAAAATTTATCTCTTCCGACGAAACAGAAAGCTCCGGTATGCAAAAGGCTATTTACCGGGATGGGAAGATTCATTGGCAAGGGAAAGAATATAATGAATTATCTTTCACTCCCCAACAAGGTGCACATGCTTTCTTTGAACTGAAAGATGTAACCATCGGAATCAACTTCCATTGGGAACGCAAAGAAGTCCAGAAATTCAAAGGGGAGTTAAAGATCATCATCGAAGGGGAACAACTTACTGCTATCAATATTATTTCCATCGAAGAATATCTCATCAGTGTGATTTCATCAGAAATGAGTGCTACTGCTTCTTTAGAACTACTAAAGGCACATGCTGTTATTTCCCGAAGTTGGCTGTTGAATAAGTGTAAGACAGAGAGTAGAAAACAGGAAATGAAGAACGAGAAAACAGGAAAGTCTATACAGAAGGATAGCGCAACCTGTTCTCCATCTTTCGTTTCGGATTCTCAATTTATCAAATGGTATGACCACGAAGCGCACAAAAACTTTGACGTATGCGCAGACGATCACTGCCAACGGTATCAAGGAATCACACGTACCTCAACACCACAAGCTATCGAAGCAGTCACTGCTACCCGGGGCGAAGTATTGATGTATGCAGGAACGATTTGTGATGCCCGTTTCTCTAAATGTTGCGGCGGGGCTTTTGAAGAGTTCCAGAATTGTTGGGAAAACGTAAAGCACCCCTATCTCATCGGTCAACGGGATTGTAAGATCGAAGACCAACTACCCGATTTGACAATAGAGACGGAGGCTGATAAATGGATTCGTACTTCTCCTGTCGCATTCTGCCACACGCAGGACAAAAAGATTCTAAGCCAGGTTTTAAACAACTATGACCAGGAAACGACAGACTTCTATCGTTGGAAAGTCTGCTACTCCCAACAAGAACTTTCAACCCTGATTCATCAACGTTCGGGGATTGATTTCGGGCAAATTCTGGACTTAATTCCTATAGAACGGGGAACGTCGGGACGCCTTGTCCGATTGAAGATTGTAGGAACCTTGCGCCTTTGGAGTATTGCCAATAAATATAATACAACAGTAGCCGAATTGGTTGAA
>OGXR01002627.1_pt1 | contig 11159 bp, 8 predicted proteins | sample 1576331 | NCBI WGS metagenome assembly OGXR01 (sample SAMEA3541473, study PRJEB24748) | human gut metagenome | biome: human gut; feature: human-associated habitat; material: faeces | place: China | collected 2012 | reverse complement strand
ACACGAACGGGAGAACACGGTTCTCCCCTACATTTAAACACAACTTCTATATATAAAAAAACAGTCGGGCGACAATGATTTGCATTTTGCAAACTGTCTGCCCGACCACAATTTTCAATTTTCCATTTTCAACTTTCAATTTAAAAACACTTCCGCTCGGACATAATATGTGTTTAATATTACAAACTGTAACAGCAAAGCAGTCGGTTGGCAATATACCAACCGACTGACTTTTTAATTATTCATTTTTACTTTTATCCCGAGTAATTTATTACTCACAATTACTCATAAAGCGGATATTTTTTGCAGATTTCTTCAACGCCTGCTCTAACCTTTTCCTTGCTGTTCTCATAGTCGTTAAGAACGAGGGTGATGTACTCGGCAATCTTGTCCATATCTTCCTCGTTAAGACCTCTTGTAGTAACAGCGGCAGTACCGATTCTTACACCGCTTGTTACGAACGGTGAACGGGGTTCGCCAGGGATTGTGTTTTTATTTACTGTGATGTAGCAATCGTCAAGACGAGCCTCAAGTTCCTTGCCGGTTACATCTGTATCACGAAGATCCATAAGAAGAACATGGTTGTCCGTACCGCCTGAAACAAGTTTGTTGCCTCTCTTGAGAAGTCCGTCTGCAAGAGCCTTACAGTTAGAAACAATCTTTTTGCCGTACTCCTTGAACTCAGGCTTTAATGCCTCGCCGAAGCAAACAGCCTTTGCGGCAATAACATGCATAAGAGGACCGCCCTGTGTACCGGGGAAGATAGCCTTGTCAATCTGCTTTGCAAATTCTTCACGGCAGAGGATAAGACCGCCACGAGGACCACGGAGAGTTTTGTGTGTTGTTGTTGTAACGAACTCACAATACGGAACAGGGTTCGGATGAACGCCTGCGGCAACAAGACCTGCGATGTGAGCCATATCAACCATAAGATATGCGCCTACTGCGTCGGCAATCTCACGGAGCTTTGCAAAATCGATGATTCTTGGGTATGCAGACGCACCTGCAACAATCATCTTAGGCTTGCATTCCTTTGCAATTTCAAGAACCTTATCATAATCAATTCTGTGCGTTTCGGGATCAACACCGTATGGAACAAAATTGAAGTATTTACCTGAAATATTAACAGGTGAACCGTGTGTAAGGTGACCGCCTTCGTTAAGGTTCATACCCATTACCGTATCACCGGGATTAAGCATCGCAAAATATACCGCTGTGTTAGCCTGAGCGCCTGAGTGAGGCTGAACATTTGCGTGTTCGGCACCGAAAAGCTCACACGCACGCTGACGGGCAATTTCTTCAACTACATCAACGCACTGACAACCGCCGTAGTATCTCTTTCCCGGATAACCCTCGGCATATTTGTTTGTGAGCAAGCTGCCCATTGCAGCCATAACTGCCGGAGAAACGATGTTTTCACTTGCGATAAGTTCAAGGTTTCTGCGCTGTCTTTTAAGCTCGTCTGTCATTGCGTTACCGATTGCGGGATCGTACTCGTTGAGGTAATCAAGAGTAGCGATATTTGTTTTTTCACTCATTGTTATATTCCCCTTATATTTTTATTTTAGGATACTGTGTATCCTGTTTGAATTTATGTCATTGCAACGAAAGGGCTTTTTGCCTTAATTCGTACAAATCATCAAGCGTTTTAATTTTTCCTGCCTCATTTCTCAAGGCTGCCGCACCCTTCATGCCTTTGAAATAGCCTACTACAAGCTTTCTTGCCTGAAGCATTGCCATATGCTCGCCCTTGTACTCAACCATTTTGCCGATATGTTCAATCATTACACCGAGCCTTTCTTCAAGGTCGGGAGTGTGAATTTTAACATTCGGGTTTTCAAGGTACGCGTTAATCTGCGAGAAAATCCACGGATTTCCGAGCGTTGCCCTACCGATCATAACAAGGTCACAGCCCGTGATATCCATAACCTCCTTTGCCCTTTCGGCACTGTCAATGTCTCCGTTTGCAATTACGGGAACGCTGACGGATTCTCTTACAGCCCTTATGATATCGTAATCAACGGGAGGCTTGTAATATTGCTGTCTTGTTCTGCCGTGAACGGTGATTGCCGCCGCACCTGCCGATTCGCAGATTTTTGCAACTTCAACGGCATTTACGCTGTCATCATCCCAGCCCTTGCGGATTTTTACGGTTACGGGTATGTCGGTAACGGCTGTCACAGCCTTGACGATTTCTCCGCAAAGCCGAGGATTTTTCATCAATGCACTTCCGCTGCCGTTTGAACTTATCTTCGGAGCAGGGCATCCCATATTGATATCAATTATATCAGGTTTGTTTTCAAGTGCGTGCTTTGCGGCATCAGCCATACATTTCGGATCATCACCGAAAATCTGAATTCCGCAAGGACGCTCTAAGTCTGAAATTTCCATCAGTTCTTCGCTCTTTTTGCTGTTGAAAGAAAGTGCCTTTGAGCTGACCATTTCGCTTACGCAGTATGCCGCACCGAATCTTACGCAAAGTTCACGGTAGGCTCTGTCGCTTACCCCCGCCATGGGTGCGAGAACTGCGTGGGATTTCAGCGGAACACCGCCGATGTTAAGATTATCCATATTTTTACACATTTAATGCTGTTACCTTATTCTTTTTCTTGCACCGACTTTTGTGCTAATCATTACAACCGCAATTGCAACTACTCCAAGACCTACGCAAATCCACGAAACGATTCCCGCCGTGTAGCTTGTGGAATACTTTTTTTCGCTGACTGTTTTTGCGATTGTCGGAGCCTGAAATTCCGTTGAATCGGTCGCCTGAGTTTCAACATACTGATTCTGATACTGCGTTTCTTCCTGTTTCTGAGCTTCCGTTTCGGGCTGAACATACTCGGTTGTGGGTTCTTCCGTTTTGGGCTCAACATACTCGGTTGTAGGCGCTTCGGTGTAAACAGGCTCGGTATAAACCGGCTCTGTGTATTGCGGTTCGGTTTCATCGGGAACATACTCCGTCACTACGGGATCGGGCTGGGGATCGGGAGTTTGCGGATCGTCCTCTCCAACCGCAAAGGGAGTTATTGAACAAACCGACAATGCAAGAACCGCAAGTACGGTCGGAAGTATTCTTTTCCTAAAAATTTTCTTAAAATCTGACTTCATATTTAATACCCCGTTCATTCTGCGTGGCACATATTTTCATATACATACTACGATTATAACAAAAGCAGGCGTTCATTGCAAGATTTCAGACAACTTTTCTGCACACAATTAATGCCCAAACAACAAAAAATCGGAAAACCGATTGTAAAACCGATTTTCCGACTTGATTATTATGTCAGTTTTTTGAGCGTTTTTTAGCCTTTGGCATAACAAGATTGTAGCTTTCGTCAATCAGCGGAAAGATTTCTTCCTTGGTCACAGAGCCGTCAAGCAGAATACTTACCCACTTGTCCTTGTTCATATGATAGGCAGGCAGAAATCCGTTTTTCATTCTCAGCGAACCGACAAGAATCGGATCGCACTTGACATTCATCACATCGACAAAGCCATCGCCGTCAAGCCCTAAAATCTGCCTTTTGACACACATAATTATTGCGTACCATTTGCCCGACATCGTATTCCGCAGAACCGCATTATCGGGACTGTTCTCCCACGGATATTCGGGTTCTGTTCCGTATGTGCTAAAGGCATAATTTAAAATTACATCTCTGTTCATGGAATTATCATTGTATGCCATTAAGCCTTAACTCCTGTTTTTTCTTGATGAGTGAAATATATTCCTGTATTGTGATTTCATTTTTATCACAACAAAGGCATATGTCAACCAAAAGGTGAAAATTACTCGCCAAAGCTGATGCCCATTTTTCTTGCTGTTTCAACAACCTCGCTGTCTTTCGGAACGCTCTTGAGCTTGCCTGCGATGTCCTCAAGCGGAACGGCAACTACCTTATTATTTACAAGGGCAACCATTTTGCCGTAGTCTTTATTGATAATAAGCTCTGCGGCTTTAACACCAAAACGAGTTGAAATCACACGGTCATAGGCATCGGGACTGCCGCCTCTCTGGAAGTGACCGGGGACTGTAACCCTTGTTTCCTGACCTGTTGCCTCCTCAATATCATGGGCAATCTGATAGGAAATTGACGGATATTTCATCTCTGCAACAGCGGCTTTTCTCTGCTTTTTAGGCAAAGCTGCAATTTCTTTTGAAATTGCGCCCTCGGCAACTGCAAGAATTGAAAAATTCTTACCGCCTGCGGTTCTTGACTTGATTGTCTTAACAATCGAGTTGATATTATACGGAATTTCGGGGATAAGGATAATATCCGCACCGCCTGCAATACCTGCATAAAGTGTGAGCCAGCCAACCTTATGTCCCATAACCTCAATAATGAAAACTCTGCCGTGAGATGTTGCGGTTGAGTGGATACAGTCGATTACATTTGTTGCAATATCAACGGCACTCTGAAAACCGAATGTCTTGTCTGTACCCCAAAGGTCGTTGTCAATTGTCTTAGGAAGCGAAACCACATTGAGTCCCTCTTCACGAAGAAGATTTGCGGTTTTTTGAGTTCCGTTGCCGCCGAGTACGACAAGACAGTCAAGGCCAAGCTTTTTGTAATTCTTCTTCATAGCCTCAACCTTGTCAACACTGTTCTCGTCAACAACACGCATAAGCTTGAACGGCTGTCTTGATGTGCCGAGAATCGTACCGCCCATTGTGAGAATACCCGAAAAATTCTCGGGTTTCATCTTTCTTGATTCGCCGTAGATAAGACCTCTGTAGCCGTCAATAATGCCGATAATTTCAACATCATTGCCAAGCTGATTGTAAAGTGTTTTTGCAACGGCACGGATTGTTGCGTTAAGTCCCTGACAATCACCGCCGCTTGTTAAAATGCCTACTCTTTTCATTGTTCGGAGTCCTCCTTTTTCACTTCAACGGGTACAATCGGAGTTCCGACAGTGCTCGCATATGTCTTTTTCATTGCCTGTTTTTGAGCCTTTAACGCAAGCTTTGAAAAGAATTTCTGACAATTTGTTTTGTGTTTTCCACGCTTGTCAACAGACTTATATACACCTGTTGAAAGCTGTTGGCGTGCATTTACGGTATCCTTAAATGAAACCGTGATAACCTCCTGCACACGCTTTTTGATATCCTCGTCCTCAACAGGGAACACAAGCTCAACTCGTCTGTCGAGGTTTCTCGGCATCCAGTCGGCACTTCCCATATAATAAAGCGGATTTGAATTGTTTTCAAATATGAATATTCGGCTATGCTCCAAAAGCTGACCGACAATTGAAATTACTCTGATGTTTTCGCTGAATCCATGAACCCCCGGAACAAGACAGCAGATACCTCTTACTATGAGGTCAATTTTTACGCCTGCGTTTGACGCATCGTACAAAAGACTGATGATTTCAGGGTCAACAAGCGAGTTCACCTTTGCGGTAATTTTGGCAGGAAGTCCGAGCTTTGCGTTCTCGGTTTCCTGAATAATCATAGCCTCAAAGAACGGACGCATTCCGTGAGGTGCAACGATAAATTTGTTGTATTCAGGCGGAGTTGAGTAGCCTGTCAATACATTAAAGAGTGATGATGCGTCAACACCGTATTCTTCACGACAGGTGAACATACCGATATCGGTATAGAATCTCGCCGTACTGTCGTTATAGTTACCCGTACCCATATGCAAATATCTTCTGATTCCGTCCTTGTCTTTTCTTACTACAAGACAGATTTTGCAGTGGGTTTTAAGTCCCGTAAGACCGTAAATTACATGACAGCCCGCCTTTTCAAGCTTTGTTGCCCACTGAATGTTGTTTTCCTCGTCAAATCTCGCCTTGAGTTCAACAAGAACAGTTACCTGCTTGCCGTTTTCAGCCGCCTTGATAAGAGCCGCAACAATCGGTGAATTTCCGCTGACACGGTACAAGGTTTGCTTGATGGCAAGAACATTCGGATCGGTTGCCGCCTTTTTGACAAAATCAACCACAACATCAAAGCTTTCATAAGGATGATGCACAAGTCTGTCCTTTTCACGGATAGCCTCAAAAATATCGTCATAACCGCAGAATTCCGCAGGCGGATTTACGGGAACGATCGGTTCAAAGCACATATCCTCACAGCCCTTGATGTGGGCAAATTTTGAAAGGAAGGTAAGGTCAAGAGGACCTCTCTGAAAGTAGATTTCACGCTCCGTAACATCGAGAGCGTCAACAAGAAATTCACGAATTTCTCGGTTGCATTTCTTGCCGAATTCAAGACGGACAGGTTCTCCTCTCTTACGCTTTCTGATTGACTTTTTAATTTCAGCCATAAGATCCTCGGTATCCTCGTCAATGTCAAGGTCGGAATCTCGGGTGATTCTGAAAGGATCGTACTGCTTAATGTTGTAAAGCTCAAAAAGCTCGCCGAGGTGCATTGCGATTATTTTTTCAAGCAGAATAAACGCTCTGCCCTCGTGAGTCGGAAGCTCAAGAAATCTCGGAAGAATTGACGGAACCTGAACCAATGCGAAAAATTCTTCATTCTCGGCATTTGTAAGGCGAACCGCAATGTTAAGGCTTTTGTTTGCAAGCATCGGGAACGGACGGCTTGTATCAACAGCCATAGGCGTCAATACGGGAAAAACTACTTTTTTAAAGTATTCCTCAACAAACGCTTTCTGGTCGCCGTCAAGCTCGTCAGCCTCTTTGAACACAATGCCTGCCGAACGAAGTGACGGAATTATTGAACGGTTGTAACAGCTGTACTGCTTTTTGGCAAACTCGTGAATTTTTTCAACAAGTCCGTCCATAACCTCTGTAGGAGTCATGCCCGATGCGTCACGGCTTGTTCTGCCGTGATGAATCTGGTCAAGCACACCTGCAACACGAACCATAAAAAATTCGTCAAGGTTTGATGCCGTAATTGAAAGAAAGTTGCATCTTTCCATAATTGGGTTGGTCTTTTTGAACGCCTCTTCAAGCACTCTTGCATTAAAGTCAACCCAGCTTAATTCTCTGTTAGTATAAGGCATCTTTTGCCATTTTGACATAAGCTTTGCTTTTTCGGATGTTTTTTTATTGTTGTTTTTTGAATTTGACATATAATTCACCACCATAAAAACTGATATATAACCCAATTTAATATATCTGATTAAGTATAAAATACGAAACGGATTATTTCAAGCGAATTGCACTAAATTTTACCTTTGACAACGCATTCTTTACATATATTTTACAATATCACAAATAAAATCGATTTGCAATAGATTTGACAAAATTCGCAAAGATAAAACCAAAATTTTCTTTTTGCAAAATATTCAAAAAATTTCAAAAAATATTGTTTTAATCTCTGTATTATGTTATACTTGCGTTGATTGTTTTATTTACAGATTTTAAAAAATTCTAAAGGAAAATGAGAGGTAATTATCATGAGTAAAAAAAGGGGAAGCTTTTCCGGCGGACTCGGATTTGTATTTGCCGCTGCGGGAAGTGCAGTAGGCTTGGGAAATCTCTGGAGATTTCCGTATTATGCAGCTAAGTACGGCGGCGGAACATTTATCTTTATCTACATAATCCTTGCGCTTACATTCGGCTTTTCACTTTTGACTGCCGAAATCGCAATCGGCAGAAAAACAAAGCTAAGTCCGATTCTCGCCTACAAAAAGCTATGCAGCAAATTTTCGTTTTTAGGCTACCTTGCAACGCTTGTTCCTACAATCATTATTCCGTACTACTGCGTTATCGGCGGTTGGGTTACAAAATATATGTGCGTTTATGCACAGGGACTTGTTGCCCCTGCGGCACAGGACAACTTTTTCTCGGACTTTATTTCCAACCCGTTGTCACCCATTGTGTTTTTCTTAATATTTATGCTGTTGAGTGCAGTGGTAATTATGCTCGGAATAAACAAGGGCATTGAGCGACTGAGCAAATTTTTGATGCCTGTTCTGCTTGTTCTGACAGTCGGAATTTCAATCTACACACTCACGCTCCCAAACGCAATGGAGGGTGTTTCGTACTACCTCATTCCCGATTTCAGCAAGCTGTCAATTTGGACATTTGCGGCGGCACTCGGTCAGCTGTTCTTCTCAATGAGCATTGCAATGGGAATTATGGTAACCTATGGTTCATACACAAAGAATGAGGTAAACCTCACAAAGTCGGTTAACCAAATTGAGATTTTCGACACAGCCGTTGCACTTCTCGCAGGTCTTATGGTAGTTCCTGCGGTTTATGTATTCAGCGGTGAAGAAGGTCTTGGTGCAAGCGGTCCCGGACTTATGTTCATCACACTTCCAAAGGTATTCAACGAAATGCCTGCCGGCGGAATCATCGGATTTTTGTTCTTTGTTCTTGTATTCTTTGCGGCTATCACAAGCTCAATCTCCGTAATGGAAGCAATTGTTTCTTCGCTTATGGACAAGTTCAAGCTTACACGAATCAAGTCCTGTCTTATCGTTATAGGCATCTGCCTTATTATGGGTATTCCGTCGTCACTCGGCAACGGTATATGGTCAAATGTTAAGATTCTCGGAATGGACTTCCTTACATTCTTTGACTTCTTGAGCAACAGCATTATTATGCCGATTGTTGCACTTTGCACTTGTATTCTCATCGGCTGGGTTATCAAGCCAAAGACTATTGCAGACGAAATCACAAGGAACGGCGAGCGTTTCAGCAGAAGGGCTTTGTTTGATGTTATGATTAAATATATAGCTCCAATCTGCCTTGTGTTCATCTTAATTTCCTACACACTTGCGCAGTTCGGCATTATTTCGCTTTAACACGATTATTTATGAATTCAGACAGTAATATCACCGAAATGAATCCTAAGTAATTGTCTTTAAATTAAGCATACAACAATTAACTATTCTCCGTTTATACCATGAACTCTTGAAATTATATGCAATAATTGGTATAATTACAGTTACAGCTCATTTGCTGAATTTTAGGGAGGACAAATACTATGTGTCAGAAAAAACCATTTTACATTACAACGCCTATTTATTATCCGTCAGGCAATCCCCACATCGGTCATTGCTACACCACCGTTGCGTGCGATTCTATCGCCCGTTACAGACGAATGCAGGGATACGATGTTATGTTCCTTACGGGTACGGATGAACACGGTCTTAAAATTGAACAGAAGGCTGCCGAAAAGGGTGTTACTCCCAAAGAGTATGTTGACGAAATTGTAAAAACCTTTAAGGGCTTATGGAAATTTATGAACATAAGCTATGACAGATATATCCGCACAACAGACGATTACCACATTGAAACAGTTCAGAAAATTTTCAAGGAGCTGTATGACAAGGGCTACATCTACAAGGGCGAATACAAGGGCAAATACTGCACCCCCTGTGAAAGCTTCTGGACAGAAAGCCAGCTTATTGACGGCAAATGTCCCGAATGCGGACGAGAGGTTACAGAGGCAAAGGAGGAGGCATACTTCTTTAAGATGTCACCTTTTGCCGACAGAATTGAAAAGCTCCTCACGGAAACAGACTATTTACAGCCAAAGACAAGAGCGGTTGAGCTTGTAAACAACTTTATCAAGCCGGGACTTGAAGACCTTTGCGTATCGAGAACAACCTTCAAATGGGGCATTCCGGTTACATTTGACGAAAAGCATATTGTTTATGTTTGGATTGACGCACTTTCAAACTATATCTCCGCTCTCGGCTACAAGAATGAAAAATTTGACGAATTTGACAAATACTGGCCTGCCGATGTTCATATGGTAGCAAAGGACATCATGCGTTTTCACGCTATCATCTGGCCTGCAATGCTTATGGCTCTTGACCTTCCGCTTCCAAAGCATCTTGCCGTTCACGGCTGGATTACTTTCAACGGACAGAAGATGTCAAAGTCACTCGGCAATGTTGTTGATCCGTTTGTACTCGGCGAGCGTTACGGTGCTGACGCAATCCGTTATCACATTATGCGTGAAATGGCTCTCGGTGCAGACAGCTCATTCTCAAACGAAATTATGATTAACCGTATCAATTCCGACCTTGCAAACGGTCTTGGCAACCTTGTTTCAAGAACAGTTGCAATGGTTCAGAAATATTTCGGCGGCACACTTCCCACAGAGCGTGAGAGCGGCGAATTTGACGATGACCTTATCGAAACCGCAACATCGCTCCGTGCAAAGGTTGACGATTTCATGGACAAGACTCAGCTCCAGAACGCACTTGCCGAAATCTTCAAGCTTGTTTCCCGTGCAAACAAGTACATTGACGAAACCGCTCCGTGGGTTATTGCCAAGGACGAAACAAAGAAAGCAAGACTCGCAACGGTTCTCTACAACCTTCTTGAGGCAATCCGTATTGCCTGCACCCTTCTCTCGGCATTTATGCCAACAACAATGCCAAAGGCTCTTGAGCAGATCGGTGCTTGTGAAAAATGTGCCGGCTACGAAAACTGCGACAAGTTCGGTGTACTTCCTGCTGATGTCACGGTTCACAAGGGGGATGCGCTCTTCCCACGAATTGATGTTGAAAAGGAAATTGAAGAACTCAACAGCATTATCAAGAACAACGAGGGTGAAAGTGAAGAAACAAAGGCGCTCCGTGAAGAGCTTGAGGGTGTTGCACAGATTGGCATTGATGACTTTGCCAAGGTTGACCTCCGTGTGTGCGAGGTTAAGACCTGCGAACCCGTTAAAAAGAGCAAAAAGCTTTTACAGTTCACAATTTTTGACGGTGTAAAGGACAGGACTGTTGTCAGCGGTATTGCAAACTCCTACAAGCCCGAGGAGCTTATCGGCAAGAAGATTATTCTTGTTCAGAACCTCAAGCCGGCAAAGCTTTGCGGTGTTGAAAGCTGCGGTATGATTCTTTCTGCAGTTCACGGCGATGATTTAAAGGTTGTTTTTGTTGACAATATGCCTGTCGGCTCAAAAATCTGTTAACGGCGAGCCGCCGGCAGCGTGTCGCTGCACCCAATTCGTGTAGACAGTTTAATAAATTAAAAACTATCTATGCCCGCACGGCGAGTCGCCGTTCCCCTTTCGTGTAGACAGTTTGATAAATTAAAAACTATTTATGCCCGAGCGTAACTGTAGGGGAGAACCGTGTTCTCCCGTTTGTGTGCGTTGCACACGATTGCACGCATTGCGTGCAAAATTGAATACACATATGTTATATCAAAACATATGTGTATGAACATATAAATTCATCAATATGGGCGGTCAATGACCGCCCATACTTTTAGGG
>OGXR01002624.1_pt1 | contig 11163 bp, 9 predicted proteins | sample 1576331 | NCBI WGS metagenome assembly OGXR01 (sample SAMEA3541473, study PRJEB24748) | human gut metagenome | biome: human gut; feature: human-associated habitat; material: faeces | place: China | collected 2012 | reverse complement strand
CTTGACAGGATGCCATCCCTTCCGGGCATCAGTCCAATTCCTGTAATCAATGTTTTTCTTTCTCGAAGAAAGAATATTTGACGATTCAGTAGTTTGTGTTTCTGAATTTGCTGTAACCCTTAAAGCTGTGCGATTTATAGAATTATTTCCGGTTTTTGGCGTCTTAAATCCATCCTCTCATCTGCAACTCCAAGAACTTTTTCCGATGAATCGTGAGAATAAAGAACTTCGTCGCTATCGGGTGTTTTTTACAGTTTACATACTCTCTGCATAAGTGTGTTGTATGACCTAATGATCTAAGGAATCTACAGGGAATTACGAGAAGTTTTCCTGCTTTTCAGTTCTTCTGCCAGCTATTTGTAATTCCGGCAATGACTCCTCTTCTCATGCGGTTTCTGCTACTGTAGCAAAAATGGTGATGCTAAAGTGGTGCAACTTTTCTTGCGTTTTGGTACGTTTTTACGCGTTTTTAATAATTTTTGAGAGAAGCGGGAAGAGAAAGAAAAGCCTCACAAGTGGTTAACTTGTAAGGCTTTATTTTGGTAGGCCCGGTAGGATTCGAACCTACGACCAAGGGATTATGAGTCCCCTGCTCTAACCGCTGAGCTACGAGCCCGTTGCAGAACAACGTGAAAGGATGCTAGCAGAATTGGAGGAGGAAAGCAAAGTTTTTATCCTGCAGTAAACGTTTTGGATTTGCGAATGGGCCGGGAGGCGGGAGAGGCCGGAGAAAGGTTCAGACTTGCAGCTTCGTCCAGCTCCGCCCCTTGACGATTTTATAGAGGATGGCGGATTGAACGGCCATTTCAAAGGCGAAAACCAGCCAGATGCCCCACAAAGTCATGGTTTCCGGTGCCAGCCTGAACCATACCCAGGTGCAGACGACCCGGAAAAAGCCCATAATGCCGTAGGAAATAAGCATGACTCTCCGGGTGTCTCCCGCGCCGCGCAGGGACATTTTCATCACGATGCAGGCGGCGAAGAAGGGTTCCACCACCAACATGGTGCGCAACACGGGGATTCCGGTATCAATGAGGGTCGTGCTGCCGTTGGAAAATATCTCCATGAACAGGGCGGGAAAGGCACTGAAGAGCACTCCCAGGCCTGTCATGAAGATGACGGCGTACCGCATGCATTTCCAGATGGTGATGCGGGCCATAAGCGCGTTCCGGGCGCCCAGGTATTGCCCCACGAGCGTGGAAGCGGCCATGCCGATGGCGAAGCCGGGCAGGAAGCTGAGCGATTCAATGCGGACGGCAATATTGTGGACGCCCAGCACGCCTTTAACAGGCAGTTCACTGATGATGGAAAGGCAGAACATCTGGATGCCCCACATGCCGAAGACTTCCACGGCCTGCGGCAGCCCGATTTTCAGGATGCGCTTCTGCATGCCCATGTCCGTCCGCAGATGGGAAAAGCTGAGGTACAGGGGCGGGGCATAGTGTTCTCCCCGTTCCCGGACAAGTTCTTCCAGGGATTCATTTTTCCTGCCCGTGAAGATTTTTTTTCTGCGCCGCAGCATGATGAACAGCAGGATGCACATGCTGATGCCGTAGCCGCAGACCGTTCCTGCCGCAATTCCTCCGATGCGCCAGCCGCCCAGAGGAGCGTCCGCAAAGACGAAGATGACGCTGAAGATGACATTGAGGATGCCTACGCTCATCATGATCCAGAAGGGAAGCCGCGTGTCTCCGGAGCCTCGCAGGGCGGCATTGATGGCAAAGACCACGCCGCTGAACGGGGCCGCAAATGCGGCCATATAAACGTATTGCAGGGCGTAGGCCCGGGCGGTTTCATTCATGGTCAGTACGTGCGTGACCATGAAATCGCTGCATGTGAAGAGAAGTCCGCAGGAGATGGTTCCTGCCAGGAGCCCCAGCATGGCGGCCTGGTGCAGGCCATGCTGGGCCTGGGGATAGTCCCTGGCGCCCGTCATGCGGGAAACGATGGCTGTGGCTCCCATCATGATAGACCCCTGGATGACGAAGCCGAACCACATGATGAAGACGACGGCGCCCATGCCGTCAGAGATGTTGATGGTGTCCTGGGCGTCCACCCCTATTTTAGTGGCGATGAAAAGGTCGGACGAGGTGACGAAAAAGCTCAGCAGCTGTTCCAGGAATGGCCAGAAAGCAATCACGGCGATTTGCCGGGGCAGGGATAGTCCGGCAAGTTTTCCGCCCAGGCGGGCGCGTGCCGCCTTGCCGCGTATGATGCCTTCTCTTGCGTCCCCCGCACTCATCGCTGGGCTGTATAAATGCTGGCAATTCCCCCGTTCAGAGCTTCCGCCGTGATATTGCTGTAGCCGCATTCCCGCAGCAGAGCCTTCATGGCCTGCCCGCAGGGGAAGGCTTCAATGCTGTCCGCCAGGTAGTCGTATGCTTCCCGGTGGCCGGTCATCCACCCTGCGATGACGGGAAGGATGCGGTGCAGATAAAACCGGTAAGGGCTTTTCAACAGGCTTTCAGGCAGGGAAAAATCCAGAATGAGCAGATGGCCCCCCGGGCGCAGCATACGGCCCATTTCCCGCAGGGCGTCCGGATAGCTGGCCATGTTCCTCAGGCCAAAGGCGACAGTGACCGCATCATAGGAGGCGGAGGGGAAGGGCAGGTTCATGGCGTCTGCGCAAACCAGATGATCCAGTCCCCGCCTGGCCGCTATGTCCAGCATGGGCTGGCAGAAGTCGGACCCGGTGAGGCGGATTTCCGGCATCGCGTTCAGGATGGCCAGGGCCAGGTCTCCCGTTCCAGTCGCCAGATCCAGAAGGTTTTCCGGTTTCCATTCGGAGACAAGCTGAACGACGCGCTGGCGCCATAGCAGGTCCACACCCATGCTCAGCACATGGTTGGTAGCCACATAGCGCGGGGCAATAGCGGAAAAAGCGGCTTTGACGAATTCTGGATTACGCATGCGGAAAGGGTTGGGGATAGTAAAAAAGAGCACTATAAGTGCTCTTTTTATGAAGGAAAGGGGATGGGGTGTCGGACGGGGCTCGAACCCGCAACAACCAGAATCACAATCTGGGGCTCTACCATTGAACTACCGACACCATTTAGTGTTGTGGTGCGGCAGACATTACCCGTCCTCTTCCATTTTGGCAAGAAGAAAATGAGTTTAATGAGTTTTTTGAACGGAATATTTTCTCAATTATACAATAAAAACATGATAGGACGGTTATTTGTTTCCCATTTGGAAAATTACGGAGAAACCGTGTGGTCTTCTATTGCACCCTCCTGGATTTGATGTAAACTTTTTTATTATGGGAATTGATGTAATATACGCCGCCTTTCGGACCGACCCGGTAGGTTCTGTTTTCCCGTGCCCGGAGGGCCCGGTGGGCAGTGTGTTCCCCCGGCACCATTCCGGAACACAGAGGCGTATATTCCGGAAGGAGCGGTTTGCGGCTGCATTGGGGAAGGCAGAAGAGAACCGGAAGGAGGACGGCCTGGATGAAAAGGGAGTGTTTCACAAGAGCGTTACTATCCTTTTCAGAGGGTTGTTTTGTCAAGTGGGAGAGCCCGGCTGAACGGCTTTTCGTGAAAAGAATATGATTTTTTATGGGTTATTTGAAAACGAGTGTTTGAATTTATTTTATTTCCAATTACTGTTGCTGAAGCCGCTGCTGCATTTTAGTTGTTAACCGCTCATTTATCCATATCCGCTCCATGAATTTCTTTCCTCATATTCCCATGTTGTCCACTGTATTCAACAGTATAGGTTGCTATTTATTGCCGTTCGGAGTTGTTTTACTGTGGCTTTTGTATGAGTCAAAAAAAGTAAAGACTATCCTCCTTGCCGCGCTGGTGCTTTTGAGCATGGTATGCATGTTTTTCCATGAAGCCTTCGCTCCCAGCAGGGAATATCCGTGGGACTGCATGGTGGAGCATATTTTTACGGGAACGCTTCTGCCTTTCCTTTGCCTGCTGGGATATCTTCTGTACGTGTTTCTTTGCGCCTGCATTCCTGTTTACCGGAAGGTGTGGAAGGGCATCGGTTTTTTCGTTCTTGGAGGAATGAGCCTGGCTTTTGAGTACGTGAATGTGTTCTTCCCGGTGGCGCTGCTGGCGGGTTATTTATTCCGTTTCACCATTTTCCGGAAATTCAGGAATCACCTTCCCCTGGTCAGGAAATGTCACGGGGTTCTTGCCGTAGGGGTCATTCCGGGAATCTGTCTGATCGGTGTTGTCAGCGCCATTCTGTTTCCTCCTCCGGAGAGCTTTATATGCGACAGGATTCATGAGGAAATGGAGCGTGACATGGCTTTGTGGAATTACCAGAGCAATCTGGTACTGCTGTCCAGCCGTTTTCTTAATATGGAACGCGAAAACGGCTGTATTACCGTAAAGTACTATTGCGAAACGAATATGGGCCCTGCCGTGTACAAGGCGTTCTGCAATAATTACGGCGGTTATGTGCGGGCGGAATGTTCCCTGCTGAACAGATAATTTCCCTGATGGGAAGGAGTCCGCCTTTTCAGGTCGAAGCTGTTTAGATCTGAATGTCTCCGGTGAACACAAGGTCTGCCGGTCCGGTCAGCGTGACGTCAGTGAAACGGTCCCCTGTGCGTTGGAATCCGACTTTAAGCGTGTCTCCGCCCGCCACGTCCACCTGAATGGGGGAGGGGGCGTCCGTCAATACGGCATGCAGCAGCGCACAGGCGGTTATTCCCGTTCCGCAGGCAAGCGTTTCATCCTCTACGCCGCGTTCGTAAGTACGTATGGCAATGTGCCCCGGAGACAGGATTCTGGCGAAGTTGGCATTGGTGCCTTTGGGTGAAAAGGCCTCATGGTAACGCAGATAGGCTCCCAGCCTGGAAATGTCCAGGCCTTCCAGCTTGTCCAGAAACGCAACGGCATGGGGGACGCCCGTGTTCAGGAAATGGACATCCGCCCCCACAGTCGGATCGGCATTCAGTACGAAGAGCTGCATGGAGTGGGGATTGGTCAGGTTTACGGTGACGTTGTCGTCTTTTTCAAAGGTTGCGGTGACGACGCCGGCCATGGTTTCAAAAGGAAGGGGGGCTGTCTTGTCGTGATGAAGCAGGGCGGCGGCAAAGTTGCCGAAGCAGCGGGCTCCATTGCCGCACATTTCCGCCTCTCCGCCGTCCGCATTGTAATAACGCATACGAACAATTCCCCCCTTGCCCTGGGAGGGTTCCACGGCGATCAACCCGTCAGCCCCAATGCCGAAGCGGCGGTCACACAGGGCTTCTATGGTTTCTTTGTCCAGCACGGAGGAAAGGCTCAGGTCACGATTGTCCACCATGACAAAGTCGTTGCCGGCACCCGTCATCTTGTAGAAGTGAAGCAGCATAATAGTAAGTTGTGTTGTGCCGGAAGTCTAATGTTCCCGGCCGGTTTTGGCAAGGCGGCTTACATGAATGACATGGCATCCACATCAATGACAGCCGTCAGGTCTTCCCCCAGGCCGGCTTCCTGCACCAGTTTCCGGAGAGTGCGGGAGAGGATGCGGGCGGATGGCCCCTTGACCGTAATCTGGAATCTGAACTGTCCGTGCGCACGGGGGATGGGGGCAGGCATGGGGTCGGTCATCGTGGCGGGAGGGGGGAGCATGCCGCGCAGGCGGGCCGCGAGGGTTTGCGTGGCGAATTCCGCCATGCTTTCATGCTGGGAACGTATGGTCAATACGGCGATATGGGTGAAGGGGGGGAGGTCGAAAGTACGCCGCATTTCCAGTTCCTGGGCTGCAAAGCCGTCCGTGTCATGATGCCGGGCGTATTGCAGGGAGGGGGACTGGGGCGTAAAAGTCTGGATAATGACTTCTCCGGAAAGATCGCCGCGGCCGGCGCGGCCCGCTACCTGCGTCAGGAGCTGGAAAGTGCGTTCCCCTGCACGGGGATCCGGGATGTGGAGCCCCAGGTCCGCGTTCAGCACGCCTACCAGCGTCACGTTGGGAAAATCCAAACCTTTGGCGATCATTTGGGTGCCCAGGAGAATATCTATCTTATGGGCGCGAAACTGGTTCAGAATGGTCCGGACGGCGTTTTTCCGCCGGGCCACGTCCGCATCCACGCGCGTGATGCGCGCCGCAGGGAAAGTGCGGCGCAGGAGTTCCTCCACCTTCTGGGTTCCGTACCCTTGGAGCAGGATGTTGGCGGACCGGCATTCCGGGCAGGAACGGGGCGGGAGGGCTTTGAATCCGCACAGGTGGCACATGAGGCGGTCTTCCGTACGGTGGTAGGTCAGGGGCAGGGAGCAGTGCAGGCACGTGACTACGTGGCCGCAGTCCGGGCATTGGATGGAGCGTGCGAATCCGCGCCTGTTGAGCAGCAGGATGACCTGTTCCCCCTTGTCGAGACGCCGGTCAATGGACATCCTGAGGCGTTCGGAGATAACGTTGGGACCGGATTTGTTCCTTCCTTCCGTTTTCATGTCCAGGATGCGAATGAGCGGGAGCTGCTGGCCGTCCGCCCTTTCCGTCAGTTTTACCAGGGAATATTTTCCTGTCAGGGCGTTATGGATGCTTTCCAGGGAGGGAGTGGCAGAGCCAAGAAGCACGGCGCAATTTTCCAGATGGGCGCGCAGCACGGCCATATCCCGCCCGTGGTAGCGGGGGGAGCTTTCCTGTTTGTAAGAGGCGTCGTGTTCTTCATCCACAATCACCAGGCCTAGATTTTGGAGGGGGGCGAAGACGGCGGAACGGGGACCGATGACGATGCGGGCTTTTCCGGAACGGATGGCATGCCATTCGTCAAAGCGCTCCCCGTCCGAGAGGAGGCTGTGCAGCACTGCCACGGAGGAAGGCAGTTCCGCGAAACGGGATTTGAAACGCTGAACCGTCTGGGGCGTCAGGGAAATTTCCGGCACCATGATCAGGGCGGATTTTCCGGATTTTACTATTTGGGAAACGGCCTGTAAGTAAACCTCCGTCTTGCCGGAACCGGTAACCCCTTGCAGCAGGACCGGTTTTTTGCGCTCTGCCGCGCACATGGCCGTGATTTCTTCCAGCGCTTTCTGCTGCTGGCTGTTCAGCTTCATGGGCTGGGTGGGGACGAATTGCTCCCCGGTGCTGGGGTCCCGGTGCACGGCCTCTTCTTTCAGGGAAATGAAGCCTTTGGCTTCCAGGCTGCGGGCAACGTTCAGGGCTCCGGCGCCGAATGCTGCCAGGGGGGCGGACTGTTGTTTCGCGGATGAGAAATAATCCAGCATTTGGGCCTGCCGGGGTGCTTTGCGGTACAGGGCGTCCAGTTCCTCCCGTGCCGGAGTTTTTTCCAGATACACCATTTTGCGCATTTTTTCCGCCGTATTTTCCTGACGAACGGTTTCCGGGAGCAGACACCGGATCATCTGATCCAGAGCCACGGAGTAATAGTCCGCCGCCCATGAGGCCAGATTCATCATCACCGGGGAAATCAGGGGCTCCGGATCGATCAGTTTCAGAATGGGCTTGAGCCTGTCCTTCCAGGCCGGGGCCGGTTCTGACAGCGTAAGCACGGTTCCGGTAGCCGTTCTGTTGCGCAGGGGCACCTGTACGCGGCAGCCCGGCTTGACGTCTCCCGCTTCCGGAGGAATACCGTAATCCAGTACCAGATCGCTTTGTCCGTCAACCAGAATGCGCGCCGCCTGCATGGAGTGAAAAGGAGGATAACATTAACGATAGCCGAAGGGGAAACGGGAGACGCCGCTCATGTCCTTCAGAACTTCAATGTAATTGTAGCCGTATCCATCCATGATTTGCGTTACGACGGATGCCTGGTCGTACCCGATTTCCAGGGCTACAAAGCCGTCTTCATTCAGGTAATCCCGGGCGCGGGCCAGAAAGCGTTCAATGATTTCCCAGCCTTTAGGACCTCCGAACAGGGCTGTATGGGGGTCTTTCATGACTTCCGGGGCAAGTTTTTCCCCCTCTGCAATGTATGGCAGATTGGCCACGATAACGTCAAAGAGCATGTTCCGCCCGTTTTCCCCTTTTCCTCCCTCCGGAGCAGAATCGGCATCCTCCGCATGCGGATCCGTTTTTTCCTGGGGAATGTTGGCGAACAGATTCGTCTGGATGGTGGAGACTCTGGCTCCCAGCCGCATGGCATTTTCCAGGGCCAGATCCAGAGCCTGCGGGGAAATGTCCGCCAGCACGACTTCTCCGGCGCGCTCCTTGAGTTCCAGCGCCAGCGTGACGCCGATAACGCCGGAGCCCGTGCCCATGTCCAGGATGCGTACCGGATGGTCCGGGATTTTCTTTAACACCATTTCCACCAGTTCCTCGGTTTCCGGGCGGGGAATCAGGGCGCGGGCATCCGTCAGGAAATCCCTCCGGAAAAATTCCGTGACCCCCAGCAGATGTTGCAGCGGTTCTCCCGCTGCCCTGCGTTTCAGCAGTTCGCGCAGGGGTGCCAGCTCCGCTTCTTCCACGGGCCTGTCAAACTGGGAGTAAAGAGCCGTGCGGTTGCAGTGCAGGACATGGGCCAGCAAATGCTGCATGGTGGCGCGTGCTTCGTCGCACCCCTGACGGGCCAGATAATCCGTGCCGGCCTGAAGGACTTCCAGTAAAGTTTTCATGAAAGGAAAAAGGAAGTTAGGACATTCCGGCCTCCGCCAGGCGTTCCTGCATTTCCGCGTGCTGGAGGGCCATAATCAGGTCTTCCAGCTGCCCCATCAGGATACCGTCCAGATTGTGGGAGGTGTAGCCGATGCGGTGGTCTGTCAGACGGTTCTGCGGGAAGTTGTATGTGCGTATCTTTTCTTCACGGCCGCCGGAGCCGATGAGATTGCGGCGCGCGGCGGAGTATTTTTCCGCCTCTTCCCGTTTTTTGGCTTCAAAGAGCTTGGCGCGCAGGATTTTCATGCCTTTTTCTCGGTTTTTCATCTGGCTGCGCTCTTCCTCACACCGGACATAAACGCCCGTGGGTATGTGCCATATCTGAACGGCGGATTCCGTTTTGTTCACATGCTGGCCTCCGGCTCCGCCGGAACGGCATACTTCGATGCGGAGATCTTCCGGGCGGATTTCTATGTCCACTTCCTCCGCTTCCGGCATGACGGCCACGGTGGCGGTGGAAGTATGGATGCGCCCCTGCGTTTCCGTAGCGGGAACGCGCTGCACACGGTGCACGCCGCCTTCATATTTCAGGAAGCGGAACACTTCTTCCCCGGCAATGCGGCAGACGACTTCCTTGAAGCCGCCCACGTCCGACGGGCTGCTTTCCAGATACTCGAAGCGCCAGCCGCGTTCTTCCGCAAAACGCTGGTACATCCGCAGCAGGTCTCCGGCAAACAGGGAGGCTTCATCCCCGCCCGTTCCGGCGCGGATTTCAATGATGGCGTCCCGGTCTTCCGTCGTGTCGCGGGGCAGCAGGCTGTACTGCACGTCGCTCCGCAGTTTTTCCAGGGCGGCTTCCAGTTCTGGAATCTCCAGGGCGGCCAGTTCCGCCAGTTCCGGATCGTCCGTCTTGGCCAGTTCCTGATTGTCCGCCAGCTGTTGTTCCGTGGCGTTCAGGGAATCCCATGTTTCCATGAGTTCCTTCAGGCGGCGGTGCTCTCTCATGATTTCCGAGGCCTTTTTCTGGTCATTGAAGAAGTCCGGTTCGGCAATGACTGTTTCCAATTCTTCCAGGCGCTGGCGGCGTTTTTCAATGAGAGGTGTGTAATCCATGGCGTTTGCGTGTAAAGAATTTTAAAAGATGGCGGGGCTTTCTGAAAGCCAAATCCGGGGGATGTAAGACATGTTCCGGCATTTAAAAGCAGGGGGGGATTCCGCTTCCGGCGCCTCTGCCGCGCTTTCCTGAATCCGGGAAACCGGGCCAAAAGAAAACCGCAGCCATTACGTTTTTCCAATATGCTTCCCTGAAAAGGGGAAAAGCGGAATTATCGTAACTGCCGCGGCGGGATTTACCGCCCAGTAGCCTCAGCTCTTTACGGATACTCCATAATTCGGGATAAAGCGGATGATTCTCGAAACGGCGTTCATAAGTGAAAGAGAGCATTTTGTCGTTGACGCGTGTGGGGTTGCCGATTCGTAGCACATTCACGCCTCTGTCCACCAGCTTTTCGGAAATCCAGTCGACAGCCATATTGCTTTGGGCGCATACCAATACTTGGGGTTCGCGGTGCAGGGTTTCGTAGATGGCTTCTACAAGCGTGGTGGTTTTGCCTGTTCCCGGAGGCCCGTGTACAATAGAAACATCGCGGGCATACAACACTTTGTTCACTGCATTTTCCTGTGTAGAATTCAGCCAGGGGAAACGAACGGGGTAGAGTTCACGGAATCCGGGTTTTAAAGTTCCCAGCATGATATCCCTCAATTCTGCTAATCGATTACCCTTGGCACGAATTACATCGGAGAGGGCTTCGAACATAGTGCGGTAGGACGTTTCATCAAAATAAAGCTGCACTCCGAGGTTTTTGGCAGATTGCACTTCCAGTATAGCACCTGCACCGGGCATTACAACAACCATGCGTGTTTCGTTGGCATAACTGATAGTACCAATGGAATTGAAATATGTGATTTTATCATCGTATCCTTTGCGGAAAAAACAGACGGGACGCCCAAATTCGAAATTATGTTCTATATCAGTATCTTCCGTATGTGTAATTTCTATTACTAATTGATTCAGTGAATTGTAGTAACTTCGTCCGGGAGTGGCAGGATACCAACAGAGTCCCCGTTTCACCTTGCGGGCGATACCCATGGTTTCGGTCTGCCTTTTGAATTCTTCTTTTTCGAATTCATATTCCATACGCAGGAGCAGTTCTTGTCGCTGAAGATGGTCGGTTGGAGAAAGAAGGTTATTGCTCATATTATTATTAAATCTCTTACAAAGGTAATCATTCTTCGCTTTTGCACGAAGAAAAGCTTTAATTTGTTAAACCTTTAACGATTTTAGTTTGTTTATTATATTAATTTGTAATCTTTACAATATTGAAAAACTATAAAATAAATGTGATTATGGTGTATGACGTAACTATGTTAAAGGCCTTTTATGCTTCTTATAAGGGGAAAATGGAACACGTGCGGGCGGTACTGCAACGTCCGCTGACATTAGCAGAAAAGATTTTGTATGCTCATCTGTTTGATGAGAAGGGAGTAAAAGACTATAAAAGGGGAGAAGATTATGTAAACTTCCGCCCTGACCGTGTAGCAATGCAGGATGCAACCGCCCAAATGGCATTACTGCAATTTATGAATGCAGGTCGCGAACAAGTTGCC
>OGXR01002610.1_pt1 | contig 11196 bp, 9 predicted proteins | sample 1576331 | NCBI WGS metagenome assembly OGXR01 (sample SAMEA3541473, study PRJEB24748) | human gut metagenome | biome: human gut; feature: human-associated habitat; material: faeces | place: China | collected 2012 | reverse complement strand
CTGCCAGTCGCCGTTCGCGCCCGCCATGCCGTTGATGGCCGTGACGGAGGTGGCGATGCCCGCCTGCTTGCAGCGGATGGCGTTTAAGACGATCTCCTCGGCAGTAACGCCCTTGCAGAACTTTTTGAGAAGCTCCTCGTTGCCGCTCTCAAGGCCGATATACACGATACCGAGGCCGTGCTCGCGCAGCGTACGCAGCTCGTCGTCCGTCTTGCGCATGATGGCCTTGGTCGTTGCGTAAGCCGCAACGCGCTTGCAGGTAGGGAAATGGTCGCAGATATAGTCGAGAACGGTCAGAAGATAGTCCATCGGCAGGATCAGCGCGTCGCCGTCGGCTAAAAAGATCTTCTCAATATAGCGCCCGTAGGCGCGTGCCTCGTCGAGGTCGGAGAGTACCTGCTCAATGGGGTTGATGGAGAACTTTTTGTCCTTGTACATCGTGCAGAACGCACATTTGTTGTGGCTGCACCCGAGCGTGCACTGCACGATGAGGCTGCGCGCCTCGCTGGGGGGACGGTAAACGGCTCCCGAATAATGCATCAGGGTTCCTCCTTACAAAATCAGCCGAGCTTGGCCTGGCACTTGTCCATGAAGCGATCCACGGTGATGACGGCGCGCTGGTGCGTGCCCTCGCCGATGAGGCCGGCGGTGTCGGTCGCGGTGGCCTTGAAGTCGACCATCTTGCCGTTTGCGGAAATATCCGTGACCTCGACGGTAACGGTGATCTCCATGCCAACGGGCGAGGGGGAGACATGGGAGACCTCGACCTTGGTGCCGACGGTGCTCTTACCCTCGGGCAGCTCCTGCTGGAGATAGGTGAAGGCGGCGTTTTCGACCATCGCGACGAGATACGGCGTGCCAAACACCGGCAGACCGCCGCTGCCGAGCGCGGCAGCGGTCATGTCTTCCGTGACAACTTTCTTGACGGTAAAAGTATCTCCGATTTTCATCTTAAAAAACTCCTTTACGATATTATTTGGCAGCTTTGACCTTGATCCAGAGCTTGCTCAGCTCGCGCATGAGCACCTGGTTGTCGTGGAACATCTCGTCCTTGTCGTAGCCGCTGCGGGGAAGGTAGGCGGCATTGTCCGCGTAGAGATCCTCAGACGAGGTCATCTCTTCAAACACTTCCGCGTTGGGAGAAGTATAACCTACCGTTTCGGTGTTGTCAAACGCGGCTTCATAGGTGAGCATGTAGTTGATGAACTCGTGGGCGAGCTTGGGATTCTCGGCATTTTGGGGAATGACCATGGCATCGCACCAGATGTTCGTGCCCTGGGAGGGCATATAGAAGCTCATGTCTTCGTTTTCATCAAGCACCACGGCCGCGTCGCCGGAGTAGACAACGGCGATGTCCTTGTAGCCGTTCATCATACCGTCGATGACCTCATCGGTCACGTAGACGGGGGACATCGTGTTGTTCATTTGCAGCAGCCACTCATAGGCGTCGTTGATCTCGTTGGGGTCCTCGGTGTTCATCGAGTAGCCCAGCGCCTTGAACGCCATCATGAACGAGTCGCGCTCGGAATCGTAGATGTAGATGTGACCGGCGTAGTCGGTGTTGCGCAGGACCTCCCAGCCCTCGCTCTCGATGACGGCAGGGTCGACGTTCTCGTGGTTGTAGACGAGACCGACGCTGCCCCAGAAGTAGGGGATGGAGTACGTGTTGTCCGGGTCGTAGCTCATACCGAGCACGGCATCAGACATGTTCTCCATGTTGGGGATCATGCTCTTGTCAAGCGGCTGGAGGAAGTCCTCGTTCATCAGGCGTTCGATCATGTAGTCGGACGGAATGATGACATCGTAGCGGTCGCCGGCCATGAGCTTGGTGTACATCATCTCGTTGGAGTCGAAGTTCTCGACGATGACGCGCACGCCGTACTGCTTTTCAAAGTCGGAGATGACGTTCTCGCCGAGGTACTCGCCGGGGAGATAGAGCTTCAAAACGTTGCTGCCGTACTTCTCGACAGCCGCGGCGCTCTTGTGCTGCTGGGAAAGTCTCGCGCCCACGGTGCCGCCGACAACGGCCAGCGCCAGCACGGCGGCAACAGCCGCCATGGCCTTGCGGCTCACGGCGCGGGAGGACTTGCCGTCCTTTTCGCGCTTTTCGCGCACGATCGGCACGATGTTCACGACGCCGAGCACCAGCGTAATGAGAAGAATCACAATGGTAGAAAGGGCGTTGATGGACGGGTTCACGCGCTTGGACATCGTGTAGACCAAAATCGAAATGTTGTTGACGCCGTTGCCCGTTGTGAAGTACGAGATGACGAAGTCGTCAAAGCTCATCGTGAACGCAATGAGCGCGCCGGAGACGATACCCGGCTTGATCTGCGGCACAATGACTTTCGTGAGCGCCTGGAACGGCGTTGCGCCAAGGTCCATCGCTGCGTCGATCAGGTTAGGGTCGAGCGAGCGGAGCTTCGGCGTAACGGAGAGCATCACGTAGGGGATACAGAACATGATATGCGCGATGAGCAGCGTGCCGAAGCCTTTTTTGACCGTGAGGACGCTGAAAAACATCAGAAGTGAGATGGCCGTGACGATATCGGGGTTCATCACGGGCAGGTCGTTGATGCGCTCGACCATCTTCTGCACAACCTTGCGGGATTTAGAAAGGCCGATGGCCGTGATCGTGCCGACGACTGTCGCGACGACCGTCGCGATGACGGCGATGATGACCGTGTAGAGCACAGCCTCCATCATTGTCGAATCGGCGAACATCTTTTCATACCAGCGGAGCGAGAAGCCGCCGAACTTCGTCAGCGAGCGGGAATCGTTGAACGAAAAGATAATGATATAGAGGATGGGGAGGTAGAAGAAGAGCATCGTGAGCGTCAGGATGATCTTCGAGCCGACAGAGGTTTTCTTTTTCATGCGCTTCTCACTCCTTTCCCTGCGAGGCGACCTGAACGTCCGCCTTGCGCGTCAGCCACATCGAGATCATGATGATGACCGCCATGATGAGCGAGATGGCCGAGCCGAAGTTCCAGTCGCCAGTGGTGAGGAACTGCGTTTCAATGATGTTGCCGACGAGGACGTACTGTCCGCCGCCGAGAAGCTTCGGAATGAAGAAGCTCGACACCGCGGGCAGGAACACGAGCGTGATGCCGGAGATCACGCCGGGAAGCGAGAGCGGCAGCGTCACGCGCAGGAATGCCTGCACTGGCGTTGCACCGAGGTCGTTGGCGGCTTCCAAAAGGCTCTTGTCCATCTTGGCAAGGGACGTGTGGATCTGCAGGATCATAAAGGGAATGAAGTTATAGACCATGCCGAGGATGACGGCAAAGCTCGTGTGGATCATCGACACGGGGCCGATGCCGAACCACGAAAGGATCGTGTTGAAGATGCCCTCGTCCTGCAAAATGCCCATCCAAGCATAGGTGCGCACCAGCATGTTGACCCAGGTCGGCATGGTGATGAGCAGAATTAAGATCGTGTTGCTGCGGCCGCCGCGCTGCGCGATGACGTAGGCGATGGGGTAGCCGAGCGCAACGCAGATGAGCGTTGTGATGAGCGCGATATAGAGCGAGCGCAGCAACACATCCATAAAGACCTTGTCCGTGACGAAGCGGGCAAAGTTCTCAAAGGTGAACTGGAAAGTCAGCACCGAGTTGCCGGAGGTCGTGAAGGCATAGAGCACGATCAGAAGCATCGGCACCACGATGATCGCGATGATCCACGCGATATACGGGTAAGTCATGGAACGAAAGCGCTTCACCACTGGCCCTCCTTCTTCATCACGTGGATGTCCTCGGGACGGAAGACAAGGCCGACCTGCTCGCCCTCTTCAAAGGCGTGGGTGGTGGAGACCTTGTACTCATAGCCCTCGGTGGAGAAGGTCACATCGTAAACGCCCGGGGTGATGGTCTCGGGGTCGAAGTCGTACTTGACGTCCGTGATCTCGACCTGCTCGCCGTCTTCGAGGGACCACGCCGACGCGCTGGCCCAGGTCTCAAGGTCGGTGTCGAGCGCGATGCTCTCCTGAATGTCCTCGACCTTTTTGAAGAAGTTCATCGCGTAAATTTCTTCCTGATAGACCTTGCTCTCGACGCGGTTCTGCGCTACGACGAGCACCTTGACGGTGATAGACGTATCGTTCGCGGTGGCAAAGGTCACGGTGTAGTTGCCGGTCTCGGGCTTGATGTCGTATTCGACGGTCTTGATGGAGATGGGCTCCTCGGTTTCGGCGTCCCACGCCTCGGCAGAGGCGAGGGCGACGACCTTGGCGTCGTCGAGCTCTTCGACGTCCTCCACGTCCAGAAGGAAGGCGTTCGCACTGATCTTCTCGCCCTTTTCCTCGTTGTAGACAGGGCGGTCCTGCGAGACCTGCATCTTCACGGTGATGGACGTACCGACGCGCGTTTCGACCACGGTTTCATAGTGCATGCCCTTGAAAAGCTGAGACTTGACCGTGCCCTTGAGCATACCCTCGGCACGCGGGACAATGTCGAGGTGCTCGGGGCGGATGACGACGTCGACCTTTTCGTTCTTATTGTAGCCGCGGGCACGGCAGGCGTACTTCTTGTCCTCGAACATGACGAGGTCGTCCTCAAGCATGACGCCGTCGATGATGTTCGTCTCGCCGATGAACTTGGCGACGAATTCGTTGACGGGGGTGCGGTAGATTTCGGTCGGCGTACCGATCTGCTGAATTTCACCCGCATTCATGACGACGATCTTGTCGGACATCGTCAGCGCCTCTTCCTGATCGTGCGTGACGAAGATGAACGTGATGCCGACCTCCTGCTGGATGTATTTGAGCTCCTGCTGCATCTCCTTGCGGAGCTTTAAGTCGAGCCCGCCGAGCGGCTCGTCGAGCAGCAGCACGCTTGGCTCGTTAACGAGCGCGCGGGCGATGGCGATGCGCTGCTGCTGGCCGCCGGAGAGCTCGGTCACGTTGCGGTGGGCATAGTCCTCAAGGCTAACAAGGCGCAGCATACGCATGACCTTCTGCTCGATAACGTCCTTCGGCTCTTTCTTGAGCGTCAGGCCGAAGGCGATGTTGTCATACACGTCCATGTGGGGGAAGAGGGCATACTTCTGGAAGACGGTGTTGATCTCGCGCTTGTAGGGCGGGACGCTGACGATGTCCTCACCGTCGAAGAGCACCTTGCCCTCGCTCGGCTGCAAAAAGCCGCCGAGGATGCGCAGCAGTGTCGTCTTGCCGCAGCCAGAGGGGCCGAGCAGCGTGACGAACTCATTTTCGTAAATGTCAAGAGAGACGCCCTTGAGAACGACCTGTCCGTCCTCAAAGCTCTTGACGATGTTCTTGAATTGAATGATCTTTTTCTTTTCTTCGGCCATTTCCGATATCCTCACAATTTTATAGAATAGTAGTTAAAAAAGCGGGGGCGTGCAGACCCAGAGGATGCGCGCGGTGGTCTTGCGTTCATTTTTGAGGTAGTGGAACGTTCTGCCGTGGAGATAGAACGTTTCGCCGCGGCACACGACGCTGCGTTCGCCGTCGCACTCTAAAATGACGCTGCCGTCAAGCACGTAGCCGAACTCCTCGCCGTTGTGCGGCTCGATCTCGAACGATTCGCCGCCGGCGGGAAGTTCCAATAAAATGGGCTCCATCTGGTTTTTCTGCGTGTTGGGAACGATCCAGTTGACGGTGCAGTTCTCGCGCTCGTCGACGAAAAAGTCTTCGGAGCGGAAGACAAACTGGTCGTTTTTATCCTCCTGAAAGAATTCCGAGAGGTTGGTGCCGAGGGCCTCGAGGATATCGCTGAGCGAGTCGATCGAGGGGGAGGTGAGGTCGCGCTCTAACTGGGACAAAAACCCCTTTGTGAGCTCGCTTCGGCTGGCAAGCTCCTCCAGAGTCAGTCCCTGTCGCGTTCGCAGCTGCTTGATCTTATTGCCAATGTCCATACACACGCCTCCTCGTTCGATATACTAAACTTTTGGTCAGTTTTTGCTAAACCGAGACTATTATACACAGCGCGTGCAAAATTGCAAGAGTATATTTAACAAAAAGTTCAATATTTTGAACTTTTGAAAAATAAAACAGCGAAGAGCCGATTGCAGCTCTCCGCTTGTGGGATTTAACTAAAATACTTCTTTTGAAACGGGACCTCATCCACCTGAAACTCGCGTCCGTGCAGATATTCGAGGATGCCCGCGTCGCTGGGGAAGTCGAAGCGCAGGCGGTAGGAGTAGAGCGCCTGATGCGTTTCGCCATATTTGCGGTTCACGCTGCCGACGCCGTACTTGCCGTCGCCGAGCAGGGGATGGCCGAGGTCGGCCATGCTCGCGCGAATCTGATGCGTACGGCCCGTGAGCAGCTCGACCTCCAGAAGCGACAGCTTGCCGCGCGTCTGGAGCGTTTGGTATAAGGTAATCGCGCTGCGGCCGTCCGGCACGGGGCGGTGGTAAACGCGGACGGTGTTGCTCTTCTCGTCCTTGCGCAGAAAGCACTCGATGCGGCCCTTCGGCGGCTCGACGCGGCCGAGGGCGATACATAAATAGTATTTGGCGATCTCGCGGTCGCGAATCTTGTCGTTCAGGATGCGCAGCGCTTCAGCGTTTTTCGCCGCGATGACGATGCCACCGGTGTTGCGGTCGATGCGGTTGCAGAGGGCGGGGGTGAAGGCGTTCTCCTCGCGTGGCCGCCATTCGCGCTTTTGATAGAGGTAGGCGAGCATGTGGTTGACGAGCGTATTGACTTTCTCGTGCTCGTCGGCGTGGGCAAGCATTCCCGCGGGCTTGTCGAGCAGCATGATGTTCTCGTCCTCGTAGACGATCTTGAGCCGCGGCATCGTGATCGTGAGGTAGACGTTTTCCTCGCTCGGCGACTCGAAAAACTCATCGTTGATGTAGCACTGTAAAATATCGCCCGCGACGAGCTTCTGGTCGCGCTGGGCGCGCGCGCCGTTGACCTTGATGCGCTTTAGGCGGATGTACTTCTGCGCGAGCGACGCGGGAAGCAGGGGGATGGCCTTGCCGAGAAAGCGGTCAAGCCGCTGATTTTCGTCATTTTTTCCGATGTGAAACTCCCGCATGGGCGGCACCTCCGCTTGCGCAGCGCGCGATTTTCTGCTATTGTACGATAGCGGGCAAAAAAAGTAAAGAAATCCTGTCAAAATTTTTGCCGCAACCGTGAAAAAAATATTTGACAATCGAGAAAACGTCCTCTATAATATCACTCGTGTCATTGCGAGGTGTAGCATGGTTTTAGATGTAAAACGTATCATTAACACCCCCGGAGGCAGAATTCCCTTTGACTTTACAGAGGACTTTTCTGATGTGGACTTCGGCGGCGTGTGTCCTGCGGTTCGGCCGGTCTCAGTGGTAGGGCAGGCAGAGAACATTGCGGGGATGCTGCGGTTGCAGTTTGACCTGACTACAACGCTTTCCGCCGTGTGCGATCGCTGCGGAGCGCCGTTTGATCTTCCGTACAAGGTCCCGTTCGAGTGTCTGCTCGCTGAGGAGCTGGAGGAAAACGACAACGACGATATCCTGCTGCTGGACAACGGAACCGTTGATCTCAGCGAGCTGGCGCGGGAGACGTTCATCCTCAATATGCCAAGCAAGACCCTTTGCCGCGAGGATTGCAGGGGCTTGTGTTCCGGCTGCGGCGTCAACCTCAACTATGAGAAGTGCCGCTGCAAAAAGGAAGTCGACCCCAGGTTAGCAGCCCTCGCAAAGCTTTTGGAACAATAAATTCGCTGTTCATTCAGCTTAACTTTAAGGAGGTGTCAACATGGCAGTCCCCAAGGGGAAAGTATCCCGTCAGAGACGTGATAAGAGACGTTCTTCTCACTGGAAGCTCACCGCTCCCGCGCTTGTCGCGTGCCCGAAGTGCGGCGCTCTGCACCAGCCTCACAGAATGTGCCCGGAATGCGGTACCTACAACGGCCGTCAGGTCAAGGTCATCGAGTCCAAGGTCGCAGCCGAATAATTGATTCGGAACGAAAATCGTTAAGAAAAGCTGAGTGGAACTCCACTCAGCTTTTTCTTATGCCGCAAGAGAAGGTTAGCCTTGCGTAACCTCGAAAATTCGGTTATACTGTATTTGTAATATTTTGCTTTGCGATAAAGAGCGGTGCGATCGCGCGCCGCTTTGGAATAAAGGAGGCAGAGAGATGAAACCTTTGGTTGCGATCGTTGGACGGCCGAACGTCGGCAAGTCCATGCTGTTTAATAAGCTCATCGGCCAGCGGCTCTCCATCGTCGAGGATACGCCGGGCGTCACGCGCGACCGCATCTACGGCGAGAGCGAGTGGTGCGGCCGCAAATTCCGTCTGGTGGACACCGGCGGTATCGAACCGCGCACGGACGATCAGATCTTGTCGTTCATGCGCGAGCAGGCGGAGATCGCCATTCAGCACGCGGACGTCATCATTTTCCTGACGGATGTGAAGACCGGCCTGACGGCTTCCGATCAGGAGGTCGCGAATATGCTGCTGCGATCCCACAAGCCCATCGTGCTGGCGGTCAACAAGATGGACTCGACCGGACGGGTCGACCCCGATTTTTATGAGTTCTACAATTTAGGCCTCGGCGATCCCATCGCCGTTTCCGCCGTGCACGGCCACGGCACGGGCGACCTGCTCGACGCGTGCTTACAGTATTTCCCGCCCGAGGATGACGAGGAAGAGGATGAGGACGTCATCAAGGTCGCCATCATTGGAAAACCCAACGTCGGCAAGTCATCGCTGACGAACCGCATTCTCGGCACCGAGCGCATGATCGTCAGCAATGTTGCGGGCACGACGCGCGACGCCATCGACTCGTACTTTGAAAACGAGCAGGGCAAGTATGTCTTCATCGACACCGCCGGCATGCGCAAAAAGTCGAAGGTCGACGACGTGATCGAGCGCTACAGCGTGCTGCGCGCCACGATGGCCATCGACCGTGCGGACGTGTGCCTCATCATGATCGACGCGCAGGAGGGCGTGACCGAGCAAGATACGAAGGTCGCGGGCCTCGCACACGAGGCAGGCAAGGCCTGCATCATCGTCGTGAACAAGTGGGATCTTGTCGAAAAGGACGGCAAGACCATGGACAAAATGAGCGACGACATCCGCCGCGACCTCTCCTACATGACCTATGCGCCGATCCTCTTCATCTCGGCGGCGACGGGCCAGCGCGTACCGCGCCTTTTTGAGATGATCAACTACGTGCACAACCAGTCCTGCATGCGCATTTCGACCGGCATGCTCAACAACATTCTGGCCGACGCGCAGACGCGCGTGCAGCCGCCGACGGACCGCGGCCGCAGACTGAAGATCTATTACATGACGCAGGTCGGCGTCTGCCCGCCGCACTTTGTCGTGTTCTGCAACGAGCGCAAGCTCTTCCATTTCTCCTACCAGCGCTACCTTGAAAACTGCATCCGCAACGTCTTCGGACTGGAGGGTACGCCGGTCATCATGTCGATTCGCGAGAAGGGAGACAAGGAAGAGTGATGGAGAGCATTTATCCTGAAGTGATCACTACGTTCGCAGCAGTAGTGCTGTATGGCGTACCGGTCGCTGTTGCGGTGCTGTCGTATCTTCTCGGCTGCATCAACGGAGCGATCGCCACGTCGCATCTTTTCTACCATGACGACGTGCGCCGCCACGGCAGCGGCAACGCGGGGCTGACGAATTTTTACCGCAATTACGGCGCGAAGTGCGCGCCCATGGTCATCGCGTTCGACATGCTCAAGGCTGTCGGCGCGGTGCTGCTGGGCAATTATTTCCTGGGCTATCTTCTCGGCTGGGGCGCCGCAGGCAAGTATTTCGGCGCACTGTTCTGCGTCATCGGCCATATGTTTCCGGTGTTTTACGGCTTCAAGGGCGGCAAGGGCATTTTGTGCAGCGGCACGCTGCTGCTGCTTCTCGACTGGCGCATCGCGCTCGTCGGCTGGGGCGCGTTCGTCGTGCTGTGGCTCACGACGCGCTATGTGTCGCTCGGCTCGGTCGCCGCGGCGGTCAGCCTGCCGTTTACCACGTATTTCGTGTTCCATAACACGGCCTGCACAGTGCTCGGCACGTGCATTTCGCTTCTTGTGCTGTGGGCGCACCGCAGCAACATCAAAAGACTCTTAAGCGGTACGGAGAGCAAGTTCCATTTCCATGTGAACGCGCCCAAACCGGGGGAGGACGAATGAACATTGTAGTGCTTGGCTCGGGCGGCTGGGGTACCGCCGCCGCGATGCTGTTATCGGACAACGGCCATACCGTCGCGCTCTGGTCGCACGACCCGAAAAAGGCGGAATTGCTGGATAAGACAAGGGAAAATCCTTTACTCAAAGGCGTGCGCATTCCCGAGCGCATCGCCATCACGAGCGACTTAGCGGTGCTCCAAAATGCGGAGATGGCCGTCTTCGCGTCGCCGTCGTTTGCACTGCGCTCCGTTGCGCATGAGGCTGCGCCGCACCTGAAAAAAGGCACGCTGCTCGTCTCGCTCACGAAGGGCATTGAGCGCGGAACGCACCTGCGCATGAGCGAGATCATCGCACAGGAATGCGGCGAGGGCTATCGTATCGCAGTGCTCTCCGGCCCCTCGCACGCCGAGGAGGTCGCGCGCCGTCTGCCGACGGGCTGTGTGGCGGCGTCCGCCGATCAGGCGAGCGCCGAGGCCGTGCAGCGCGCGTTCATGAACGAGGTCTTCCGCGTCTACACGCACGACGACGTCGTCGGCGTGGAGCTTGCGGGCGCGCTCAAGAACGTCGCGGCGCTGTGCTGCGGCATCAGCGACGGCTGCGGCATGGGCGACAACACCCGTGCGCTGCTCATCACCCGCGCGCTGAGTGAGATCTCGCGCCTGGCCGAGTGCATGGGCGGGCGCAAGGAGACGCTCGCCGGTCTTGCCGGCATGGGCGATCTCATCGTCACGTGTACGTCGATGCACTCACGCAACCATCGCGCGGGCATCCTGATCGGTCAGGGCAAGAGCGCGCAGGAGGCCATGGACGAGGTCGGCGCGGTCGTCGAGGGCTATTACGCCGCGCGCAGCGCGCACGAGCTCGCGCAGCGCTATGGCGTAGAGATGCCGATCTCGACGGCAGTGTACGAGGTCCTCTACGAGGGCAAGAGCGCCGCGCCGCTCATCGGCGTTCTGATGAGCCGCACGCCGAAGAAGGAAAGCGATTGCAGCTGGTTATGATTATTTCAAAAAAGCGGCCCTTGGGCCGCTTTTTTGAGTAAGATTGCAGCCTGCGGCAGCGCACGCGCCGTAGGCGCGTACGTTTGCGGGCTGAGAAGT
>OGXR01002608.1_pt1 | contig 11208 bp, 13 predicted proteins | sample 1576331 | NCBI WGS metagenome assembly OGXR01 (sample SAMEA3541473, study PRJEB24748) | human gut metagenome | biome: human gut; feature: human-associated habitat; material: faeces | place: China | collected 2012 | reverse complement strand
AAAAAGACTGGATATAATAAATAAAATATGCAAAAATTACTAGAAAAGTCTCAAGTATTGAAAACAATAGTACTTTAGACTTCTTTAGTAAAAAAACATCGAAAAATGACACAAAAAGGTTGAAAAGAAGAGAGTTATAATATATAATAAAGTTGTATTTGAGCAAGTTTATAAGGGGGATGTATTATGAATGTAAATGTCAGCGAAAGCAATATTATTGTGGACGAAGCAATTGTACAACCAAATATAAAAGAAAAAGTAGAAGTTAGAAAAGTTTTATATAAAGTAGTAAAAAGATTAATAGATATTTTAGGCGGATTAGTAGGGTGTGTTCTGTGTGTATGCGTAAATGTAAATATATTTCGTTCCCTCTGATACCGTGATTTCACGTTCAATCGTCGTGAACTCTTTGCTCTTTAACATTCCGGAGGATGTCGTTGAATAACTTCCCAACGCCCCCACCTGCACCCTTGCCGTGCTTTCGTACCCTGCTGCTGTTGCTGCCTTATATCTCACACGATATGTTCCCGCAGGTATTTTCCCTAAATTCTGCCGTATATAGGAACTGCTTGAGGATGTTTTCAGTATTTTTGCAACCGTACCCAAACCGGACACATCCATCACGGAGTTGTTTGTCTCGTCATTGTTGTACCAATTATCATCAAACCCGTTTGAAAAATCTCCGTTCACAACATAGTTGTGCATCGAATTTTCCTCCACATGTTTGACCTCTTGTGAGATTTCATCCTTTGTCGCTTTTATCAACGAATCCATCTCGACCGACGTATAATAATTTTTCAGTTTATAGGAAACGCCCTCCTCAATAGCCTCTTTTGATGCCGTGATTTTGGTTTCTATTTCCTCCGTGGTCGAATAACTCTCAAGGACTTTCTTTGTCGCCCTGTTTGAGATGGAGACCGCCTCCTCCGTGGCTGCTGCCGTCTCCTCTTTCTGAATCTCTGCGAATGTCTTTCTCGCATTGGAAATCTCAACCGTGTTCTTTTCCGGCGATTCCGGATATTCTGTGATTTTGACAATCCTCTGCTTTTCCCTCGTCCTCGTTTTCTTTGACACAAGTGTGACCGTGTCTCCGATTCCGTATGAGAGAATGTCTTTGTATTCCTCTGACGCTTTCGCAAGGTCGACCACCTCTGCGGTGTATGCCTTGTATGGTCTTGACATTTCCTCAATCTTTGCTGTCGCATCCTCAATCAGACTTGTGGTATTGGTATATCTTTCGTCTTTCCAAACATACGCCTTGATTTTGGAACTGTACTGAAAATTGTCGATGTAATCTTTTCCGGTCAACCATTCCGGTGTGATGCCGTCCTTGCCTATCGGATAGATTCTTGTGTAAAAATCGTATGTGTCCGACTTCAATGATATTTTCCGGAGGTTCAACCCCTCCATGAAATAACACCCTTTGTCGCTGCCTATCCGGTCATATATGTCGATTGTCTTTGTCAGTGAATGGATGATGCACTCGCAGCGGTATGTTGTGAGGCACTTTTGCAGGACATCCCATGCGGTGACACTCTCCTGCTCGTCGATGGTTCTTTTCTTTGTGACGGTACATGTTCCGACATGCCATCCCGTACCCTCAAATGCAAACTCAAGACATGCCTTGATTGTCTGCTCCTGTGATTCAAAACCATACGGGAACGCTGTTCCCTCCAACTCCTCGACATTGAGAACTGCTGTGTATTTGTTGAATTGTTCTCCCTTTTCAACCGCTTTGATGACATATTCGTCCGTTTTGGTGTGTATATAATATTCTTCTTTTAACAGGTCAACCAACGCTCCCGCTGCCGGATAACTGAACGACAACTCTTTGTCTCCGGAATCCAGTGTCGTGGTGATTTCCCTGTCCTTGAATCCGGACAATGTTCCGATTCTTTTCTTTTTGTCGTTAAAAATCTGCAATGCTCTCACCTCCTAAATCCACATAGGCGTGTATCTGATAGTCACTCTCGCCTTTGTGTTGGAGAATGTGAGTGCTGTTTCTCCGGTCTTTAATACCGGAAACGTCCACATGTTCACCTTGTCGAATGCATTTGCCCCGTCGATTGTCACAAGTCCTGTCTTTGCATCTATCACAACCGTCTTTCCTGCTGCCAAACTCTCAATGATGATGTCATCCTCTCCCAGTCCGGTGATTGTGTAATTCGTCAAGGCACTCTTTGCATATACCTCCACAACGCACGGAGCGTCTCTTGTACCTACTTTATAGAACGATGCAGAGGTTTTCCCGTCTAATGTGATTGAGAGGTCGTCATCGACGAAAAAGCCGTCAAATTCTAGGTTTACAATGTACCTCTGTTTTACATTCTTTTTTTCGTAGTCATTTGTTGTGATGAATCCGATGTATGTTCCTTTGTAGCCGTCGAGTTCCATCTTGCAAGCCTTTGTAAAATTGCTCATGAACTCCGATGCAGCACGGATGATGTTGTTCCTGTCCTTGCCTTTGAAATATATTGACAGTTTCAAATGACCCATCTGAACCTCTGTCTCAAATTCCGTCGGCAGTGCTGCACTCGTCAGCCATTCATAAGAATTTGAAAAAGAGGGAGGCTGCACATCGGCGGTCAACTGCTTTGCATCGTATTTCTTGATGTCTATTCCGTTTATTTTCATCGCCCTGTTTTACCTCCCTTTTCGCTTATTTATTACCATTTCCGCATCAACCTTTGACACGGTTCTGCTTGCTATTTCGTCGCCGTCAATGTATGTGTGATTCGTTACATACACAACTTGCGATTTCTGTACTGCATCCAGTTTCTTGTCAAGGATGCTGTTCAATTTGTTGTAAAATTCCGCAAGAGGCAATATTGCCTCGTCTCCTGCCTCGCCTCCTACCATGAGACTGTTTCCGTTGATTCCGAACACGGTCGGATTCGTCATGATACCGCCGTTTTTGTACCATTCAATCGAGAATGACGGGAGTGAACCTTTTCCTCCGATTCCGTATGGTGCTTTTCCTCCGTTTACACTGATGTGTGGGAGGTTCAAATGTGGCAATGACCACTTGAAATTGAACACGCCCTTGATTTTCTCAATCACGCTCGAAACAGTAGACTTTGCACTTTCTAATTTTGACGAAAATGCACCCTTGATGTCGTCAAGCACCGATGACACGGTTGACTTTGCTGCTCCCATTTTTGAGGAAAACGCCGACTTGATACTGTCGAGTTTTCCACCCGTCAGAGTGTTCGCCGTACCCATGAGAGAGTTCATCGTGTCCTTTACGCCTGTGAATGTAGCAGACACGATTCCCTTGATTCCCCCGCCTTTTTCACTGTATGCGGATTTCATGTTGTTTAGTTTCGTTGACACATTGGACTTTGCCGTCTCCATGAGTGAGGTTGCCTTGTCCTTTATATTCGTGAAATCCGTTGACCATTTCGTTTTTATCTCCGAAACTTTTGAGGAGAATCCGGACTTGATTTCCGTCAATTTATTCGATGCATTGTTTTTCCATTCGGTCATTTTATTCGTGACCGTGGTTTTCATATTCTCCCAACCTGTCGAAACATTGGACTTGATGTCTGAAACCTTTGTTGAGAAATTCGTCTTTATTTCATTCAGTTTGTTTGATGCATTGGTTTTCCATTCCGTCATTTTTGTTGTGACGGAGGTTTTCATATTCTCCCAACCCTCGGAAACTTTTGTTTTGATTTCCGATGTCTTTTCAGAGAATTTTGATTTGATTTCAGAGAGTTTTCCTCCGGATAAATTATCAACGAATGTAAATCCTGCTGAATAATATCCTTTGATTCCCTCCCATCCGGCAGCAACAACGCCCTTGATACCGCCTCCATTTTCTTCATAGGCGGTTTTCATGTTCCCCAGTTTTTCCTTTGCCGTTTCGGTCGCTGCCGACATGACATTGTGAACCGTGTCCTTTACGCCGTTGAATACTTTCGATGCAGCTTGTCCTATTGTGCTGTTTTTTATGTTGTCGCCGATTTCCTTGACCTTATTCGTGACCGCCTCTTTCGCTTTCGTGAATGCTCCCGTGATGGTCTCTTTGATTGCATTGAATTTTTCTTTGATGTTGCCCCACAATTCGGACAGTTTTTCTTTGACTTTATCCCAATTTTTATATAGTGCGACACCTGCTGCAATCAGTCCGGCAATCAGTGTCACAATCAAAATAATCGGACACAAGTTCATAACTGCATTGAGTGCCGTCTGTGCTACCGTCATTCCTCCGGTCGTCGCCGTGGCTGCTGTTGTAGCTGCCGTGTGTGCTGCCGTGGCTGCTGTTCCTGCCGTATCTGCTGCCGTTCCTGCTGCCGTGGCTGCTGTCTTTGCTGTTATCTTTGCAATGATTTTCGCAGCACCGGAAACAAATTTCTGTCCGGTCGTTATTGTGTCGGAGATACCCTTTGCCACCTTACCGAATCCGATTGACAACGGACCGATAGCAGCGACCACAAGACCGACCTTGAGGATTGTTTCTTGCTGTGCCGGAGAGAGCGACGTGAACCACTTTGTCAACTCTTGAATCTTTCCGGTCAGTTTCTCAATCATAGGTGCTGCGGATGTCTGTGCTGTGGATGCCAGTGTCGACAATGCCAGTTTTGCGTTGTTCATCGCAACTTTTGCATTATCAATCGGGTCGAGAGTTCCGTTGTAGGTGTCCTCGACCGTCGTTCCGTATTCCTCCATTGATGACGACAGACTGGTGAGGTCGATTCGATTCTCACGAATCGCCTTTGTCATTTCTGCTGCACCTTTCTTTCCAAACAGTTCCGTTGCAATCTGCATCGCCTCGGTCTCTGTTTTTGCGTTCTTGATGCTGCCGATGGTCTCTGACAACGCCTCGTCCATTGATTTCCCCTCTGCTGTGGCGTTCTGTAATGCCTTTTTAAGACCCGCCATTGCTTGAGTTGAATCAACACCGTTTGCATCGAATTGAGCCATCAAATTGATTGCTTGAGGCAATGACAGACCCATTTCTTTGAACGCTGCGTTGTTATCAAGTACATTTGATTCAAGCGTGTCAACGGAGATTCCGGTTTCCTGTGCCTTTGCCGTGAGCAATCCTAACAGGTTTCCCGTCTGTGATGCATCCACGTTCCACGCTTTCATGATTTTGTCGACTTGGTCAACTGACTGTGTGACGTTTGTTCCATTGATTGTTGCAAACTGTATGAACTGTTTTGAGGTCTTTTCAAGTTCCGTTCCTGTTGTATGGAATCTTGTGTTGACTTCTCCGATTGCCTCGCCTACCGTCGACATATCCTCCGGCATTGTGCCGAAAACATTATCCGCAGACTTTGTCAATCCCTCAAGTGCCTCTCCGGTTGCTCCGGTCTTTGTCACTATGGTGTCATATCCCTCGTCGAGTTCTTTGAACGCTGCAATAGATGCTGCACCAATGCCCGCAATTCCGGCAGAGACAACCGACATTTTCTTTCCGAAACTTTCCATCTTTGTTCCCGCCGTATCGCAAGCGGTCGCAAATTTTTCAAGTTTATTATCTTTCAACTGGTCATTAACGTTTTTTAGTTCTGCCTCCATGTTCATGAGAGCAGTTTTTGACTTTTCCGTCTTTACTGTCTGATTTGCAAGTGCGGTCTCTGTCTTTCCGATTGCTGTCTCATTTGCAGTAAACTCTTTCTCTAACTTGTCAAGTTCCTCTTTGAGTGCCTTTGACTGTTCGGAGTTCTTTCCGGTCTCTGCTGTCGATTTCTCATAAGCCTCTTTTGCAGCATCAATCTTTGTTTTGAGTTCCTCTTGCTTTGTCTTTTGGTCTGACAGTTTCTTTGTCAACTTCTCCTGCTGCTCACTGTTCAATTTCACGATGTTTTTCTGCACCGTGATTTTTTGAGTGAGCGATTCGGCTTTTGCCTTGAGGCTATCTGTTTCCGACCCAAACAACTTTGCTTTCGTCGCTGCCGTCGTATATTCCGCAGACAAGACTTTCATCTGCGATGCTGCTGATTTCATTTGCGATTGATAACTGCTCGAATCTGCCGATATTTTGACGCTTGTATAAGCCATTCGGTCGCCTCCTCTCTTACTGATTTTCGTTGATTGTATCTAATTCAAATTTTAAGTAGTCCAACAACGTGACAATGTTCTCTTTCATGCATTGACTGTATGAGTTTTTCAATAGCCGAATCGCAATTTTTACAACACGGTCAACAATTTCCCCGCAGACTTTCCATTGATTTTCCTCCGGTTGTTCATCCTCGTCCTCATATCCATTTTCACGGTCATAGTCATCGAATGCGGATGCCTCTTTTTCCACCTGCTCAACCTCGACAATGTTCAACATCTTCTCTGCAACAATGTTCTGCATGATGAAATGAACCGTCTTGATTGCCGTCAGAAATTCAACTGCATCAATCTCCCCAACTGCTGCAAGCGACAATTCATTCCCGAACATCTCCTGCATTATCTTTTTGTTGAAAAACATCACTCCGGAGAATTTCTCCGTGTCATTCTTTTCCATGAGACTGATGTATTTTTTATACTGTTCTACCGTTACGGAATTGATGAAAAGTCTCTCACCTCTGCAAGTGACCTCGATTTCCGGTATCACTTGCCACTCTGAAAATTTTTCTCTATCTTCTCCATACGTTTGGTGAGGTCGTCGGCGATTCCCATATCAATGAACTGGAACTCAAGAATCAATCCTGCTGCATCAAGTCCGGTCTCCGGATTCTTTAATTCCTCAACGGTGAACTGGTCTCCGTATGCTTTGCAGATAAAAAGACCCATCGCCTCAATGTCCTGCTTTGAATACCTCTGTTTTGCGTCGACAATCTCTGCAAGTTCGAGATATTCCGTGTATGTGTCGATTGACATTTTCGGCATTGTAAACTCTTTGTTATTGACTATAATTTTTCTTTTCATGATTTATCCTCCTGTTATATGTCCTCTTATTAGCCTAAACCGCCGTTTTTCTCCTGCACTTTGCTGAACCATGCCTTGATTGCCTCTGCTGCCTTTGTGTCTCCGGAAACGAGGTTTGATTCGTCGACCGAAATCTCATACGCATTGTCAAGACTTCTCTCATAGAATGAACCCTTGATGCTCTTTGTTGTCGGAGACAATTTGCCCTCTTTTGTGCTTGCCTCCTCACTGATGCCCTCTGCGAACTTTCCGGCGTATAACCATTTGAAATCATACTTTCCGTTGAGTTTTCTTTCTCTCCATCCGACAGCGACCTCCGGTGCTTTATCATCCGCAGTCTTTACAAGAAAACCGTTCTCGTATAACTGACCGAAAAGAATCTGTCTGTCCTGTGGTGCAAGTGCATTGACCTCAAGTTCGATTTCTGTTCCCTCATAGGAATTGATGACTTCCTCTGTTCCATCGTCAGAGTAAATCTTTTCAGAACTCCACTTTTCGTCAACCTTTGCTTTGATTGCTCTTGCCAGTTTGACCGGAGTTTCTGCAACGTATGCTTTCGCATCGTTCTGTGTGAGTTTTGCGATGTAGAAATCTCTACAACCGCAAGTTCTACTCCTCACAATCTTCTGTTCTGTGTCGCTAACCTGTGTTACTGTTTCGCTCATGTCTATTCCTCCATTTCATAAAACTTTGAAAACCTTTGTGCTTTCATATAGATTCCGTCCTCCGGCTTTGAATCGTCTCCGTTCCTGCCGTCAAATGAGAAATCATTTTCTTTCATGAGTGACTTGATTTCCCTCGCAAGTTCAACCTCGTCATTCTCTGAAAATATAGTGACCTGCACTGACAGCGTCACTCCCTCTGCATCGTCGTCCGAAAAATTCTCGTCGTTTTCTCCCAAATCCCACAATGTCACATGTCTGTCATGGATGTTTTTGTCATACCATCCTTGCATCACAATGATTCTCCTGTCTGATATTGGTTTCAATGCGTCGGATGCATCTTTGATGATGTCCGGACTGCTGCTCATGCTCTCACCTCATTTCAATGTGTTGTCTAAATATGATTGATATTCCTGTTCTGCGATTTTTTGCAGTTCCGCATCTGCCTCACGCCCTGTTGCATAGATAAATTCTTGAGGCGGGCGATAGATAGTTCCCCAGTTTATGAATTTCACATAAAAATGTTCGCTGTTGTCCGACTTTTCCCATCCAACATCCGCAGACGCTCCGGTGTCTTTCACCTTGACCGCTCCTAGTGGTATGCTGTCCGCTGCATGTGATGTCACGGATGACTTTGAACCAAATCCTCGACCGGACAATTTAATGTCCGCAGATTTCGGAATCTTGCCGGACATGATGTTTTTCACGACTGGTTCGCTTTGCTTTACAATCTTTTGATTGACCTCTTTTATGTCCTCGTCGCTTGCTGCGTCCTCAAATGCTTTCATGAGTTCTTTCAAGCCTTGAAATTCCATCTCGATTTTCACTGCATCACCTCCGGTGTCAGATTATGACACTACGCTCCCGCTCTGCATTTCAACTGATATTTCCTGTCGTCTGTGAACATCGGACACGCATCATATATCTTGAACTCAACGCCTTTATACACTGCATAGAACTCTTTCAGATTCAATCTGATTTCCTCCATCTTGTCGCAGGCTCTTGTTTCAAACACAATCGTGTTCTCAAGACCTATCTGCAACGCATTGTATTTCTCGTTTGTTCCCAAACTCTTGACATCGCACCAACATGAGAAAAAATCCTGTTCCTCCTGCTGCCGTCTGCCATCAACAACGCTTGTTGTCTTGCGAATTATCTTGATTCTGCCTGTCATTCTGCTGCACCTCCGTATATTTCTTTCAATAGCATGGAGGAAACGGCAGCAGAGAGCGTTTTCGTGTCGCTCCGGTACTTGTCACGGTTGTCGTACAGTTCTTTCACGGACATAAATGCAAGCAGTTTTTGACGGCTTGTGAGGTTGTTCCGGTCGAAATTCGGAATCAGTTCCGTCATTTCATCCAGTGTCGTGTCAAACATCAATTCAAGGATTTCGATGTCGTCATCATAGTCGATGTGACAATATGTCTTGCATGTAGCAATCAGACCGCCTCTGTACTTCTCTTTTTCTTCATCCGTCATGTTCTCACCTGCTTTCAATAGCAGGACGGATTCACCGCCCTGCTGCCATATTACCCGTTGATAACTTCTGTAATCTGACCCTTGATGACTGCTCCCTTGTCAACAGGCTGCACATCGAAACGGTCACGCACCTTGATTCCGGTCATGTCCTTATCCCATAAACCCGCACCTTTGTCATTAAGGTCGATTGTGAGGACGTTTCTGTCAAAGAGTGTGACTGCCTCTTTTAAATCACCGCAGAAAATAGGATGCTTGTACCCGTCGATTGTGTGACCATCGGTGTTCATAATCTTCTCGGATGCAAGAGTTTTCTTTGATAATTTGATGATAGGATATTCACCGAAAAGCATCTTTCCCTTTGTCTGCTGTGTCGGGTCTTTCTGTAAAATATAGTTGCCGTCTTTATCCTTTAACTTGTCAAGGTAGTTGAAACCGCTCTGATTTGTGATAACAACTGCATTGTCAGCGATTGCAGGGTCTAACTGCTCATTGAAAATGTCCTTGAGGCTGTCAAGGTTCTCGACTGTGACCTCTTTCCCTTTTGTCATCTCATTGAGTACCTTGAGAATCATTGCGTTACGGGTTGCCTTTGTTTTCTTGGCAATCCATTTGTTAATGTATGCCATGATGTTGGATGCTGTGTCCTCAAGTAACTCTGCTGTCATCTTGAGGATTCCACCCTTTTTCTTTACCTTGTACTCAATCGGTAAAAATTCCGGTTCGTCCATCTCCGGAAAATCCGCAGCCTCGTCAACATTGTCAAATGGTGTTGATTCTGCATCAACCTCAATGTTTCGTGTTCCTGTCTTGGTTGTTACGCCCTCGACATTGACATACTGTTCAAGGTTGTCGGATGAACGACGCAACTCGATGATGTCTGTTCTGATGTCCTCCGGAATTGTCACACCGATTCCGACCTCTCCCTCACTTCCTGCGGTTGTGTCAGATGTGAGTGCATCCTTGTACACCTTGATGTCTGCCTCGTCTGCCTCTTTGTGCAGGAATCCGGCTTTGACAATGTTGACAAATGATTTCACGATGTTCTTTTTGTCCGGCTTGACATCCCCGCCGACCTGCTTTGCAGTTCCATCCTTGACCTTGTTCTCGATGCCGTCCTGCTCGTCCTCGTCCAAATCATAGAGGAGGTCAAATCTGTTCTGTAACTCCTTGAGTTCCTCTTTTGCTGCCTTTGCCTTGTCGAGTTTTCCGTCGTTCACAAGGCTCTTGACCTCATTTTTCTTGTCGTTAATCTGCTTGAGTAACTTCTGTAATTCCTTATTCATGTTTTTTCCTCGCTTTCTTACATACCGTAAAGGTATAAATCTTTGAGAATCTCCTGCTTTTCTGCCTCGATTCTCTGTTTTTCTGCCTCTGCTGCTGCACTGTTCCGGTTTTCAAGTTCTGCAATCACTGCATCGACGATGTCCTTTGTGCCGATTCCCTTGAGTGTCTCCGGAATATTGTTGTATTTCTCGAAAAAGTCGGATGCACATGCTGCAACTGCTGCCTTTTCCTCGATTTCAACATTGAAATACTGCTGCATCTTCTTACTGTCGAACCATGTCTCATTGCTCATGAGGGATTGAATTTTGTCTCTTGTGACACCCTCCTGCACATGTTCCATGTAGACATCAAGAATTGAATCCTCGCAGAGATTCAACTGTTTTATTACCGCCTTGAAATCGTCTGCGTTTCCGTATGCCATGCATAACGGTTTGTGAATCATCGCTTGAGCACCTGTTGCGAAATGCAGTTCGTCACATGCAAACATGATGACTGATGCAATGGATGCAGCCATTCCGTCAACATATCCGACTTTGTGTCCGTCATATCGCTTTAACTGGTTGTAAATTGCCAGTCCTGCAAATACATCTCCACCGCCGGAATTGAAATAGATGTCAATGTCCTCATATCCATCTAACTGGTTGAGGAAATCTGCGATGTCCTGCGGACATCTGTCCTCCTCATACCACATAGATTCCCATGTCGCTGATACAATGTCACCGTAGAAATACAAGGAACATCTGCTCTGCTCCTCGTCCTGCTCTAAATCCAAATAGCCGACATTCTCAACTTTCCCGCTGCGTTTATTTTTCTTTGTGAACAATCGTCCATTCTTTTTTAGATACAAAATGCCGCATACAGAGGCACAATTTTCTTATCGTCCTCGAAGCCAAAGTTTTTGGCGGAAAGTTTGATC
>OGXR01002603.1_pt1 | contig 11228 bp, 10 predicted proteins | sample 1576331 | NCBI WGS metagenome assembly OGXR01 (sample SAMEA3541473, study PRJEB24748) | human gut metagenome | biome: human gut; feature: human-associated habitat; material: faeces | place: China | collected 2012 | reverse complement strand
AAAATAGTTAAAGCTTTTCCAGAGCTTGCAACAAAATTACTTCCGCAAGAACTAGAAGTGAATTCAGAAAAAAAGAAAGTTGTAAATAAAACTGCTAAGAGAAAACCAAAGAAAAAGAAAACACCAAGACTGTAAATACGATTTTTTATGAAGAAGAAAAATAGATGCGCAGACGAATTTCCATCCAGCAGTAACAGAAAATACATCGGCTATCCAGATAGTGCGTATATACATTATGATGAAGTTGGTGCAGTGCTTTTTATTTTTCGAGCAAATCCTTCTTTGAAAGAATTGGATGGATTCGAAAAAAAATTTGAAATTCGAATAACAGAATTTTCAAAAATCATGTTTATCTCTTTTCGCTTTGGATCTTCTGACTGGTGCAGCATCTCATATTCTCCATACTTAGACACATGGCAGAGCAAACAATTTATTTTTCCGAATTGTAAGTACGGAATAAATTTATTCATAGCACTTTTCGATACATCAACCGGAAAAATATTAAGGGCCAGGATGCTCGATCTTCCGTGCCTCTTTTCAAAAAAAATACGCTCTGCCATTGTACTGCAGGCACTGCAGCCATTCAATAAAGAGAAATATATTAAAGTTATTAAGCAGTTTACTTTTTTTCATTCGCAAGAAGAAATTGCAGTGCAAAGCAAATTATCATCACGCTGCACAGTCCATTATCGTGCATCACAGACTGTCCCTATACAAAAATAATGAATTATTTTCACACCACACATTTCAAAATGCCCTTCTCCGCACCGTCGCAGCGGGAGCCGACGCACTGCACAAAGACAATGGTCTTCGGGTGCGTCCCGTCGGACGGGCGCAGGAGCGTGCCGCTCGTGGGACCGGCAGCGTTCATCAGGCGCTCAAACTCGAGGCTGGACACCACGTCCGGACTCTGGCTGTAGGCAAATTCGTCGAATTTGGAAAGATCGATGGGGTTGAAGCCCGTCGCGGCGACAATGGCGCCGTATTCCTGCTCAATGAACGTGTCGGTCTGCTTGTAATCGATCGCTCCGGCGGAACAGACCTTCGCGCACACGCCGCACTTGCCGTTTTTGAGCATGTTGCAGTAGTTGGGATCGATGGTCGCAACCTTCGGCACGGCCTGCGCAAACGGGATATAGATCGCGCGGCGATTGTCCATGCCGAGGTTAAACTCGTTCGGGACCTTCTTCTGCGGACACTTTTCCGTACACAGTCCGCAGCCGGTGCAGACGTCTTCCTTGACGAAACGCGCCTTGCGGCGGATCTTTACATGGAAGTTGCCGACGAAGCCGCCGACGGATTCGACCTCGGAATAGGAATAGATATGGATCTTTTCGTTCTGCGCGCAGTCGACCATTTTCGGTGTCAGGATGCACGCCGCGCAGTCGAGCGTCGGGAACGTCTTGTCGATCTGGGTCATCTTGCCGCCGATGGTCGGCTGCTTTTCGACGATATCGACCTCAAAGCCCGCCTCGGCAATGTCCAGCGCCGTCTGGATGCCCGCGATGCCGCCGCCGATGACGAGCGCGCGCTTGGTGACCGGGCTGGAACCTGCGGTCAGCGGCGCGTTCAGATGTACCTTGGCGATGGCGGCGCGGCCCAGGATGATGGCCTTTTCCGTGCCCGCTTCCTTGTCCTTGTGGATCCAGGAGCACTGCTCACGGATGTTCGCGATCTCGACCATATAGGGGTTCAGCCCCGCCTTTTCGCAGGTCTTGCGGAACGTCTGCTCGTGCATTCTGGGCGAACAGGAACAGATGACCACGCCGGTCAGACCATATTCATGGATCTTGTCCTGAATCATCTGCTGCCCGGTCTGGGAACACATATACTGATAATTTGTGGAGAAAACAACGCCGGGTTCCTTTGAAAGAGCCTGCGAGACGCGTTCCACGTCGACGGTCGCGGCAATGTTGCTGCCGCACCAGCATACGAATACGCCGATTCTCTGCATTGCGTTCCCTCCTTACTTTTTATATTTGCGGAACGCCGCGGCAATCGCCTGCTGCGGCAGTTCTTCGTCAAGAATTTCCGGGATGCGCTCGGGCTTCAGGTGATCCATGCCCTGCTGGCGCTGCACGGCATTGCGCACGGCCTCAATGAGTTTTGCAGGCTCGACGTTTCGGGGACAGCGCTCGACACAGGCAAAGCAGCTCAGGCAGGTGTAGATGCCCTTCGAGGAAAGCAGCTCCTCGATCCGGCCGTTTTCGACCATGGAGACAAACTGATGCGGATGGTATTCCATCTCGTCATACGCCGGACAGCTCGCCGAGCATTTGCCGCAGCGCATACACTTTCTGGGGTTTACGCCGGAAATGCGGGTGACGGTTTCAATCATGTTCTGGTTGTTCATGCGTCCTCCTCCCCGCAGCCAAGCGCTTCGGCCAGAAGCTCCGTGAAATAAACGACAGGCAGCGCGCCGTCCGTGTTGTGCAGCAGATTGTAGCTGCACAGGGGACAGGCCGTGATCAGAAGCTCCGCGCCCTGCGCCTTTGCGTTGTCCATGATCTTCTGTGCCTGCTTTGCGGCGTAGGACCTGTTCTCGACCGCCATATAGCCGCCGCAGCATTCGTTGCGCTGTGCGTAAAGAACAGGCTCCGCGCCGATGGCCCGGATGAAGTCCTCCAGCATTTTCGGGTTCTCCGGGTCGTCAAACTGCATCTCGCGGCTGGGCCGCAGGAGCATACAGCCGTAATACGCGCCGATCTTTCTGCCTGTAAGCGGCTTTACGACAGCTGCCTTGACTGCATCCCAGCCGATCTCGTCGCGCAGGACTTCGAGATAGTGCAGAACCTTTGTCTCACCCTCGTAGGGCGTTTCCGGCTTTAAGTAATTGTTGACCTTGACGCGGATGTCCTCATTGTGCTGTATATCGCCGTTCACGCGCTTCAAAACGTGATGACAGGCAGAACAGAGGGACACCAGCGGCTGGCCCGCGTCACGCGCGGCCATGAGCGCCCGGACGGAGGAAAGCCGTGTGGCAATTTCATCGTTTGCCTGCGGATACACCGCGCCGCAGCACTGCCACTCCGGAATCTCGCACAGCGAAAAGCCGAGCTTCTCCGCTGCGCGCCGTCCGGCTCTGTCCAGCTGCGCGCCCTTTGTCCTGAGCGTGCAGCCGGGGAAATAGCTGTAATTCATTGCGTGTCCTCCCGTCAGATCATGTTCTCCGGGTGGAACACCTCGTCGAAGCGCTCCGCCGTCAAAAAGCCGAGGCTCACGCAGGCTTCCTTGAGGGAGATGTTGTCCTTGAATGCCTTCTTTGCGGTCTTAGCGGCGTTCTCATAGCCGATGTAGGGGTTGAGGGCCGTGACCAGCATCAGGGAATTGTTGACGAACGAATCTATTTTTGCCCTGTTGAGCCTTGTGCCCTCAACGGAATGCTCCCTGAACTTGCGGCAACCATCGCCCAGAATATTGATGGATTGCAGCACATTTTTGATGGCTACAGGGCGCATGACATTGAGCTCGAAATTTCCCTGGCTGCCAGCAAGGGCCACGGCGCTGTCATTGCCCATGACCTGAATGGCGATCATGATCAGGGCTTCACACTGTGTGGGGTTGATCTTGCCGGGCATGATGGACGAACCGGGTTCGTTTTCCGGCAGTTGCAGTTCGCCAAGGCCGCAACGCGGGCCAGCCGCCAGCCAGCGCATGTCGTTGGCTATTTTGACAAGGGCCACGGCCAGACCGCGCAGGGCGGCGCTGAAACGCACTATGGCGTCCTGCGAGGCAAGGGCCATGAACTTGTTGGGCGCGGTGACAAAAGGCTTGCCCGTGATGCCCGCCAGTTCTTCCGCCACTGCCATGCTGAAGCCCGCTGGCGCGTTCAGCCCCGTACCCACGGCGGTGCCGCCCAGAGCCAGAGGGTAGAGTCCCTCGCGGGCGATCTGGATCTCCGCAATGCAGGCCCGCAGTTGGGCGGCATAGCCTGACCATTCCTGCCCCACGCTGAGGGGCACGGCATCCTGCAAGTGGGTGCGGCCGACTTTGCGCTTTACCCACCGCTCGTCTATCTTCTTATTGGTAGCCAGATCGATGATGGGCACAAACACTTTATAATCATTGTCGGAATAGTTATAGAAAGCATTGGCACGCACCGTGAAACCTGTTTTCAGATGGGTATAGGCTCCATTCACCGAGACTTTATGAGTATTGAAAGAGCCAAAAGAATAGGTCGCATCCAGATAATTGGCATCTCTACGGCTGACGATATTCACCGCTCCTCCCAAGGCATCGGCACCCAGATTTACAGGTAATACCCCTTTATATACCTCTACACGCTCAGCCATGTTAGCCGAGATATTAGCGAGGTTAAAAGACGATCCGAAATTATCCATCGGTATTCCGTCCAAAAAGAATTTCACCTGATTGCCCGAAAATCCGTTCAGGCTGAAATTATAGTTAGACCCCATACCACCTTCCTCACGGATACGGACACTCGACACATTGTTCAATAATTTGTTGAGAGGTGCAGCGCTATTATACGCTTTCTTGATGTCGAGTACCGATATGGCATACGCCTGCTCCTGCTGCCGGCGAGCTTCAGATTTTCCAATCACCTGTACTTCTTCCAGCTCTTCCGCCTGGGTATCGATCTCTATGTCCGGAATCCGGTTCACTTTTCCGGCAGTCACATGTATCGGCACCTTTTTAGTTTTCACTCCTATGCCCGATACAACTATCGTCTGACTGCCCGCCGGCACATCATTGATATGATAAACTCCATTCTCGTTGGTATATCCGCCAATATAAACACCTTCAATGGCAACTGCAACCGGATAGTAAGGTTGCTTCTGTTGGTCGACGATTCGACCTGTCACTATACCTTTACTTTGTTGTTGCTGTTCGCCGGCATGCATAAGAACGGCTGACAGCATAGAAAAAAGACAGAATAAAGCTACTCTGTACAACACTTTGTGGTTCATTAATCACTCTGTTTAATTAGTCCGCAAAGGTACGTATATCGACACCGGACGACAATCACCATATTTAGGTATTCACCGAAACTCCGATACCTAAATACAATGATAAAAAAATCTCTCTTCCAGAGGCCTGTCTCATTCGGATGAACGCTTCAATCGAATGCTGCGTGGCGAGGTACCAAATGACTTTTTACAGAAGTTTGAGAAATGCGGTAAAGATTCGAACCCGAATTTATAACAGATTTCAGAGATGGTAGCCTCTGTATTCTGAAGTTCGTAAATGATCTCCTCTTTGCGGCGGCTAAGCATCCACTCATACACCGGCTCATGAAAAACATTATCGAAAATCCTCCTGAATGTAGTCTGGCTATATCCTCCAAGTTTAGCAAACTCTTCAACAGTCTTCACCTTCTTATAGTTCTGATATACAAAGCACTCAAACGAAGAAGCATATTTTGAGAGAGGATGTACCAAGGAAGCCAGGTCATAATCCGAATAAAAATAACCGAGTATGAAAGCAAGCTCTTTCCGCTTTAATGATAAGAGATCCCGACAAATCTTCTTTTCGCTCAGATAAGTACGTGCAGACTCAAGAAAATGTTGAAGTTCGGGAATAATGGGTAAGGGTGAGGGAATTAACGGAGGATCAGTCTCCTTCATGATACGATTATACCGGATATCACAAAACAATTCAGGTTGATTAAACTGATAATAGATACATTCCACATCGGTCATGGCCAGCATTTCTATTTTCGAACTGATGGGCTGAAGCATAAATTCTCCGGCTTTAAGCATTGTTCCGGCATACTCCCGGCTATTCACCAGCATTTCTCCCTTGATAAGAAACAAAATGAAATTCTCCTCACATTTTTGTGCAGGATAATGGAAACCACGTCTATGGTAAACATGGAAAATGGCATTAGGAACTGACTTTTTGCAGTTCTGACACATCATGGGATCTCCACAAACGGAGCTGGGCATATATACGGGTGTGTTTGTTTGTATGTTTACGACAAATGTAAGAGAATTATTTAGAAAGACAATAAAAGAAGGAATAAAAAAATAGCCCTACTTGAGCAGGGCTATCAAATGCATCATTTATTATAATATTATGGATAGTCCCATATTTGAAAACAGGATTCAAGTTTTATACTTGAATCCTGAAGTTTTCTATTTACACAAAATGATGGACAGTATCGAATACTACTTAGGAGTCTCAGTGAAATCCCAGCTATCAGCAACTGAACCGGTAATAGACATCTTCTCAACGCCTTTTAACGTCAATACGTAAGCAACGCTTTGTCCGGCAGTCCAAGTTCCATCGGTAAATGTAATTTCTTCCGGAGTAGTTGTTTTATCACACAATATCGCACCACCAGCCTCAGCTTTGTAGTAAATTTCGAATGTAACGCCAGTTAAATTTTGAGGAATAAGCATGGCTGTGTAATCTGCTTCAACCAAAGTCTCGTTCGCAGTGCCACCGTTATCTGCTCCTGTAATAGAAAGTGCCTCAGTAGGTTCGACAGTATATGCTGTTGCTGTAGCATCGCTAGGAATAGTCCATGTACCTAATGTTGTCTCATTAGTAGTAGAAGTAGCTCCATAAGCATACACACCTTTGTTCTTGGCATTAATAACTATTTTATTTAAAGTGTAAGTAACACCACTTCCTTCTCCTTTTATTTTAAAACCAACCTTCGTCAACGCGTGTTTAAAATTTAAAGCAACCGCTTCTGTGGAACCACTCGTAGCTTTTTGCTTATTCATCGCTTCTGCTACCACCAAATCTTCCTGCTTTTCCACGGTCCCTTCCACAGTATAGGTCAGTGTAGGCGCTGTGTTAGCAACAGCTGCTCCCCAAGAAAGCTGTTTCGTAGTGTTAGGTGAAAAAGCAAAGAAACTTACTTGATCTGTTGCCGGCCAATAGAATACAGAGTTACCACTGCCCCATGCGGAGTTTTCTCCTTTAGTAAACTCAGCGCCAGATATCAGCGCATTAACTTTTGTAGCATTAGCAAATGCCTCAGTAGTAGAATAGGCATATGCCGTAAACTTTGTAAAAGCTGAGTTCACTAAAGTCGTAGCTCTTGTTGTCTTACTCACTGCCGTATTGAAACTAATTTCCACCGGCTGTACAGCCTTTTCAATCTCTTCATTCTGTGAGCAACCCGTAATTGCCATTGCAGCGACTGCTGCGAATAAAATCTTCTTCATAATAGTATGTTTTTTTAAGTTATTAATATTTTTATTTGTATGTATTTCTTTTTTCTTATCCAACAGGCAACTCTACATTCGTTTCGTCGTCCCAATCTCCTACATCACCACCAATGCCACCACCTCCACTTGGAGGAGTTTCCACATCATCTACTTTTATTTCATCTTCTATTTCAACTTCAACCAATGCCGGCGGTTTTGTTTCCTCTCCTTCTCCTCCTTCACCACCGCCGGTAGGTTCTTGTACAGCTTCCGTTATATTAATCTTAACCTCCTGTACCGAATTGTCCACCTTAATAATCATCAGGTTCATCATCACCGGAAGTTTTATTTCTAAACGGGTAATAATAGCTTCCGGTAATCCAAAAGTGGTAAATACCCCTTCTATCTTCCCGGCTTTCACATTCAGGTCAATATTAATCGGATAGTCATCGCACATAGCATAAGCTTTTCCTAAAAAATAATGATCTGCCATCCCACCAATACTCCCTATCACGTTTGAAACATTACTTAATCCCTGCACTTTGATACTAAAGGAGTAAGTTCTTATCACCAATTTTGGTTTCAGCTTCAGAATCAATGTCTCTTCACTATTCTGTATATCCAAATCATCTATATTTACCACATAAAGCGGATCCGGTCCCCAAACCATCTTTTCTGTACCTGCAATACCCAACTTACAAAAATTGGTATAAGCCTGAATGGTTTCATAAGATTCCTCTCCACGAATTAAGACCGTTTCAGTATCGTAATTGTAAATAACAACAGCGTAGTGTCCCGAAGGAACTTTTACTTCCCCACCTGTTACCGACAAATACGTATCTATCTTTCTACCTTTTTCATCTTTCGGATAGAAAATAATCCGAACTCCTTCCGGCAACTTCTCCGTCACTCCGCTCCAATCCAGCCGCACTTCCACACCACTCACCGGATAATCGTCCAGAATATCCCGCCGGCTGCATCCCGTCACCACCAGAAACGAGAGGAGAACCATGCAAAGCAACCTTGTTATATCTTTCATTCATTATCATCTCCTTGCTGTTATAAGCCACACCAAAGATACTTTTGCCTTGGTGGGGCCTATGAAGTTATAGCGTGCACTACTTTTCCAAACCAAGTCTCCCTCATAAGGAGTGTACTTCTTGTACTCCGTAGTCAGATAACCTATGCCCAGGCTGAATTCAAACGAGAGATGCCGTGCAATCTGCTTTGCATATCCATAAGTCAGCCCTGAAGCTGCATAATATCTTCCTTGATAGCCGTCTCCTTTAAACTGGAAATCATAAATTCCCCCTTCGGCATAAGCTCCAATGAAATGTCCCGTCAAGCGGTTCCTCCGCTTCCGGTTGCCCAACCAGCAACGACCTTCAACGCCTCCCGAAAGCAATTGATAGCAAAACTCCCGGCTACTATTGAGCCACCACGGACATTTATACTCGGCATTGACCGACCAGCGTCTGTTCAATGGTATTTCCACCTCTATATTCGGTGCCAATGCCAGGTCGTATAGCAGGTTGTTTTTCAGTGCAAGCACTGTTCTCTGTTCTATTATTACTGGTGTTTCTATTTTTCCCTCTTCCGGGACCACCGGCTGAGGATGTACGAATTTCACTCGGGGCAATACATTCGCCGTACTCAAAAACACACCGGCAGCTTTATCATCCGGTATGGGTACAGGTGAATGTTCTCTGTATACATATAAAAGCGGTAAGATTTTATTCATAATATAGCGGTATGCTTCTCCACCGTTCAACCTGCGTAATAAATTCTCACATTTCATCCGGTCATCGCGGTGATAATCGATCAACATCAGCACATCCTCACGATCCGGAACGTGGAGGTCAGCCTGCACTCTTTCACGTAACAGCGACCAATCCTTCTGGTTTACACCAATCATCATTCTGGTCCAGGCATCCGGCATTGCTACCATGGCCCGGCTTTCTCCCGAAAGCAGAAAGAGAAAAACAAAAAGGGTCAGTATGCAGATACGGTTTTCCATAATTTGTCTGTTTGTGCAATACAAATATAGAAGTTCAAATCGATACATAATAATTTAATCAAAGCTAAATACAAGCTCTGAATGCTTCTGTGAAACGATTGAAAGGAATTTGCAAGTTTGGCGGTGAAGCACCTCCGCACTTGGGTAGCTTTCCGGCCAATGTCGGCCTCTAAAAGTGGGTACTGCCGTTGCTTAAATCTTCTTACTTACCACCTGACTTACTTATCCCGGCAAGAAAATAGATCTGTCTCTACGACATACGTTGTCCGACATGGGGGTGTCAGACCGTCCGACACCCCCATGTTAAACCTACAGACATCCACATGACAGACTATGAAGAGTGGAAACTAAATGACGAAAGCTTTTAGAGGAAAGGGAAGGGAGGTTAAAAGCAAAAGAGTTATTGCCGATGTTTAGCCCACTTGTAAAAGAGAACAGTAAAAAACAGTAAAAGAAACTCAAAGAGAGCCAATATTAAGAAGAATATTTGGATAATAGATAAGAGAAACCTACATTTGTACAGTGATTTTTTTCATAGTATTAGATTTAAGGTTAACAAAAGGTTGGAGTCAGGCGTGACTCCTTTTTTTTGCCTTTTTTATCTGAGTAACTGGTAAACTCCTCCTGCCAGAACCCGAATAACGCCTTTCATTTCAAGTTCAAACAGAATAGCACTGATCTTATTAATGGGAATATCGGCCTGAACCATCAATGCGTTTATTTGCAGATCGCCCAGCTTTCCAAGAATATCGACAATTCTCAGTTCCTCGGCAGACAGATCCGGAAAGAGGTTTCGCTGTACGGTTTCCGGCTTGACACTTTTCAAATCGCTGTCCCAGCCCATTGCTTTCACAAAGTCCGATGCAGACTCCAGCAAAACAGCTTTGTTATCTTGTATCAACTGGTTGCATCCCTTTGAATATTCGTCCGTGACCCGCCCGGGAAAAGCAAAACAATCTCGATGATAGCTTCCGGCAATATCCGCTGTAATCAGCGAACCGCCTTTAGCGGCAGACTCCACCACAATAGTAGCATCACTTATACCGGCAACAATGCGATTCCGGCTTATGAAGTTGTGTTTATCCGGATTCGTTCCGGAAAGAAATTCTGTCAGCAATCCGCCTTGCCGAAGCATGTCGATAGCTGTCTTACGGTGAAGGGACGGATAGATGCGATCCAGCCCGTGAGCCAATACCCCCACAGTAGGAAGTTCGACAGACAGTGCTGAGCGGTGGGCATTGATATCGATTCCATAAGCCAATCCACTGACTACAAGCACATCCGGACACTGCATCTGCAACTCTTGCAGGAAGCTGACACAAATGTGCTTCCCGTAGTCTGTCGCATTACGGGTCCCCACCATATTAATAATGTGTAAGGCATTGAGATTGGCCTTCCCTTTAAAGAACAGCACGACAGGAGCATCGTCACACTCCCGTAAGCGGGAAGGATAATCTTCATCTGCCAGTGTAAAACAAGAGATGCGGTTATTCCGGGCAAACTCATATTCTTGCTCGGCACGTTTCAAGGCCTGCGGGGAGTCTAATGCCGCGACTACCGCCCGGTTCACTCCGGGCAAACGGTCGGGCAGCTCGGTACGGTAGCGAAATACATCGGTAGCACTTCCCATACCGTCTACCAGGCGCTTGGCACCTATGTGCCCCACACCCGGTATTTGTGTCAGAGCAATGCTGTATATCCGCTCTTCGTCCGTACTCATTGCAGATAGGGTGCGAAGATCTGATCGAATAACTCACTGTCGCTCAAGCGTCCATTAACGACACATACGGTCTCTACGGTCGACTTAACGACTACTTTATCATCGCTTTTCCGAAAGATATCCTGATAGAATACATATTTGATGCCTTCTTTCTTCATATACAATTTGGAAACGAATTCATCGCCACTCTTCAACGGGGTTTTGAAAGCCATATTGATGCGGGCTACCACCGGATCGACTCCCTCTTCATGCAGTTTTGCAAAGCTTACGCCTACCGATGAAAGAAACTCGTGACGGGTATGCTCCAGATAATGTTGGTAATTCGCATTATTCACAATACCTTGCAGGTCACATTCGTAATCCCGCACCT
>OGXR01002602.1_pt1 | contig 11233 bp, 24 predicted proteins | sample 1576331 | NCBI WGS metagenome assembly OGXR01 (sample SAMEA3541473, study PRJEB24748) | human gut metagenome | biome: human gut; feature: human-associated habitat; material: faeces | place: China | collected 2012 | reverse complement strand
TTTCTAATGAACGGTTCGGGCAGGTCAAAATATTCCGACAACTCCCATGTTTCGATAAATCCTGCCTCAACTGCACATCTTAACTCGTCTTTCGGGACGAGTTTTTTTATTGCCCATTTGTCCGCTCTGCGCTCATGTTTTGCTCTCAAATCGCAGACGGCGTAAACATTGTAAAAACTTCCGGTTATGCAATGCCCGAGTTCATGTGCGAGCCGAACAGTCTCTTCTTCGTGTGAATCGATCGCAAACGGATCTATGCCGATGCAGCAAGTACCGTTTGTTTCCATGGTGGACAGGGATCCAACAAAGGGCAGGTCAAAAGCATATATCTCGATTTCTTCATCTTCTGCAATGCTATATAAATCTTCAAGGATTGTCATTTTTCGCCTTTCCGAAACAGCTAATTGCCATATTCGCGCTGTACTCGCGCAATTCTTTCATCAATTGTTTCGCTGTGTTCTTCGTCGGTAGATTGAATATTGCTGTCGCTTTGGTAGCTTTGGCTCGTGCCAAAATATTTTTGATGGTATTCGCCCTGGGCGTAGCCGATATTGTAACCGTCGTTATATCCGCGGTCGTATGCGGCTTTATTTACCTTTTTCAAAGCACGCGGAAAAGCAATCGACAGAGCGATAACGGCGACGGTGAGAACGATAATGATAACTATGTTTAAAATTCTCAATACTTTTGCGGACGGAACCTTTATGTTTAACAAAAGTTTTTCTTTATCACTCGAGGACGCTTTTAATGTGAGCGTTCTGTGCTCTTCGGCGGCGGGCTTGTCCTCTTTCTCGAAAGTGCGCGATTTCTCCGGGAGCGGGTCTGTGGTATTGTTTTCTTCCTGAGCAACAGAGGACTTATTATCTTCCTGCGGGCATTCCTCGGCGCATTCCGCATCTTCAACGACCGAAGCGGAAACATCTTTCTTTGCTTCGTCCGGCTCCACAGTCGAGCCTTGGTTGTTCTCAGGCTGTTTATGTGAACCGCCGCGTGTCAGCAGAAAATATGAAACTAAGCCGTAAAATGCAGTAAATGAAGTAGAAGCTGGGGTAACGGTTATGCCGGTAATGGCAGACATTATCAAACTGAAAGTAAGAGAGAATACAAATCCGTAAATGAGCACAGTTATAATTGCATACTTTTTGGAAAGCGGATATCCGCGGATGAGATACCGATAAAGGCAAAGCGGAAGGCAATATAAAACTAATGGCACGATGGCACAAGCTAAAGCATCTTCGTAATCCATACAAATACCCCTTTTTATTTATTGAGTAAATATGTAACTATAAGCAGTACGGTTAATATGAAATGATAGACGGGCAATGTGAGAAAAGCTCTTTTTATAGGATTAAAGTATTCGTAAAACCTCATAATGTTGTGCGTTGATTCCGGATCGCGGAGATCTAAGTCAGCGTAACAAAGTTGCTTTTCTTGAATGCGACGTGCGATTGCCACAAAAATGGTTGTTCCGAGATAGATTCCATACAATATGCTTGGAATGAGTATCGTATCAAAAAAATGTACACACAGTGCGGCAATTATAAAAAGGATTAGCTTATACAGCAGAGATGATATTATGTCAAGAAAATTTGGATTGAACTTAAAAAGCGGCGAGAATGTAGCATAGCTTTTTGCGATTGATAAAGATAGTTCACCCATCGGACCGCTGTAGCTTTTCACATAAGACAGTTTGAGAAATGCGGAAAATGCTATGAAAAGAACAGCCGCAATTATTAAAGTTATCCACCACATAACATAACCTCCGATTTATTTTTTGTGTCTTTCTCTGACGAACCTCGCGAACTGTTTGACTTCGTCGAACATTTCCGGGGTTATATCTTTGTCACCGTCAAAAAGAGCAAACATGATATCCTCATCAGAAACAGTCCTGTCGGTTGTTGGTTGGGAGACAGGTGCCGAATCGCGACAAAGAACATAGTCGGTCGTTACTCCGAAATAGTCGGCAATCTTCTGAAGACTGCCAGTGTCGATATCATAGGTCTCATTTTCCCAATATGACAAGGTGTTCTGCGCCACGCCAAGATATTTGGCAAGTGTAGCTTGTGTGACTCTGCGTTCGCTGCGTAATTCCTTAATTCTATTTTTCATCCTAATCACTCCTATCGATATCAATAATACTGATATTATCAGCAAATATCAAGTAAATATCAAGAAAATTGAAGAAAACTATTGACATATCAAGTGACTTGATATATGATTTAATCAAGCTACTTGATATTTTTGTTTTGGAGATGATCGACATGAAGCTGAAGAACCTTAAAAATATGCGCGAGGCGGCAGGACTCACGCAGAAGCAGGCATCAGAGAAAATAGGCGTGGGGCAGTCTGCGGTATCGATGTGGGAGACGGGTGACAGCAGTCCGCGAGCGGAAATGCTGCCGATAATAGCAGCGGCGTATAACTGCCAAATCGGCGAACTGTTTTAATATGTTTTTTGAAGAGAGGTACATAAAATGCCGCGAGTTTTGAAACCAAAGCCTACAAAAGAAGAAATCCTTGCGATTGAAGGCAGCGTGCCGGTTGAGATGGCCGCGAGGTATCTCGGACGACCTAAAGATTTTATCTATAACGGACTGCAGAAGCAGGCGCTGCCGATCGGCACCGCATACATCCGCGAAAAAGAATGGTGCTACGATATCAGGCCGAAAGCGCTGGTTGAATACAACGAGCACGGCGGCATAATGCAGCACACGGAATTTGAACACTTTGTCCGCGCCGTGATAACAAACGTAGCAAAGAATGTCGTTGATATGGCAGTGTTCGGAGAATACTAATTGAATATTTTTTTGCTGTCGGCCTGTCGTGCTCCGGTGAGAATCCCGCATACTGATCTTGTTTTTATCACACCTTTCTGAAACGTATTAGGGCACAATTCATTTTTCTACAATCCTCCAATTTCCCCGGGGCACGGCAGACCGACAGAGAGGGACAACATATGCTTTCAAAAGACTGGAAAATATGCAAAATCTGTAAATCGTGTGAATACAGGCATGTGTACGGCGGCGGAAATCCGTTGGCGGACTGGAGCAATACTCTGTGCAACTACAGCGTCCAAAAAGACAGACTCAGGGAAACACCGCCGAGCGACGATTATTGCGCCTACTATAAGCCACGAAAGGGGAAACGCAGATGAAACTGAATCCCATAACGAAGAATCCGAAAATCATGCGCGGAGTGTATGAGATAGAAGACGGGAAGTTTATGCACGACAACCCATACGGCTATATAACAAATCTCAAGGATCCGGAAATACACGCGGAATACATAGCGTTTCAGAAGGCGCAGAATGAAATAATGGCACTTTCAGACGAAGACAGATTCTTTTTTGACATGCTGATGATAGAACGGTTCCGGCCGGAACTGCGCCAGCTCGTCAAAGAATTTAAAGAAAGGGAGGGGACGGCTTTGCAGAAGCTCGTTGCAAAATCGGTATCCGGTAACCAGACGGTGGACCTGCTGTTTGATGAGGGTTTGCCGAAAAAGTGGCTGATAAAGACCCCGGAAGAAAGTATTAACGAAGAAAACGGACTTATCGCGGTCAATATCTATACAGAAAAGATAAGCCGACCGCTGCAGAAGCGAATCGGAAATTATTACGAGCGACAGGGATTATCCCGATACACGGGAAATTAAGGAGGATAAATAAATGTATACAGAGTGTTTTTGGTGCCATCAGTATTGTGATACCGAGAAGCATCATATTTTCGGCGGAGCACTGCGCAAGAAGAGTGAGAAGTACAAGCTGACGGTTCAGCTGTGCCCCTACTGCCACAGGGACAACAAAGAGGGTGTGCACAACAACCGCGAGAAGATGCAAGCACTGCATGAATACGGTCAGCGTAAGGCCATGGAAGAGCATGGATGGACAATCGAGGATTTTATCGCGAATTTTTATAAGAATTACATTTAATAAGGAGGCGTTCGAATGATGAATTCAGTGGTTCTCATGGGGAGACTTACAAGGACGCCGGAGTGCAGAAGCACCGAAAACGGAACGGCGGTCACGGCTTTCAGGATAGCGGTTGACCGTCGCTTCACTTCCTCGGGCGGAGAAAAACAGACGGATTTTTTTGATATTGTCGCCTGGCGTTCGACCGCTGTGTTCGTTGCGGATCATTTCAACAAGGGAGATATGATAGCCGTGCGTGGTGCTCTGCAGAGCAGACAGTATACAGACAAAAACGGCAACAACAGAACAGCTATCGAGGTTGTTGCCGATGAAATAAGCTTTTGCTGAAAGGTGAATGATATGAACAGGGAAGTATTAATAGTATTCGCAATCCTCGCGCTGTGCCTGATATATGCACTTGCTGCCGTTCCGACGCGAGCTGATGCCGCGGCGACCGCATACAGAGTGGATGCCGAGCCGCCTGCGGCGGAGTCGATCATGACCTGCGAAGAGAAAACAAAGGTGTGCTACGAGCTCTCAGAAGAAGAGCGGGCAATAGTGGAGAGCGTCGTAATGGCTGAAGCCGGTGCAGAGCCTTACATAGGCAAAATGGCGGTTGCGCAGTGCATTTTAAACGCCTGCGAGCAGGAGGGCAAAAGCCCGGACGAAATAGCCGAGCTTTACGGCTACACGGACAGCCGCCCGGAGCCGAGCGCAGAGGTTAAAAAAGCGGTCGCGGCAGTGTTCGACAACGGCGAGACGGCGACAGACGCGGAAATTCTTTACTTTTATGCGCCTGCATTGTGCAAAAGCAGCTGGCACGAGTCGCAGGCCTATGTCTGCACTATCGGCGGACACAGATTTTTTGAGGAGGCGGAGTGATGAGAGTGGCTTTGATAGTGTTAATTGTGCTTATGTCATTAAATGCGCTTAGTGACCTTGCCGTGCTTATATTTGCAAAAATAATTGATGACGATGACGATAGGAGATATTGGGCTGCATCAAACTTTTGGCTCTCCGCCGCCCTGATTGTGTTGTATGCAGAAAAGCTGTCAAATTTTTAAGAAAAGAGAGGAGAATTGAGCTATGGCTTTGAATTTTGCAATACGGACAACGATAGAAATCATCGGTATATTACTACTGCTTTACGGCTTTTGCAGAGAAGATAGGTTTATCGCGTTCGAGGACAGGTTGAAAACAAAAATACTTGACAGAAAGGAGGCAAAACGCCATGCAGAAAAAGATTAAAGTCATAGTAAAAGACCCGGGAAAACCTGCAAGAGTGGTGTGGATATCAAACACGCTGGAGAACCTACAGAGAACGGTTGGCGGTTATATCGAAACCGTTACGATATCGACGGACGTCGTCATTATCTGCAACGAAGAAGGCAAACTGTTAGGACTGCCGCACAACTGCAGACTTTGCGGCTGCGATTTTGTCGGAACACTCATCATTGTCGGCATAGACAAAGACGAATTTTGCAGCCTGTCAGATGAGGTTATTAAATTGCTGAAACCGGTTATAAAGGAGAAAAAATCATGATAACTAACATCGATGTAACGAAACTTAAAGAGCACCCGGACAACCCGCGAAAGAACATCGGCGATGTCACGGAGTTGGCGGAATCCATCAAAGCGCGCGGCATTTTGCAGAACCTGACGGTCGTTCCGGCCGAAAACGGCATGTATACCGTTATCATCGGGCACAGACGACTCGCGGCCGCAAAGCAGGCGGGACTGACTGAGGTTCCCTGCGCCGTGGTTGATATGGACTATAAAACGCAGCTGTCTACGATGCTGCTTGAAAATATGCAGCGATCTGATTTGACGGTCTACGAGCAGGCGCAGGGTATGCAGATGATGTTTAACCTCGGCGTGCCGGTTGCCGAGATTGTCGAAAAGACCGGGTTTGCCGAAACGACTGTGCGCAAGCGCCTGAAGATAGCGACTTTGCCGACAGCGCAGATGCAGCAGGCGGTGGAGCGCGGCGGAAAGCTCGAGGACTATGTGCAGATAGCGGATATAAAAGACGCAGAAGAGCGCCGCGAACTGCTGAAAGTTGTCGGAACACGCGAGTTTGAGTTCAGCCTTACTCGCGCGAAGAAGCGACAAATTGAAGCCGAAAAAACACCGCTTGTCAAAGCCGAGCTAAAGTCAATCGGCGCGAAAGCCGTAAAAAACCAAATCTACAGCACCGCTTACGAGCGGGTCGAACAGTGTGCAATTACAGACTGGAAAGAGGGAACTTTTAAAAAGCCCAAAAACAAAGAGGAACTTTTTTGGGAAATATCATACGGCACGGCGTACCTTATGCGCAAAAAGGCCAAAGTACCAAAGAAGAAAAAAGAAAAATCAGAATGCGAACAGCGCATAGACAGTGCCAACCGTGAGCTCAAGCGTTTGACGGAAACGGCGTATGAGTGCCGCGTAAACTTTGTCAAGAACTTTACCGCCGTTGAAAAACATAAAGAAACAATCATCAAGTGGCTTGCACAGTTCGCGGGTCGTATAATAACGGGCTATTGCTCGTGCGACAGAAAATATATCAATTCCGAGATTGGAAGCGATGAAAAAGCGCATTATGTGGATGCGCCGAAATGGCGGCAGTTTATCGCCGAGGACAAGCGTGCGCCGATAGTTGTTGCGTATGCGCTTGCCGGAGACAATGAGAACAATGGCTACTATACCGCCGGGTGGTATGTATCAAACAACGCTAAATCAGCACCGGAATACAGAGGAAACCAAAGCCTTGACAGAATTTATGAGTTCCTTTGCGAGTTGGGCTATGAGATGTCCGAGACGGAGCTTCAGCTCCAAAACAACAAACATGAATTGCTGAAAGGAGAATGAAAATGAATGACGATAAAATCCTTATAGAGGCGCTGCGGAGGCTGTCGGTGCAGACCGGATCTATCGCCTGTCTTGGCTGCGAATATGAGTACGATTGCGGAATCCACGGCTGCGCGATTATCTGCGCCGCGAGGGAACGGCTCGAAGAGCTGACCGCATCACCGTGGATAAGCGTCAACGACAGGCTGCCCGAAGACGAGCAGGAGGTATTGGTTCTTGCAAACGGCAGACCGCAAGAGCATTTAGTGTTGGACAATGCCTGTGAACTCGCGACATTTTACGCCGGCGAGGGCTGGTCTTTTGAGGCTTATCCGGATTGGGATGATCCACAGGTGACTTATTGGATGCCGCTGCCGGAGTTACCGACGATTGAGTGACGGAGGTCCTGCAAATGAACACGACGATGAATAAAAAGAAAGCCGGAATCCTGATGTGCACACATTTTAACTGCGATCACCGTCGCGGGAATTACTGCTGTTTCCAGTGCCAGAAAATTGGCACTTGTAAGAACCCTTGTTACAACAGCCCGCTAAAATGCGGACTGGCAAAGGAGGTTGACCAGCATGAAAACCCTGACGCTTGAACAGCTTATCGAAGCGGCGATTGAAGCCCTCGAAAAGCAGATACCAAAGAAGCCGATAAGCGAAGAGTGCTATTACTTATGTCCTTGTTGCGGACGTGCGCTTGACTGGTCGGAGGTAAAAAAATGAGTGATTATATTGACCGCGATGAATTGATAAAACACGTCAAAGATTTACCGACATGGTGGGAAGACGGCGGTGGCGTGTATGGACCGCCCATGAAATATCCAGAGGGTCTTTTCTATCCGGAAGATGTGATAGCGAGTATTGAGAACGCTCCTGCTGTTGATGTACAAGAGATTAAACACGGCGAATGGATAAAGATGGACATCATTTCTGACGATGTTGATTATTATTGTTCGGAATGTCGTAACTTTATAGACATCGCGACTGGAAAAGAAACACCAATAGACCGTGGTTTCTTTTATTGCCCTTACTGCGGCGCAAAAATGGACGGAGGTACTTAATAATGCATGATTATAAAGATGTGCTTCGCGAGGTATTGAATCGAGTTTATCGAAACACAGATGATTGTGATATGCGTGTTTCAAAAGATTGCTACAAGTTAATTAGAGAAGCCCTTGAAAAGCAGATACCGAGAAAGCCAGTTGAGGTAAGGAATGAAATAGTGTGCCCGACTTGCAAAACATTAGTTGGGTCAAGCCCTTATTGCCGATACTGCGGACAGGCTTTAGATCACAGCGGCACCGATGACTACTTTGAAAAACTACAATAAGGAGGAAGAAGAATGAGAGTTTATTTAGTTGAAAAAATATGTGATTATGAATATGGTTGCACAGAGGTTGTTAAGGTATTTTTCAATGAAAAATCCGCAAGAGAGTATATAAACAAGCAACCCGATGTAGGTAACTTCACGTTTTGGAATGGAAGTAATGCACCTATATATGATGTTACTATGTTGGAGGTAGAAGAATAATGCGTGATATTGAATTTCGTGGTAAACAAACAGACAACGGCGAGTGGGTGTACGGCGTACCTACAAAAGATGGTCGTGGCGAAATGGTTATGGTGGAAAACATATTCGAGTGTGAAGAATATAATTGCCGTGGTGCAAATTGCTTGTATGTTGATGAAAATACCGTAGGACAGTACACAGGTCTCAAAGATAAAAACGGCACAAAGATTTTTGAGGGCGATATAGTAAAGAGATTTTGGTTCGACAAAATGCGCATTTGTCAAATTGATTATGATAACTGTCTCGCACGTTTTATCGTGCGAGCGGGCATGAATTTTACAGCATTTTACTGTGATTCGGAAGAGTTTGAGGTTGTCGGCAATATCTACGATAACCCCGAGCTATCAGGAGGTAAAGAAGATGATTTGGAATGATGACATTTCGTTTGAGGGGTACTGCAAAAAGGTGTCCGACTGGTACGAAGACCCCGAACATTTTATCGGCGACCCTCCTATTCCCGCGCAGTATGCGCTTGATTTAATATTTAAGACGCTAATTGACGATAAAAAGAATTATGAGTTTTTAACAACAGTTCCTGAGTCCACAGAGCAAACAAATTCTATTATGTTGGAACTGATTCTTAGAAAGTATAGCGGAAAATATCGAAAATTTATTAAGAGAGGGAATAACAATGGCTAATGCAGATAGATGTGTATGCTGCGGAGAAATAGTCCCCGAGGGACGGCAGATATGCCCGCAATGCGAGCGCAAAAATGAAAGGAGATTAGCTGTATGGATTGCAATAAAACAATAGACTTTCTGCTCGAAAGAAAGCGACTGTGTGATTCACAACATGACGGTGTCAACCCATGCGATGAATGTCCATTGGAGGACATATGCGACGAGGAGCGCAATTCAGAGATAATAAAAAGTGCCATTTCAAGACTCCAAAAGTGGAGCGACAAGCATCCGAAAAAAACTTACGCACAAGATTTTTTGGAAAAATTTCCGAATGCGCGTATAGGTGATGACGGACTTCCGGAGGTGTGCAGAATGGAAGTTTACGGCACAAGATGCCTGAGTATGACCGGAGACATGTGCACCATGTGTTGGTGCGAATCTATGGAGAAATAAACAAGTCAGACCCCTGCGCCGGGGAAAAGGTGAGGCGTCCGTAAGGGCGCTTTACGGGCTTGTATGCTGTCTTATCAAACCGACCACGGAGGAGAAAGAAAAAAGATGCGCGCAAAAATCAGAGAGACAAAATTCTATTGCAATGACTTTTTAGAGATATATTTATACCCCGTGACGGAGCAGCCGCATGCCAGGGCAAAGGGCAGGGGAAAGAAATACAGAGAATCGAGCGAGACGCAGAAACTTTTGAACGCAAAGTATGCGGAGCGTAAGCTCGTTCAGCTGCTGCATGCGAACTTTACTGATCGCGATCTTGCGATAGGTCTCGACTATTCCGATGATACAAGACCCAAAACGCCGGAAGAAGCACAGAGGAATTTTCAAAACTTCCTGCGCAGGGTCAAAAGACTCTATAAAAAAGCGGGAGCGGGCGAAGTGAAATACATATCCGTTATTGAGTTCGGCGAAAAGAGCGGAAACGTGCATCATCATATCGTGATGAGCGGCGGAGTTGACAGAGACGAGATAGAAAAGGCGTGGGGACTCGGCAGAGCGAACACAAAGCGTCTGCAATTCCTCGAAATCGGCATAGCCGACATGGGAAAATACATAATCAAAGACCCTATTATGCATAAGCGTTGGACAAGGTCGAAAAATCTTGTGGATCCTCAGCCGCGCAGAAACGATAGCCACATCAGTCGCAAGAAGTTGGACGAGCTTGTAGCAGACTGCGAGCACAGACAGCTTTTCGAACAGCTTTATCCCGGCTATGTCGTGGCTGAGGTAATTCCGACATACTGCGAGTGGGACAGCTGCTATCACATGGAAATAAGAATGTTCCGGGGCGACAGCGACTACATACTTTATGGCGGACGGAAAAACAGAAAAAGGAGAGCGGGCTGATGGCGAACACTGCTGCAGGTGCGCTTGTTGTCTGTCCGTTTTACCTGTCCGACAGCAAAATGACAATAACCTGCGAGGGATTGACGGAAAAAGGAAAAGTTCTCCTCGTATTTGAGGATGCGCAACAGCGGAAGGAGTGGCTTCGTAACAACTGCTACCTTTACCGCTGCGATTGCCCATTGAAAAAAATACTTAACAGCAAGTACGAATAATTTCGAAAATGCATAAAATGGCCGGGCAGAGGAAAATTCCCTGCCCGGCTTATTTCTATTCATCATGGGCTAATATGGCGGGGAGAAAAACGGAATGCAAATTGATAAAATTGTAAGAAGAAAGGAGGCTTACGAGCGTGGACTGGGATGCCATCAAGCAGGAATACATATCGACGAATATAAGCCAGCGCGAGCTCGCGAAAAAGTACGGGGTATCGGTCTCGTCGCTTGGAAAAAGGTGCTCTTCGGAGGGGTGGAGCGGGCTGCGGAAAAAATTCAGAAAAAAAGTTGAAAAGAAAACAATGGAGAAAATCAGTCGAAAAAAAGCCTGCGAACTGGCGAAAATCGGCGCCTGTGCGGACAAATTGGTGCGCCTTATAGATGATTCTTTGAACGATACGGCAACGGTCAGGCAGACAATTGTAAAAATTGTGCCGAGCGAAGACGATGAGGACGAAACGGAAGTCGAGGAATATTGCCTGCAAAAACTCGACACTAAATATTTGCGGCAAATGACGGCTGCAATGAAAGATCTGATGGAGATTCTGCGCGATGTTTACGGCAAGCCAAACACCGTGGAGCGGGCAAATATGCAGTATACGCGGGAACGGCTTGACCTCGAAAAGGCAAAAGCAGCCGCAGGTATGCCGACAGATGAGGAAGAATACGGCACCCCAGAATCGACAGCACCGCCAGCTCCCAGCCGGAAAATGTTGTCCGCTCGCAG
>OGXR01002601.1_pt1 | contig 11237 bp, 13 predicted proteins | sample 1576331 | NCBI WGS metagenome assembly OGXR01 (sample SAMEA3541473, study PRJEB24748) | human gut metagenome | biome: human gut; feature: human-associated habitat; material: faeces | place: China | collected 2012 | reverse complement strand
AGTATTATCTGCGCTTTTGGCTTAGCAGCTGCCGCACCTCGCTCGCCGTATCGGCGCTTAGAATTATGCGGTATTGCCTTAATAATCATCTGCCGAACGGCAAAGCAGCTTTACAATCTTCGGTAAAAAAGCGTGATGAACAACGATTTTGCAGGAATCGCCAAAAAGGCCTTGCACTTTTTGCACAGTCTGCTATAATAACGGCATCACAGAACACGAACGGGACAAAGGGGTCGCGTACTTGTAAAAGTACAGCGGCCCCTTTCCGTTACGCACAAAGGCGTGCAGCACATCACCGTGCTGTGCGCCTTTTGTTTTGTATGAATATCAGAAAGAGGGGTCACACAATGAAAAAGCGTAATCGAGTTCTGGCACTTACCGTAGCAGCTGCAATGTCCGCCAGTCTGCTGGCAGGCTGCGGCTCCAGCGCACAGCAGGGCGGGGCCGCATCAAGTGAAGCTGCTTCCACCGACACCGCCGCATCTGTGTCGGACGGCGGTGAGGATAACATCATTCGCGTCGGCGTTGTCTGTTCCATGACCGGCGGATCCGCTATCTATGGCGAGGGCGCACAGAACGCCGTCGACATGGCAGTCGAGGAGATCAACGCGGGTGATTCCGGCTACAAAATAGAAATCGTCAACGGCGGCAAGGTCGCAGACGATGCTAAGGACGCCAAGCAGGCCATGAACGCCTACAACAAGGTCATGGCCGACTCGCCGGAGGCCATCGTGGGCAGCTTCTTCTCGTCGGTCACACTGCCCATGGCAGAACAGGCCTCCAAAGACGGCATGCTGCTGCTGGCAACAGGTGCGACAAACGCCGATGTGACTTTAAAAGGCGATTCGATTTTCCGCAACTGCTTCATTGACCCGTACCAGGGCAAGATGGCGGCACTGTTTGCAAAAGACAAGGGCTTTGCCAAGGTGGCCGTCATCTACGCAAAAGACGATGACTACTCCAACGGTCTGAAGGACGCCTTTGTTGAAAACTGCGAGGCTAACGGCATTGAGGTCGCCTACGTCGGCGAGTGCATGACCACCGATACAGACTACTCTTCGCAGGCGGCACAGGCCGTTGCAAGCGGCGCAGATCTGCTGTATTATCCCTGCTTCCTTGACACCGTTCCGCTTCTCGTTGGTGCAGCCCGCAATGCCGGATTTACCGGTGCAATCATGGGCGGTGACGGCTGGGACGGCTCCGATACCACCGGCCTTGCCGCACAGTTTGAGGATTGCTACTTCACGAACCACTACTCCAGCGAGGATACCGCCCCGGCTGTCCAGAACTTTGTTGCCAAGTACACAGAAAAGTACGGAACCGAAAGCCTGAACGCCTGCGCAGCCCTGTATTACGACGCTATGTATATGCTGGTGCAGGCCGCCGAGAACGCAGGCGGTACCGACACGGCAAGCCTTGTCAAGGGTATGACCGGCATGAGCTTCACCGGTGTCGGCGGCGACATTACGCTGGACGAGAACGGCGACGCAATCAAGAGTATCGCAATCAATACCTACATTGACGGCGAAGTCAAGTGGACCGAGACACTGGGGTCCGACGGCACGGTCGTTTCCAAGGCAAAGTAAGATACAATCGCATTGGGGCGGGGGAAAAGGCCCCCGCCCTTTGCGTTTAGGAAAGGGGAATGGACCAGATGACTTTCTCACTGTTTTTTCAAAGCCTGATAAACGGCTTAAACCAGGGCGCAATTTATGCGCTGATTGCCTTGGGCTACACAATGGTCTACGGCATTATCCGTATGATCAACTTCGCCCACGGTGACTTTATCATGATCGGCGCATACACGCTGTTCTACACCATCCCGCTGATGATCAACGCCGGGATGCCCGCATGGCTTTCGGTTATCGTTGCTATTGCGGTATGCGCGTTGGTGGGCGTACTGGTCGAAACCTTTGCCTACCGCCCCGTGCGCAAGGCAGGGCCGATGTCCGCACTGATCACGGCGCTGGCTATGAGCATCTTTTTGGAGAACCTGGCCATGGTACTGTTTGGTGCCAAGCCCCACAACGTACAGGCCATCTTCAGCCTGCCCACCATCACCGTGGGCAGCGTGGCCCTGCCGCTGAACGTGCTGCTGACGATTGCCATTGGCCTGGGCATTATGATCGCTTTGCAGCTTTTCGTCAAAAAGACGAAGCTCGGCAAGGCGATGCGCGCCGTGCCGCAGGATAAGGATGCGTCAACTTTGGCAGGTATCAACGTCAACAGAATCATCACAACGACATTTGCCATCGGCTCGGGCCTGGCGGCGGTGGCGGCGCTGATGTACTGCGCCACCTATCCCCGCGTCACGAACGATATGGGCAGCATGATGGGCATGAAGGCGTTTATCGCCGCCGTGCTGGGCGGCATCGGAATCATCCCCGGCGCGATGCTGGGAGGTATCCTGATCGGCCTGATTGAAATTTTTGTCAAGCTGTTTGCCCCCGGCTGGTACGAGGCCGTGACCTACGGTACGCTGATTGTGATTCTGCTGGTGAAGCCTTCCGGTATTCTGGGCAAGAATGTCGGTGAAAAAGTGTAAGGGAGCGTGAACAAAATGACGAAACGACGGCTGGCCTCCTACGGCCTGAATCTGGTTGGTGTCGCGCTGCTGTACGCGGCCATCACGCTGGCTTTTACCTTCAACGCCTTCGGCAAAAGCACGACTTACATCCAGGGCATCTGCACGACTGCCTGCTACACGATCATCATGGTCACGTCGCTCAACCTCGTCGTGGGCTTTATGGGTGAGTTCTCGAGGGGTCATGCGGGCTTTGTCTCGGTGGGGGCGTATGTGTCCGCCATCGTGTCCGGCGCGCTGGCCGGGCACGGGCTTTCGGATCTGGCGCTGCTGCTCATTGCGATTCTGGCGGGCGGCCTGGCCGCGGGCCTTATGGGCATTGCAGTCGGCATTCCGGCACTGCGGCTGCGCGGCGACTATCTGGCTATCGTTACGATGGCTTTTGCCGAGATTATCCGCGTCTGTTTCTGCAACTTTTCCATTACGGGCGGCGGCAAGACGATGAGCGGCATTCTCAAGCTTTCCACGTTTGACCGCGCATTCTGGATCATGGTCGTCTGCGTGACGGTTATGTTTCTGTTTGTGCGCAGCCGCTTTGGCCGCACGGTGCAGGCCATCCGCGAGGATTACATTGCGGCGTCGGCCTCGGGCATCAACGTGACCTACTACAAGGTACTGACCTTTGCGGTCTCGGCGTTCTTTGCGGGCGTCGGCGGCAGCGTCTACGCCCACTACATGACCGCGATGATCCCCACAAACTTCAACTTCAACTATTCGGCAGAGCTGCTCTCTGAAGTCATCATCGGCGGCACGGGCTCGCTGACCGGCTCCATCATCGGTGCGGCATTCTTGTCCAGCCTGCCGGAGCTGATGCGTGATTTCTCCACCTACCGTATGCTGGCCTACTCTGTCGTGCTGGTGCTGGTCATGCTGTTCCGCCCGGGCGGTATCTTCGGACGCTGGGAGTTCAGCCTGACCCGCCTGTTGGACGGCATTCGGCACCCCAAGGCAAAAGCCGCGAAAGGAGCGTGAACCCGTTATGGCAGCACCCGTATTGAAAGCACAGCATCTCGGCATCCAGTTCGGCGGCCTGAAGGCTGTGGATGACTTCAACATGGAAATTGGCGAGTCCGAGCTGGTCGGGCTCATCGGCCCCAACGGCGCGGGCAAGACGACGGTTTTCAACCTCATTACCGGCGTCTACAAACCCACCGAGGGTTCGTTCTACCTCTGCGGTGAGCGGATGAACGGCAAAAAAACGCATCAGATCGTCCATGCGGGCATTGCCCGCACGTTCCAGAACATCCGCCTGTTCAAAAAGATGACTGTCATCGAGAACGTCAAGACGGCCATGCAGGGCCACACGACTTACGGCATGGCGGACGCCATCTTCCGTACCAAAAAGTACTGGCAGCAGGAGGCGGAAATCACCGCCCGCGCCAAGGAGCTGCTGTCCGTCGTGCACCTCTCCGGCAAGGAGGATCTGGAGGCCGACAATCTGCCTTACGGCGAGCAGCGCCGCCTGGAGATCGCCCGTGCCCTGGCCACCGATATGAAGCTGCTGCTGCTTGACGAACCGGCTGCGGGCATGAACCCCACCGAGACCGAGGAGCTGCTGGAAATCATCAACTACATCCGCAAGGAATTTAAAGTGTCCGTCCTGCTCATCGAGCATGATATGAGCCTTGTCATGAAGATCTGCGAGCGCATTCAGGTGCTGGATTTCGGCACCACGATTGCTTCCGGCACGCCGGAGCAGATTGCCAACGACCCGCATGTCATCGAGGCATATCTGGGCAAGGATGAACCGGGGGAGGCCGCCAATGCTTGAGATCAAAGATCTGTACGTCAACTACGGTGCCGTCCACGCGCTGAACGGCGTATCCATGACCGTGAAGGATGGCGAGATCGTCTCGCTGATTGGGGCGAACGGCGCGGGAAAAACAACGGCCCTGCGCACGATAACCGGTCTGGAAAAGGCGGCAAGCGGCTCCATCACCTTCGACGGGCACGACCTGCGCAAGATCGAACCCAGCAAAATTATCACGCTAAAACTGGCCCATGTGCCGGAAGGGCGGCACATCTTCCCCCAGATGACGGTGGAAGAAAACCTCGAGATGGGGGCTTTTACCGACCAAGCCGACATGGCCAGAACGATGGCCGATGTCTATGAGCGTTTTCCCCGCTTAAAAGAGCGCAAGCGCCAGCTGGCTGGCACGCTCTCTGGCGGCGAGCAACAGATGCTGGCCGTGGGCCGCGCCCTGATGGGAAAGCCGAAGATGATTTTGATGGATGAGCCGTCCATGGGTCTGTCCCCGCTGTTGGTAAAGGAAATTTTTGCCATCATCCGGGAGGTGAACAAGCAGGGCATTACGATTCTGCTGGTAGAGCAGAACGCCAAGATGGCGCTGGCTATCTCTGACCGTGCCTACGTGCTGGAAACCGGCACCATCACGCTTTCCGGCGATGCGCAGGAGCTGCTGAACGACACTCGCGTCAAAAAAGCCTATTTGGGGCAGTAAGGAGGAAGTGCTATGTATCCGAACTATCCCTACTTTGCCGTGGCCATTACCCGCACCTGCGGGTCGGGCGGCGGCAGTTACATCGGCAAAAAGCTGGCGCAGGATTTTGATATTGATCTGTATGACCGCAAACTGCTGCGCCTGGCAGCCGAGGACAGCGGCATCAATGAAAAAATCTTTGCCGCTGCCGATGAAAACACCAAAAAAACGCTGCTATACCGTGTTTCGCGGCATATTTACGACGGCAGCGTCATCCCGCCGGAGAGCGGCAATTTCATCAGCGACCAGAACCTTTTCAACTATCAGGCCAAGGTCCTGCGGGAACTGCTGAACGAGGAAAGCTACATCTGCGTAGGCCGCGCGGCGGATTTTGTGCTGAAAGACAAACCCAACGTGCTGACCGTCTACATCGACGCGCCCTATGAGGACCGCATTGAGCGGGAGATGAAGCGTCAGGGCATCGGACGCAGCCAGGCTATCCACTACATTGATAAGCTCGACCACTATCGGGAAAGTTACTATAAGTATCATACGGGCCGCCAGTGGAAGCGTGTGGAAAATTACGACCTCTGCCTGGACAGCGCCGCGGTTGGGCTGGATAACTGCGTGGAGGTCATCAAGAAAGTTATTGAACTGAAATTTGGGGCAAAGTGCCCGCGGTAAAAAGCAACAGGGGAGGAAAGACTTATGGAAGCACTGGCCTATTATGACGGAAAAATCGGCACACCGGAGGAACTGACAGTTCCCTTCAATGATCGTGTGCATTTTTTCGGTGACGGTGTATACGACGCCACTGTCGGCGCAAACGGCAAGGTCTACCTGCTGCAGGACCACCTTGACCGCTTTTACACCAGCGCCAGGGCATTGGATATCCACATCCCGATGCCGAAAGACGAGCTTGGCAGACTGCTGACCGACCTGCTGGCCAAAGTAGACGGTACAACGCATTTTGTTTACTGGCAGGTCACCCGCGGCGTCGAGACCCGCAACCACGTCTACGCCGAGGACCTGCCCGGCAAGCTGTGGGTGTCCATCCGCCAGAACCATTTGAACGACCCGGATGTGCCCATCAAGCTCAACACCGAGGAAGACACACGCTTTTATCACTGCAACATCAAGACGCTGAACTTGCTGCCCAGCGTTGCAGCGGCGCAGCACGCAAAGCGCATCGGCGTGCAGGAGACGGTGTTCCACCGTGGTGACATCGTGACCGAGTGCGCCCACTCCAACGTGTCGATTCTGAAGGATGGCGTATTTTATTCGCATCCAAACGATGAATTTATCCTGCGCGGTATCGCCAAGACCCACATGATCCAAGCGTGTTATCGCCTGGGCATTACAGTCATGGAAAAATGCTTTACGCTGGATGACCTGCGCAACGCCGATGAGATCATCGTGACGTCGTCCTCCAACTTCTGCCTGCACGCCTGCGAGGTGGACGGCAAGCCCGCGGGCGGCAAAGACCCCGCCACGCTGAAAGCGATTCAGAACGAGGTCCTGCGCGAATACTACGCCTACACCGGCAAAACAACCGTTGTGGACTGAAACGGGGGTGGGAAGGATGACCCGTGACGAACTGGAAAAGCGCAACGTAGGAGAAAATCTCGATGCTTTGATGAATCTTGACCCCCGCGGCTACGGTGTCTGCCGCATTTTGTACGCGGGCAGCCGCGCTTATACCGGTGAACCTCTGACGATGCACGCGGCGCAGGTGCTGTGCGATGCGGTAAAAGAGAACGATCTGGTGTACATTATTACCGGATTCGTCCTGCTGCCGCATAAAGTGCCCGAGATGGACGGCACGGTCAGTTCCATGCTGCTGGCCCGCGCGTTGGTGATGGCGTTCGGTGCAAAGCCGGTCATCGTATGCCCCGCCGACAGCGCTCAGGCCATAGAAAAGTGCGCCGCCGTCGTTGGTCTGCATATCTATGAAGACCTCGACATCGTGCAGACGCTGCCTTTAAGCATGGGGGTCGTGGCCTTTACCAAAACCCTGGCTGACGCCCCGGCCCAGGCTGCCGCGCTGGCTGCCCGCAAGCCCGCGGCAGTCGTCTCTGTCGAAGCCTGCGGCGCGAACGCCCTGGGGGTCTGTCACAATGCCGTCGGGCTGGACGTGACCGCCTTGCAGGCCTGCAGCGATGTGCTGTGGGAAAAGCTGCGTGCCGACGGTGTGCCGAATATCGCCATCGGTGACTTGGGCAATGAGATCGGCATGGGCACGATTGCTGACCACATCAAAAAATATGTGCCGTTCACCGACAGGGGCGAGTGCCAATGCGGCTGCGGCGGGGGCATATTAAGCGCCACCAGAACTGACAACATTATCACGGCCACCTGCTCCGACTGGGGCTGCTACGGCTTGATGGCCGCGCTGGCGTATCTCAAAAAAGATATGGAGATCCTGCACCACGAGGACATGGAGTCCGAGGTCATGCGGGTGGCGGCGCGCAACGGGTTTATTGATATGACGGGCTCACTGCTGCCGGGCATTGACGGATTCAGCACGCGCATGAACGTCGGCATCGTCAGTCTGATGCGCCAGTGCACGGCCTACGCGGTACGGTACTCCCACAAGTCGGATCACTGGTTCGGCCCTGTGTTGGCAAAGCACTTCTTTGACTGACTATTATAGAAGGAAGGGGGCAGCGGTCATGCTGCCGTTTACGGTACACCCGGTTGGGGACTGCGCCCTGCTGGCGGGATTCACCCAGCGCATTGCACCGGAGATCGGCGCGGCGGTGGCGGAACTGAACAGCCGCGTTTTGGCGGCCAAGCTGCCCGGCGTGACCGAGACAGTGCCCGCTTTTGCGTCGCTGCTGGTGGTGTATGATCCGCTTGTGACCGACTATGACACGCTGGCGGCAGCCCTGCAAGGGCTGCGTGACGCTGACGGCGCGGACACCGCGGCGGTGGAGGGGAGGCTGGTCACGATCCCCGTATGCTACGGCGGCGATTTCGGCCCCGACCTGCCCTTTGTGGCAAAGCACGCGGGGCTGACCGAAGCAGAAGTCATCGCGCTGCACACCGGGCGGGAATACCGCATTTATATGCTGGGGTTCCTGCCGGGGTTCCCGTACCTGGGCGGGCTGGACGAACGATTGTTTACCCCGCGGCTGAACACACCGCGCACGGCCATCCCGGCCGGGGCGGTGGGCATCGGCGGCGAGCAGACCGGCATTTACCCTATTGCCAGCCCGGGCGGCTGGCAGCTCATCGGCCGCACGCCGCGCAAACTGTTTGACCCGGAATCGGGCGCACTGCCCTACACGGCGGGGGACCGCATAAAATTTAAACCCATCACCGCGGCGGAATTTGCAGCCCTGGCAGCAAAGGAGGGCACGGCATGAACATCACCGTACTGGACCCCGGCCCGCTTACAACTGTGCAGGATGCGGGCCGTGTGGGCTATGCTGCCCAGGGCTACCGCAGCTGCGGCGCAGCGGACGGATACGCCTACCGTCTGGGCAATGTGCTGGTCGGCAACGACCCGGGTGCAGCCGTGCTGGAATGCACCCTGCGCGGCGCGGCCCTGCGGTTTGAAACGGACACCGTCTTTGCTCTGACGGGGGCCGAAAGCCATGCTGCGCTGGACAGTACGCCCGTACCCTATTACGCACCGCTGCTTGCCAAAGCAGGCAGTGTGCTACAGATGGGGGCGGCAAAAACAGGACTGCGCAGCTATCTGGCCGTGGGCGGCGGCATTGCCACCCCGCCCGTGCTGGGCAGCCGTGCCACCGATGTAAAATGCGGCATCGGCGGCTTGGAGGGCCGCAAGCTGGCCGCGGGCGATACCCTGGCCATAGGCTCATATGATACCCCCGCGCTGTGGCAGGCCATCACTGCCAAACGGCTGGACCGTCCCTTGCGGGACAAGACTGTGTGCGGCGGGCTGCACCCCATGCGCGTGCAGGGGACGCAGATGCTGCCGCTGCTGCGCGCCGTGCCAGGCCCGCAGGACGCCGCCTTTACCGTGCAGGGCCGGCAGGATTTTATCCACGGTATCTATACCCTGACGCCGGACTGTGACCGTATGGCCTGCAAGCTGGCGGGCACGCCGCTGCAAATGCGCCGCGGCGCGGATATTCTCTCCGACGGTATTGTGCCCGGGTCGGTGCAGGTCTCCGCCGACGGGCAGCCCATTGTCATGCTGGCCGACCACCAGACCACGGGCGGCTATGCCAAAATTGCCACGGTGATTTCTGCCGACTTGCCCGCGCTGGCGCAGCTCCGCCCCGGGCAGCGGGTATGCTTTACCTTTGTGACGCCGTCCCGGGCCGTGCAAGCTGCCCGGCAGCAGGCGGCCCTGTGGCAGCGGGTAAGAGATCGCTTGTAAAAGAAGGTGCACGTTATGAACTATTCCGCATTTCCCCCGGCTGAGATTCGGGCGCTGATCCGCGCGGGCAAGCTGGATGCCCCGACCACAGGCTGCTGCGACGGCTACGCCCAGGGCAATCTGGTGGTCCTGCCAAAGGCGCTGGCGTGGGATTTCCTGCTGTTCTGCCAGCGCAACCCCAAGGCCTGCCCGCTGCTGGAAGTGGCCGATGCCGGGGAGCGCAGCTTCTCCCAATTTGCCCCGGGCAGCGATATTGCGCAGGACATCCCGCGCTACCGCATCTACCGAAGCGGCGAATTGACCGAAGAAACCACCGATGTGGTGCGCTATTTTGAGGAACGGTCCGATTTGGTCAGCTTCCTCATCGGGTGTAGCTTCTCCTTTGAGTCGGCGCTGCTGGACGCGGACATCCCGGTGCGCCAGATCGAGGAAGGCGTCAATGTACCGATGTACAACACCAACATTCCCTGCACGCCCGCGGGGGTGTTCAGCGGAAATATGGTCGTCAGTATGCGTCCGATTCCCCACGCGCAGGTGCCTGCGGCGGTGGCCATCACGGCGGGCATGCCCCGCGTGCACGGTGCGCCGGTGCAGATCGGCACGCCGGAGGCCATCGGCATCACTGATCTGGCCCACCCTGATTACGGCGATGCCGTGACGATTCGTCCGGGCGAAACACCGGTTTTCTGGCCCTGCGGGGTCACGCCCCAGGCCGTGGTCATGCACTCGAAGCCGGAATTCTGCATCACGCACGCGCCGGGGTATATGTTTGTGACCGACGTAAAAAACACACTGCTGAAATACTAAGGGGGATGTTGCAATGCCGTCCATTGATTTAAACTGCGACCTGGGCGAGAGCTTCGGCGCGTACACCATCGGCATGGATGCCGAAATTTTGCCCTATGTGACCAGCGCGAACATTGCCTGCGGGTTCCACGCGGGCGATCCGTCCGTAATGCAAAAGAGCGTTCTGCTGTGCAAAAAGTACGGCGTGCAGGTGGGTGCACACCCGGGACTGCCGGATTTGCAGGGCTTTGGCCGCCGCAGAATGGCAATTTCCCCCGCCGAAGCCGAGGCCGACGTGATGTACCAGATCGGTGCGCTGAAGGCATTCTGCGACGCGGCGGGCGTACCGCTGCACCACGTCAAACCTCACGGCGCGCTGTACAACATGGCCGCCAGGGATCCGGTGCTGGCGGCGGCCATCTGCCACGCTGTGCAGGCTGCAGCTCCCGGTGCTGTGCTGCTGGCACTCTCCGGCAGCGAGATGGTCAAGGCCGCAAACGCCATCGAACTGCCCGTTGCCAGCGAGGTATTCGCAGACCGCGGCTACCAGGCCGACGGCAGCCTTGTGCCACGCGGCGCGAAGTTGGCGATGGTGGCGTCGACGGCGGCCTGAACCTCGGCCTCGTCGGTGGCGTTCATCTTGTAGCCCTCGGCGTGGATGCCAAACTCGGCAGCAAGGTCGGCGGCAGCGGCCTTGACCTTCTCCTCGTCCAGGTCGAGCATGACGACGTTGGCGCCGTTGCGGGCGAACTCGCGGCAAATCTCGACGCCCATACCGCCGAGCGCGCCGGTCACGGCGCAGACATCGCCCTCGAGCTTAAGCCAATTGCTCATAGGAACTTCCCTTCTTGTGCCTCCCGGTGGGTCGTTCCCATTAACCGACCCACGTGGTTTTCGCTGGTTATCGTATGCTTTGCATTTGCGCAGGTGAATTGCATATTTGTTAGAATGGCATTAACCATAGGTTTATACTATGCATTGAGGTTTGTTCTCAATTGAGCGCGTGACCTGCGAAAACGACCCCCTGCGGTGCTGTGCGCCCGCGCGTGCGAAAACGGGAGATTGACGTGTA
>OGXR01002600.1_pt1 | contig 11248 bp, 10 predicted proteins | sample 1576331 | NCBI WGS metagenome assembly OGXR01 (sample SAMEA3541473, study PRJEB24748) | human gut metagenome | biome: human gut; feature: human-associated habitat; material: faeces | place: China | collected 2012 | reverse complement strand
CAGCAGCTCGGCCGCACGTTCCAGCCGGCGCTCCAGCTTCCGCTGTGCCAGCGCGTCCGGTGCGGGTACCCCCGCCCGCAGCACGGTCATGCCCGCCAGCTGCGTCCGTTCCAGTACCGGCCGGCGCCCCCGCCTGTCCTCCCGCACCAGCCAGCCCACCATTCCCCATCACCTCGGGACAAGGATATGCGCGCCGCGATGGGATATGACCGCCCTTTTTTGCAGAAACTTTACCTTGCCTTACCACAGCTTTTCATTTCTTTACCCGCGCCTGGTAGCGCCCGGCGCTCCGCTTCGGGTATCATGGGGACTGTCCGCAAGACAAAGAATCGTATCTGTATTGGAGGAAAATCTGAATGAATTGGAACAGACCCCTGGCCGTTTCTCTGGCGGCCCTGACCCTGTGCGGCAGTCTGGCCGCCTGCAGCGGCGGCACCGCCGACAACGCGCAGACCAGCGCCCTCGCTGCCGCCGCCCCCGTGTCCCTCTCCGCCGCTTCCGCCCAGCCCGCACAGACGAAGGCCCCCAAGTACGTGTTCCTGTTCATCGGCGACGGCATGAGCTATCCCCAGATCCAGTCCACCGCCGATTACCTGGGCGCCCTGGCCGACGAGGACTACTTGAACGCTCAGCCCAGCCTGGACGACAACATGGGCGCCAAGCTGGACGGTCCTTCCTATCTGAATTTTATGAATTTTGAGACCGCCGGTTCCGCGGTGACCTTTGATTCCAACAGCTTTGCTCCCGACTCCGCCTCCACCGCCACCTCCATCTCCACCGGCCACAAGACCTATTCCGGTACCATCAACATGGACGAGACCGGCAGCGTATCCTATGAGACCATCAGCGAAAAGCTGAAGGATCAGCTGGGCTGGAAGATCGGCGTGATCTCCTCCGTCAACCTCAACCACGCCACCCCCGCCGCCTTCTACGCGCACCAGGCCAGCCGCAGCAGCTACTACGAGATAGGCCTCGAGCTCGTCGATTCCGGCTTCGAGTACTTCGCGGGCGGCGGTCTGCTGAGCCCCGACGGCGCCGAGGGCGACCAGGACAACCTCTATGAGCTCGCCGAGAACGCCGGCTACACCGTGACCTTCACCGGCGCCGACGCCGAGGCCGTCGAGGCCGGCAGCAAGGCCATCCTCATAGACGAGCACCTCGCCGACTCCGACGCCATGGCCTATGAGATAGACCGCAGCGAGGACATGTGGTCCCTCGCCGACTACGTTGAGAAGGGCATCGACGTCCTCATGAACGACACCGGCTTCTTCATGATGTGCGAGGGCGGCAAGATAGACTGGGCCTGCCACGCCAACGACGCCGCCACCACCATCCACGACACCATCGCCTTTGCCGACGCCGTGCAGGTCGCCATCGACTTCGCCGCGGAGCATCCGGACGAGACCCTCATCCTCGTCACCGGCGACCACGAGACCGGCGGCCTCACCATCGGCTTTGCCGGCACCGACTACGACACCTACCTCAGCCTCCTTGAGAGCCAGACCATCTCCTTCACCCAGTTTGACGAGCAGTACGTCGCCTCCTACAAGGAGAACAAGACCCCCTTTGAGGACGTGCTCGCCGACATCGAGACGCTCTTCGGCCTCAAGGCCTCCGGCGAGGAGGGAGACAAGCTCGTGCTCACCAACTACGAGAAGGAGCTGCTCCGCGCGGCCTATGAAAAGAGCGTCAACGGCACGGCGAGCTCCGGGTACGAGCAGGAGGAATACGTCCTCTACGGCACCTACGAGCCGCTCTCCGTCACCGTGACCCACATCATCAACAACAAATCCGGCGTGAGCTTCACCTCCTATTCCCACACCGGCCTGCCCGTAGCGGTCTTCGCCGAGGGCGCCGGCTCCGCCGAGTTCGAGGGCTACTACGACAACACCGACATCTACAACAAGCTCGCCGACATGCTCGGCGTGGCCTGATAGCCCGCATTCCCCCAAATCCCGCCGCCCCCCGGCCAGCCGGGAGGCGGCGGCACTTTCCGTATTGGAGCCAGACATGAAACGTATCTTCACAGGAAAAAACGCCGCCAAATACGGCCCCGTGCTGCTCAGCGCCCTGCTGCTCGCGGCGCTGCTGCTCATGCCCACGGGCTTTGAGGACAAGGAGGTATACACCGAATCAGACCTCAGTCCGGCCCTGGTGCTCTCCGTGGACGACAGCAAGATAGTCGACACGGGACTCGTACGCTCCGGGGACCAGCTCTGCCGGCTGCGCATACTCTCCGGCCCCTTTGAGGGGGAGGAGGCTGAGGGAAACAACTCCCTCAACGGTTCGCTTGAACAGGACAAGCTCTTTGCCGCCGGGGACAAGGCCCTGGTGCGCATAAACCACGAAAACGGGGAGATAATCTCCGTCTCCATGATCGACTACTATCGCGTGCCGCAGGAGCTCATTCTCGCCGCGCTCTTCTGCCTGCTGCTGGTGCTCTTTGCCGGAAGCACAGGCGTTCGGGCGCTTCTGAGCTTCGCCGTCAGCGTGCTGATGATATGGAAGGTGCTCGTCCCCTGCTGCCTGCGCGGGATAAACCCCATCTGGGTCGGTCTCGGCGTCGTGATGGCGCTCACAGTCATCATCGTCACTCTGGTTTACGGCTTTGACCGCCGCTCGCTCTCCTCCGTCGCAGGCTGCGCGCTGGGCATAGGCGTGACCTGCGTCATGGGCATCATCTTCACCGACGCCTTCCGCATACACGGCGCCGTCATGAGCTATTCCGAGAGCCTGCTCTACTCCGGTTATTCCAGCCTGAGCCTTACGCAGATATTCATGGCCAGCATCTTTCTCGGCGCCTCCGGCGCGGTCATGGACCTGGCCGTGGACATCACCTCCGCCGTGAGCGAGGTCGTGGAAAAGAAGCCCGACATATCCCGCCGCGAGGCCATGCTCTCCGGCATGACCGTGGGCCGCGCCGCGCTGGGCACTCAGACCACGACGCTGCTGCTCGCCTACTCAGGCGGCTACATCGCGCTGCTGATGGTATTCATGGCCCAGGGCACGCCGGTGTACACCATATTCAACCTCAAGTATGTCGCCGCCGAGATACTGCACACCATGGTCGGCTCCTTCGGCCTTTGTACGGTGGCGCCGCTCACGGCCTTCACGAGCGGCATGCTGCTTGCCGGACGGGGCGGCAAAAAATAAAAAGCGGGACGAAATGTCCCGCTTTTTTGCGTTTTAGCTTTTACTTCGTGCCGAAGATACGGTCGCCGGCGTCGCCGAGACCGGGGACGATGTAGCCGTGGTCGTTCAGGCACTCGTCCATGCCCGCGACGTAGATATCCACGTCCGGGTGCTCGGCCTGCATGCGCTCCACGCCCTCGGGAGCGCCTATGATGCTCATGAGCTTTATGTGCTTCACGCCGACTTCCTTCAGGAACATCGCGGCCGCCGCCGCGCTGCCGCCGGTGGCGAGCATGGGGTCAACGATGATGGCGTCCCGCTCCTGGATGTCGGGCGGCATCTTGAAGTAGTACTTCACGGGCTCCAGCGTGTTGGGGTCGCGGTAGAGGCCGATGTGGCCGACCTTGACGTTCGGCATCAGGGCCACCATGCCGTCCACCATGCCGAGGCCGGCGCGGAGGATAGGCACTATCGCCAGTTTCTTGCCCGCGATGTGGCGGCACTTCGCCACGGCCAGCGGCGTCTCGACCTCGACCTCCTCCAGGGGCAGGTCGCGGGTCGCCTCGTAGCACATCAGCATGGCTATCTCGCTCACCAGCTCGCGGAAGGCCTTGGCGCCGGTGTTCTTGTCGCGCAGGATGCTCAGCTTGTGCTGGATGAGGGGGTGGTCGAATACGTGCACATTGCTCATGGGGGTTCGTCTCCTTTTATATTCTCTATTATGAGTTGGCCAATCTCGCCTGCCGTTCCCTCTCCGCCTGGGAGAGGCGCAGGTACACGGGCAGCAGCTCCGAGGCCGGGGCCGCCTTTTCCGTCTCCGCCGCACGGCAGACGCCGTAGGCGCTCTGCTGCACGAGAGGCTCCGGGGCAAGGGTGCTCTCTACGCCCAGCCCGCCCAGAAGATTATAGCACAGCCGCGCCCCGTCTCCAACAAGAAAAACGCGCTTTTCGTATTTTTCCAGCTCCGGGGCCAGCTCCTCGACCGAAAGCGCCCTGTCGGGAACAAGCCGGACCGGTCTGCCGTCTCTTATCTCAAAGAGGGCGTTGTATACCTGCTGACGCCTCGCGTCCATGCAGCAGCAGATGATCGAGCCCTCCCCGGCGGCAACGCCGTTCCAGGCCATGGCCGCGAGGGTGGAGACGCCTATCGCCGGCTTCTGCGCGCCCCAGCACAGGCCCTTCACAGCGGCGACGCCTATGCGTATGCCGGTAAACGAGCCCGGCCCGCGCGCCACGGCCACAGCGTCCACGTCCGCAAGCTTCGTCTCCGTGTTCTTCAAAAGGTCCTCGACCATGGGCAGCAGCGTCCGGCTGTGTGTCAGCCCGGAGCACTGGGTATACTGCCCAAGGAGCTCCCCATCCCGACAGAGCGCGGCGGAGGCCGCCTTCGCCGAGGATTCCAGTCCGAGTATAAGCATGGGCTTCAGTCCCCCTCTATCCTGATGAGGCGCGAATTCTCGCCCGTTTTCTCGAAGACGACGCGGATCTCGTCCCCGTAGAACGCGCCCTCGACGTTTTCGCTCCACTCCACGGCGCAGACGGCGCCGCGGGCAAGGTAGTCCTCCCAGCCGATGTCCCAGAGCTCGTCCGCCGAGGCGAGCCTGTACATGTCGAAGTGTATGAGCTCCCGCGCGCCCAGGTATTCGTTAACTATGGTGAAGGTGGGGCTGGAGACGCGGCAGTCTATGCCCATGCCGCGGGCCATGCCGCGCACAAAGGCCGTCTTGCCCGAGCCGAGCTCCCCGTACATGGCCACGACGGCCCCGTCCGGCACCGAGGCGCCGAAGCGCTCCCCCGCAAGTTCCGTGTCCCTCTCGCTGTTTGAAACAATCTCCCGCATATTCCGCCTCCTTTTTTCTGCGGCTACTTATTATACACCGGCTTCGGCGTTGCGTAAAGCCAAAGAATATGCTATAATCCCATATTACCACATTTCCCTGTACCGAGGTGAGCGCCTTGAAAAAAATCCTGCCCCAGCTGCGCGACTTCGTGCGCCGGGCGGACATGTTTCTCTTCACTGTCAGCGTCATCTGCGCGATATACGGCATCATAGTCATCGCGAGCGCTACGAAGTCCTACGACAACGGAAGCGCGCAGTACGTCATCGTCCAGGGCCTGGCGCTGGTGCTGGGCATCCTGCTTTTCATCGCCATCACAGTCATAGACGTGGACATCTTCGCGCAGCACTGGATATGGCTCTACGGCCTGAGCGCCGCCCTGCTCATCTCGCTCATCTTCTTCGGCGCCCAGAGCGACACGGGCAACAACGGCTGGCTGCGCTTCTTCGGCATAGGCATCCAGCCCACGGAGATAGTCAAGCTCGCCTACATCATCGTCCTGGCCAAGCAGCTGGCCTACCTCAAGGAATACAAAAACCTCAGTTCCGTCGTCTCCATCGCCCAGATCGTCGGCCACTTCATCCTAATGTTCGGCCTCATCCTCGTGACGGCGCAGGACCTCGGCAGCGCGCTCGTGTACTTCTTCATCTTCGCCGTCATGCTCTTCGTCGCGGGTGTCAAGCTCTACTGGTTCATCATGGGCGCCGCGGCCATCGCGGGCATGATCCCCATCCTCTGGACCTACTTCCTGGAGGACTACCAGCGCAACCGCATCCTCGCGCCCTACGACCCCAGCATAGACCCCACCAACCAGGGCATCAACTGGCAGCCGCACCAGGCCAAAATCGCCATCGCCTCCGGCGGACTCACCGGCACCGGCCTCGGCGAGGGTACCCAGAGCCAGTCCAACGCCATCCCCGGCAAGCACACGGACTTCATCTTCGCCGTCGTCGGCGAGGAGCTGGGCCTCATCGGCGCCTGCCTCGTCATCCTGCTGCTCATGATAATCGTCATCCGCTGCGTGCAGATCGGCCTGCGTTCCGGCAACACGATGTCCATGCTCGTCTGCTTCGGCGTCGCCTCCACGGTTGTCTTCCAGACCTTTGAGAACATCGGCATGTGCATAGGCATCGCCCCCGTCGTCGGCATCACGCTGCCCTTCTTCAGCTACGGCGGCTCCTCCCTCTTTTCCATGTTCGCAGCCATGGGCCTCGTTTCCGGTATAAAATACCGACCAAAACCCACCAGGGCCGCCATCTATGGCAGATAGCTTAAACTAAACAAAAAACCTCAAAATCACAAAGGCTTCCGCCTTTGTGATTTTTTGAAATTATCTGGAGTAAAACGGCAGTAAAAATCGTGCGTGTTCACAAAAATTTCACAAATTTTGCTGTATTTCGATTTAACGCATTGCACTCGCGAACAAAAAGTAGTATCATCTAGCCCGTGATTCCCAAAACAGAGGGGGTCTTCACAAGTCTGGGGGGATTTGTGAAAATCAAACGGAGGTGCTATCTATGCAAGGACCAATGCTGTCCATCCTCGCAGTATTCATCATCCTGCTCATCTTCGGTCTTGGCGACATGGTCGCCACGAAGACCAGGGCTATCGTCTCCATGCTCTTTTTCTCCTCGGTGCTCTTCCTGGCCGGTTTCTGGACCAAGGTGCTGCCGAACACGATGTTTGACGACTCCACCCTGCTGCTCGTCTCCGGCGTGCTGGTCTCCATGCTGCTCGTCCACATGGGCACCACCATCAAGCTGCGCGACTTTGCCGACCAGTGGAAAACCGTGCTCATCGCGGGCATAGCCTGCATCGCGATAAGCCTCGGCATCTACTTCATCGGCGGCCTCATCGTCGCGGACAAGAACTACGTTGTCGTCGGCGCGCCCATCCTCTCCGGCGGCGTCGTCGCCACCATCACCATGCAGACGGCCGTCGAAGGCCACAGCGTCGAGCTGGGCGTGTTTGCGGCCCTCGTCATGGTCGTGCAGGGTTTCGTGGGCTACCCCGTCTGCTCCCTCTGCCTGAAGTCTGAGGCCAAGCGCGTGCGCAGCCTCGTCGAGTCCGGGCAGGAGCTCAAGGGCGTCACGGCGAAGATCGTCACCGACGCCGCGCCCAAGAAGCGCCTCATCCCCTACATCCCCGACAAGTACAACGGCCCCAACATCATGATGGCCAAGGTCGCCTTCTTCGCCTTCCTCGCCACCATCACCGCCAACGCGATAAACGGCTGGATCGCCTCCACCTTTGAGACCGCCTTCTCGATAAGCGCCCTCATCTTCGCCCTCATCTACGGCATCATCGCCAAGGAGCTGGGCTTCATTGAGGAGAACCCGATGAAGCGCGCGGGGGCGGACGGCTTCATGCTCGTCGTCGTGACCCTGTCCATCTTCACGAACCTGGCCCAGTCCACGCCCGATATGGTCGCCGGCATGCTCTGGCCCCTGCTAGTCGTCGTCGTCACCGGCAGCGTGACCTTCCTCATCATCTCCACGCTGGTCGGCAAGATCTTCGGCGTGAGCTGGCAGATGAGCTGCGCCATAGGCAGCACCTGCCTGTTCGGCTTCCCCGGCACCTACATCGTCACGACCGAGGTCGTGAACGCCACCGCCGCCAACGACGAGGAGAAGCAGCTGATGCTCGACCACATGATGCCCAAGATGCTCATCGCGGGCATGGTCTCCGTCTCCATCACCAGCATCCTCATCGCCGGCTACATGGTGAACCTGCTCGTCTTCTGAAATACGCAAACCGCATAAAGGGGAGACGCTTTTCGTCTCCCCTGAAGCCGTTTTATTAGTTAGAAAGGACTAAACGATATGGACATAAGAGCCAAAGCGCATGAGCTATCCGAGGAGATGCTCGCCTGGCGGCGCGACTTCCACGCCCACCCGGAGCTGAGCAACAACGAGTTCAGGACCACTGAAAAGATAGTGGAGCTCCTTGAGAGCTTCGGCTGCGACAGCGTGGAGCGCCCCCTGCCCACCGGCGCGGTCGCTCTCATAAAGGGCGGAAAGCCCGGCAAATGCGTCGCCCTGCGCGCGGACATAGACGCCCTGCCCGTCACCGAGGCCACCGGCCTGCCCTTTGCCAGCGAAAACGCGGGCGTCATGCACGCCTGCGGCCATGACACGCACATCTCCATGCTGCTCGCGACGGCGAAGCTGCTGTGCGGCATGCGGGAGGAGCTGCCCGGTACGGTGAAGCTCATCTTCCAGCCCGCCGAGGAGAAGGCCCCCCGCGGCGGCGCGCGCCCCATGGTCGAGGCCGGCGTAATGGAAAACCCCCACGTGGACGCCATACTCTCCACCCACATCTCGCCGGGCGGCCCGAAGGTGGGCTCCGTCAGCTTCTACAGAGGCATCGTGACCACGGCCTTCGACCTCTACAATGTCTCCGTCACCGGCCAGAACGCCCACGGCTCCCAGCCGCAGAACGGCCACGACGCCATCCTGGCCCTGGCGCAGTTCATCGTGAACGCCCAGCAGATAGTCGCCCGCAGGGTCGATCCGCTCAAGACGGCCATCGTCTCCATAGGCGTCATCAAGGGCGGCGAGGCCGTAAACATCATCCCCAGCACGGCGAGCCTGGAGATGGTCTGCCGCACCTACGGTGAGGAGACCCGCAAGGTCATCTACGACGAGGTCATGCGCCTTGCCCGCGGCATCGGCGAGCTGAGCGCCTGCCGTTTCGACGTTGAGCACATAGAGGGCTACGGCTCCGTGAAGAACGACCCCGAGCTGCTCAAGCTCTCTGACGCGGCCATAACGGAGGCCCTCGGAGCCGACTACGTACACTACCTGGAGGAGCCGCTGTCCTTCAGCGAGGACTTCAGCTACTACGGCAACGCCACCGGCACGCCCAGCCTCTTCCTGCTGCTTAACGCTGGCTATCTGGGCGACGCGCCCCATTCCCTGCACGACGCGCGCTGCACCTTCCAGGAGGAGGCGCTTGAGTGCGGCGTCGCCGCCATGTGCGCCACGGCGCTGAAGATACTGGAGGCTTGAGCATGGACATAAAGACACTTGCTCACGAGGTCTTCCCCTACGTCGTGGAGATGCGCCGCGACTTCCACATGCACCCGGAGCCGAGCTTCGAGGAGTTCCGCACGACGCAGCGCATAGCCGAGGAGCTGGACAAAATGGGCATAGCCTGCCGCCTGTTTGAGCCCACGGGCCTCATAGGCGAGATAAAGGGCGGAAAGAGCGGCAAATGCATAGCCCTGCGCGCGGACATTGATGCGCTCACGACGCAGGAGAAGACCGGCCTGCCCTACGCCTCGCAGCGGGACGGCTACATGCACGCATGCGGGCACGACACGCACACGGCCATGCTCCTGGGCGCTGCGAAGGTACTCGCCTCCGTGAAGGAGGAGCTTTGCGGCACGGTGAAACTCATTTTCCAGCCGGCGGAGGAGCTGGCCAGCGGCGCGAAGCACATCGTGGCTCAGGGCGCCATCGAGGGCGTGGACGCGGCCTTCGGCCAGCACATCTTCTCCGGCATCCCCGCCGGGACGCTGTCCATCTCTGAGGGCGCGCTGCTGCCCGCGGCGGACTACTTCAAACTGACGGTGAAGGGCCGCGCCAGCCACGGCGCCCTGCCCGACGAGGGCTGCGACGCCACCGTCGCGGCCTCGGCCATAGTCATGGCGCTGCAGACCATCTCCAGCCGGGAGTTCAGCCCCCTGGACCCCGTCGTCGTCACCGTCGGCACCCTGCACTCGGGCGCGAGATTCAACATCGTCTCCGGCGAGGCGGTGCTGGAGGGTACGGTGCGCATTTTCAACAAGGACATCCACCCGCGGATGCCGGAGATAATCGGCCGCATCGCTCAGGACACAGCGGCCGCCTTCCGCTGCACAGCGGAGCTGGACTACCAGTTCAAGACCGAGTCCCTGGTGAACGAGCCGCACATGACCGCCCTGGCCCGCGCCGCGGCGGAGAAGCTGGTGCCCGGGGATAAGATACAGCCCTTCAAGCGCAACATGGGCGGCGAGGATTTTGCCGAATACACGGCTCACATCCCCTGCGCCTTCGTCTCCCTCGGCGGCGGCGGCGAGGCCCCGCAGCACAGCGATATGTTCTGCATCGACGAGAGCGCCATGGAGGTCGGTACCGCCCTCTATGCGCAGGTGGCCGTGGATTACCTGAACAGCTGAGAACAGCAGACAGCAAAAACGCCCCCGATGGGGGCGTTTTTTGTTTACACTATTTACTTAAAGCAAGGTGGGGAATCCCCGGCGAGGGTTCCCCCTTAGACCCACTCCTGCGCTTTATTTTTTGCCGAGCTTGCGTTTATTGCCCTTTTCGTCCACGATATAGGTGTTTTCAAGCACGTTTATCGTGCTTTTGCGCCAGTCCTGGATATATTCCGCGCGCAGGGCGGCGCGCTCCGTCAGCTCGTCGGGGGTCAGCTCGCGCTCGCGCGAGAGGCGCGTCAGCTCCGAGATGCGCTCCATCTTTTCCTTTTCCATGCTCTCGCCTCAGTTCTTCAGGGAGTGGATGGGCGCGGGGATGCGCCCGCCGCGGCGCACGAAGTCCGCGCTTGAGAAGGGATGCACCGCCATGACCGGCGCGGAGCCCAGAAGGCCTCCGAACTCCACCGTGTCCCCGACCTCCAGGCCCGGGGCCGGGATGAGGCGCACCGCCGTCGTCTTCTGGTTTATCATACCTATGGCCGCCTCGTCCGCGATGATGGCCGCTATCGTCTCCGCGCTCGTCGAGCCGGGGACCGCTATCATGTCCAGGCCCACCGAGCACACGCAGGTCATGGCCTCCAGCTTGTCGAGGCAGAGCGCGCCCGAGCTCGCCGCAGCTATCATGCCCTCGTCCTCCGACACCGGGATGAAGGCGCCGGAGAGCCCGCCCACGGAAGAGCTGGCCATGACGCCGCCCTTCTTCACAGCGTCGTTGAGGAGCGCCAGCGCCGCCGTCGTGCCGTGCGTGCCGCAGACTTCAAGGCCCATCTCCTCCAGGATGCGCGCCACGGAGTCGCCCACAGCCGGCGTAGGCGCCAGCGAGAGGTCCACGATGCCGAAGGGCACGCCCAGCCGCCGCGAGGCCTCCTGCGCCACCAGCTGGCCCATGCGCGTCACCTGGAAGGCGGTCTTCTTGATGGTCTCGGCCACGATGTCAAAGCTCTGGCCCTTCACGGCCTTGAGCGCGTGGTGCACGACGCCCGGGCCCGAGACGCCGACGTTTATCACCCTGTCCGGCTCCGACACGCCGTGGAAGGCGCCGGCCATGAAGGGGTTGTCCTCCACCGCGTTGCAGAAC
>OGXR01002599.1_pt1 | contig 11260 bp, 9 predicted proteins | sample 1576331 | NCBI WGS metagenome assembly OGXR01 (sample SAMEA3541473, study PRJEB24748) | human gut metagenome | biome: human gut; feature: human-associated habitat; material: faeces | place: China | collected 2012 | reverse complement strand
ACCTGCTTGCTGCCGCCGTAGCGCGAGCCCATGCCCGCCGCCATAATGACCAATGCCGCCTTCATCGCCGTTCCTCCTCGTGCGTTGAGATTTTCTTTATCATAGCCCATTTGTCCTCGGTTTTCAACTTCTTTTCCGTCGAAGCCTTGTTTTTTGGCGGCGAACTGCTATACTGTCTGCGTAAATAAAATTTTTTGAGGTACAGAGCGATGGAAACCTTTCTTCACGCCGTTGCATCCGTCACCATTATCCTGCTGCTGACGGCGACCGGCTACTTCTGTGGGGTCAAGGGCTGGATGACCGTGCAGGTCAAGACCTTCATCAGCCGCTATCTGATGACCGTCGGCATTCCCGTCATGCTGATCTACGGGATGCAGAACAATCTCACGCGCGCGGACGTGCTCGCCGCGCCGCGTCTGCTGCTCATCCCGCTGCTCGTCATCCCGAGCTGCGTTGTGATGAGCCTGCTGGCGGGCCGCCTGATGAGGCTGCCGCACCGCCAGCTCGGCGTTTTTGTGATGATGGCTGCCATGGGCAACACCATTTTCATCGGTCTCGCCATGTGCCTGGAGCTGTTCGGCGACGTGGCGACGCCGTATGTCATGCTCTTCTATCTTGTCAGCAGCTGCTTCACGCAGCTCATCGGCATCCCGCTGGTACGCTGGTCGGGCGAAGCCGGCGGCTTCTCCATGCAGATGGTGTGGAAATTCCTGCGCGCGCCGACGGTCATTTCCGTCTTTCTCAGTCTCCTGCTGGTCGGACTGGACATCCATCTCCCGAGCCTTGTGATGAGCTACGCGAAATACATCAACAACACCGTCACACCGCTGGCGCTGCTGCTGACGGGCTGTATGCTCTTCGTTTCGGACAAAATGGCCCCGGGCACGCGCACGGAGCGCAACATGCGCTTCCGGGACGCCCTGACCATTGGCCTGTGCCAGTGCGTGGCCACCATCCCCGGGCTTTCCCGCTCCGGCACCACCATCACGGCGGGCATTGCGACGGGCCTGGACCGTACCTTCGCGATGAAGTATTCCTTCCTCCTCAGCCTGCCCGCGGTGCTGGGCGCAAACCTTCTCAGCTTCATCAAGGCCATAGGCGAGGAGAGCATCGAGGCCTCGCTCATCCCGGCCTATCTTCTCGGCATGCTGGCGGCCATGCTTTCGGGCATCGCGGCCATCTCGCTCATGAAGCTCATCGCCAAAAAGAGCAAATTCGGCTGGTTCGCCTATTACTGCTGGGGCGCCGGCGTACTGACGATAATCCTCTCCCTCATTTTCTGAAAGGACTGCTGACACAATGGCAACTACGAACGGCAGCCGCAAGAGCACGAGCTCATCTGGCTCCGCAAAGAAAAGCGGCAGCACGGCCAAAAAGCCCGCTGCCTCCGCCAAGGGGAACACCAGGGCCGCTAAGAATGCGCCGAAGCCCGTTAGAAGGGAGGTCGGCGCGGCTGTCTGCGCGTTTTTGGCCATACTCTCCTTCATCGGCTATTTCGACGTGGACGGCTGGTTCATCGACATCTTCTGCGGCTTCATAAAGGGACTGCTGGGTTGGGGCTTCTATCTCTTCCCGCCCGCGCTGCTACTGGCGGCGATAGCCCTGGCCTTCCACAGGGGACGGCCGGTGGCCTTCCGGCTCTTTTGCTGCTTCATGCTGCCCATAGTTTTCGGCGCCATTGCGCACCTGCTGTTTTCGCGGACGGCATTGGAGCTGGGAGGCGACTTCGGCAAGCTCGTGACGGGCCTGTACGCCGAGGGCAAGCTAATGGAATGCGGCGGCCTCATCGCAGGCCTGCTGGCCATGGCGCTGGAGTCGATGTTCAGCGTCTACGGCGCGTTCCCGCTGCTTTTGGCGCTTTTGCTGTTCTTCCTGATGTACTCGGTAAGCCTGAGCATAGGCAAGGTAGCGCGCTGGCTCTCCGGGCGCGAGCGGCCGGAGTACGAATACGTCCCTGAGCCGGAGCCCGATGAGCGCGCCACCCAGGCCCGGAAGGAGGCCCAGCCGGCCGCGAAGCCCGCGAAAAAGCCGAAAAACCGCGTCATCGACATCCCCGTGGACGACGAGCCGGACGAGGATACGGATTACGGCGGCGTCAAGGTCAGCTACTTCACCGAGGATGAGATAGGCACGAAGCCCGCGCCCAAGCCGGCACCGAAGCGCGCGCCTGAGCCGGTGTTCGACTTCGAGGAGGAGCTGGTGCCTCCCGAGTTCGCGCCCGTGGACACGCCGCCTGTGGAGAAGAAGCCCGCGCCGAAGCCCACGCGCGCCGAGGTAGAGGCCGAGTCCGCCGCCGTGGCGCAGGAGATAGAGAGCGCCGGAGATGCCGCGCCGGAGTACGAGTTCCCGCCCATAGACCTGCTCCGCAAGGGCGCGGCGGCCGCTGTGGACGGCAGGGACGAGATAGCCCTTAACCGCGAGCGCCTGGAGACGACGCTGCACAGCTTCGGCGTCGCGGCGAACATCGTCGGCGTCACGCGCGGTCCCACGGTCACGCGCTACGACCTGGAGCTCGACGCGGGCGTGAAGCTCACGAAGCTGACTAACCTCTCCAGCGACCTGGCCCTCTCCCTCGGCGTCATGAACGTCCGCATAGCCCCCATCCCGGACAAGATATCCACCGTCGGCGTCGAGGTGCCGAACAAGATAGTAAGCATCGTCTACCTGCGGGACATAATAGACTCGCCCACCTTTAAAAACGCGCAGTCGAGCCTCAGCTTCGCCATAGGCAAGGACATCAGCGGCGAGTGCGTAGTCGGCAATATTGCCAAGCTGCCGCATATGCTCATCGCGGGTACTACGGGTTCGGGCAAGTCGGTCTGCCTGAACTCCCTGCTGCTGAGCCTGCTCTACAAGGCCACGCCCGAGCAGCTGCGGCTCATCATGATAGACCCCAAAATGGTCGAACTGGGCATCTATAACGGTATCCCGCACCTGTATGTCCCCGTGGTCACGGACCCGAAGAAGGCCGCGGGCGCGCTGCAATGGGCCGTCGTCGAGATGCTAAAGCGCTACCGCCTGTTTTCCGAGGCGGGCGTGCGCGACCTCGCGGGCTACAACGCCCACCAGAAGAAGCTGGGCGCGGAGACCATGCCGCAGGTCGTCATAGTCGTGGACGAGCTGGCGGACCTCATGTTCGTCGCCTCGAAGGACGTGGAGGAGAGCATCTGCCGCGTTGCTCAGATGGGACGCGCCGCGGGTATGCATCTCATAATCGCCACGCAGAGGCCCTCGGCTGACGTCATAACGGGTCTCATGAAGGCCAATATCCCCAGCCGCATCGCCTTCGCGGTCTCCAGCGCGATGGAGAGCCGCATCATACTCGATACGGCGGGCGCGGAGAAGCTCATCGGCATGGGCGATATGCTCTATTCGCCCCTGGGCAGCGGCAAGCCCATGCGCGTCCAGGGCGCCTACGTCTCCGACGAGGAGCGCGAGGACGTCATCGACTTCATAAAACGCGGTTCCGCTCCGGAGTATTCCGACGACATCCTGGAGCAGATCGAAAAGGCCGCGGAGGAACCGGCAGAGGCGGAGGCTCCCGCCGCGACGAAGCAGCAGTTTGACGAGCTGCTGCCCCAGGCCGTGGACGTCATCTTTGAGACTAAGCAGGCCAGCGTATCCATGCTGCAGCGCCGCCTGAAGCTGGGCTATTCCCGCGCGGCCAGGCTGGTGGACCAGATGGAGCAGCTGGGCATAGTCGGCCCCTTCGAGGGCTCGAAGCCGCGGCAGGTGCTCATAACCAAGCAGCAGTGGCAGGAGATGCAGCTCATGAACGGCGCCGCGCCGACGGAGCGTTTCCAGACCGAGATGGAGTTCGGCACGGATTCCGACGAGGACATGCTCTGATATGACGGACGCCGAACTTGGAAAACTGAGTATCCTCGCCCTGGCCCACGTGGGCGACGCGGTGTATGAGCTGCTGGTGCGCACGCTGCTGGCCGAGCGCGGGATAGCGACTGTAGTGCAGCTGCACAGGGAGACGGTGGCGCGCGTAAAGGCCCCCGCGCAGGCGAGGGCCGCGGCGGTCATCCTGCCGCTGCTCACGGAGGCCGAGCACGACGTGTACCGCCGGGGCCGCAACAGCCACGTGAACACCGTACCCCACGGCGCGACGCCCGGGCAGTACCACGCTGCGACGGCTCTGGAGGCCGTCTTCGGCTGGCTCTGGCTCAGGGGAGAGCGGGAGCGGATACACGAGCTTTTTGCACACATCACGGAGGATTACGATGCCGCTTGACGCAGTATGCCTTACGGCGCTTGTGGACGAACTCGCGCCCCAGCTGGAGGGCGCGCATATAGACAAGGTGCAGCAGCCCGCGAGGGACCTGCTGCTCCTTTCGTTGTATACACGGCAGGGGAGCAGAAAGCTGCTCATCTCGGCGGGCGTGGGTATGGCGCGCCTGCACCTGACTTCGGAGCGCTTCGAGAACCCGGATACGCCGCCGATGTTCTGCATGCTCCTGCGCAAGCACCTCGTCGGCGCGCGGATAGACGCCCTGACGCAGCCGGAGAACGAGCGCATGGTCATCCTTGAACTCACAGCCCGGGACGAGCTGGGCGTGGAGACGAAAAAACGCCTCGCCGTGGAGCTGATGGGCCGCTCGTCGAACGTCGTCCTCGTGGACGGGGAGGGGGTCATCATCGACTGCCTGCGCCGCGCGGACTTCGGCGAGGGGGCCTACCGCCGCCTGTTGCCCGGCATGCTATACCGCCTGCCTCCCAAACCGGCAAAGCCTAACCTGCTGGAGCTGAGCGGAGAGCAGCTGCGCGCCGCCATTGGGGCCGCGGCCACGGACAAGCCGGGGGACAAGCGGCTGATGGACGCCTTTTCCGGCCTCTCTCCGCTCATAGCGCGGGAGCTGGCCAGCCGGGCCGAGCGCGGGGGCGACCTCGCGGCGGCTGTAGAGGCCTACGCCGAGAGCGTGAGGGCGCGGGAGTTTACGCCGGTCATGGTGTTCGAAGACGGGCAGCCGCGCGATTTCAGCTTCATGCGCATCACGCAGTACGGAGCGGCGGCCGCCTGTGAGCCGCGCGGCAGCTTTTCAGACCTGCTTGAGGAATTCTACGCGGGCCGGGAGCGCGCCGAGCGCATGCGCCGCATCTCGCACGACACGGTCAAGACAGTCCGCACCCTGCGGGACAGGCAGGCCCGCAAGCTGGGCCAACAGCGTGCGGAGCTTGCGCGCACGGCGGACAGGGAAGAGCTGCGCCGCCGCGGCGACCTCATCACGGCGAACCTCTGGCGCGCGGAAAAGGGCGCGAGGACGCTCGTCTGTGAGGACTACTACGCCGAGGGCTGCCCCGAGGTAGAGATAGCGCTCGACCCGATGAAAACGCCGCAGCAGAACGCCGCTGCGGCCTACAAGGAGTACAAAAAGGCCGTCGCCGCCGAGCAGCACCTGACCAAGCTCATAGCCGAGGGCGAGGCCATGTTGGACTACCTCGAAAGCGTGCTGGACCTGCTGGCCCGCGCTTCGAGCGAGAAGGAGATAGCGGAGCTGCGCCGGGAGCTCGTCGCCTCGGGGGTCCTTCGCGCGCCGAAGGGCGGCGGCAAGGAGCGCCGCGCCAAGCCGCTGGGCCCCATGCGCTTTGTTTCGAGCGGGGGCTACGAGATACTGGTCGGCCGCTCGAACGCGCAGAACGACGAGCTGACGCTCAAGACCGCGCGCCGCTCGGACATCTGGCTGCACGTGCAGAAGTCCCACGGCTCCCACGTCATCATAAGGGCCGAGGACAGCCTGCCGGACGCGCGCACGATGGAGGAGGCGGCCTCGCTGGCGGCATATTTCTCCGAGGCGCGCGACTCGGGCAAGACCCCCGTGGACTGGACGCGCGCCCGCAACGTCAAGAAGCCCACCGGCGCCCTGCCCGGAAAGGTCATATACACCAACTATGAGACCATCCTCGCCGCCCCGGACGAGGCATTGACACAGACATTGAAGGCATGACAAGACCCCGCCGCCCTTGAGGGACGGCGGGGCCGTTTTTGTGTTCAGCCGCGGAAGCCCTTGCCTCCGCCGGCGGTGTTGTTCATACTGCCCATGGCGGAGATATCGAGGCCGGAGGCGTCCACGGTCACATCCTCGCCTGCGAGCTGATAACCGATGCTCTCTGCCCGCAGGAGGCAGAACTCGCGCAGAGTCTCCGCGCCCAGCTCAAACTCCTCATACGTGCAGAACTTGGTCGGGTCGCGCTCGACGTAGGGGGAGATGAGCTCCACAGTCTCGTCAAAGAGACGCTCGAACTCGCCGCTCGTAAAGACGCTCTCTATGAACTCGGCAAAGGCAGCGTGGTAGAGCTCCGTGTATTCCTCGCTCTCGAAGATCCAGGCCAGCATTGGCCGGGACTCGGTGTCCCCGTCGGAGGTCGGGTCGTCAATCGACCAGTTCACCAGTGCCTCGGCGTCCGAGCTGCCCATGAAGCCGCCGAAGGCGAGGTTGTAGTCCCAGGGCAGCATGGAGAGCAGGCCGCCGTCCTCGTAGAGGTAGTAGTTGTGGATCATGGAGCCGGTGTAGCTGTCGAAGTTGCATACGAAGTTGTGGGCGACAAAGTAGCTGATGACGCTCTCGATGTCCACGCAGTCTGAGACGTCGCCGCCCTCGCCAAGGGCCTGGAGCGCGTCGATGAGCCTGTCCTTGTCGGCGTTGGAGACATCGGTTTTGGCGTTGTCGAAGATGTTGGCGTAGCTGTCATAGTCGTCGTCGGTGTAGACCAGCAGCACGTCGCTGCTGCCGCCCATCATCCCGCCGCCCATGCCGCCGCCCATCTCAGGCATCTCGCCCATCTCAGGCACCTCGCCCATCTCAGGCACCTCGCCCATGTCCGGAATTTCACCCATCTCGGGCATCTCGCTCATATCAGGCATCCCGCCCGTGTCCTCAGGCGGCTCGCCCATGTCGGATGGCATCCCGCCCATGCCGCCACGGCCGCCGAAGCCGCCGCCGTTGCCGCGGCCACCGCCCATCTCCATGCTGTCGGGCTTGTATAACTCGCCGTAGTCCGTGCCGTAGTTGCGCAGAAGGAAGCTCTCCTCAACGCCCTCGACGGCCAGATACAGGCCCCAGTCCTCGCCGTTTACCGTTATCCAGACGTAGCTGCAAAGCGGCGCCGCCGCGCCAGCCGCAGCCATGAGCTGGTAGCTGAGGAAGTCCTTCATGTAGGTGTTATCCTGAATTATATTGTTAAGGTTCAGCTTGTCGAGACCGTAGTAGCTCAGGGAGCTGTCGTAGTGGTCGAACTCGATCTTGAAGCTGTACCTGTCATTGCCGTAGGCGGCAACGGAGCTGAGAGAGGTGTTGCCCTTGGCGCGTATGCCCGCGCCGGGCTGCTCCTCGCCGTCTATAACGAGGTCGCACAGGACGTATTCCTCGTTCTCGCAGCCTGCGATGAAGCCCTCCCAGTCGTCCATGACGATGTCGATGGTGTGGACGACCGAGGTGTCGAAAAGCCGCTCCTCGTAGCCGAGCACGACGCCGCCGGAGGCCGCCTCATAGCCCAAAGCCGGCGCACAGAAAGCCAGGGCCGCTATGAGTACGGCGAGCGCCAGGGCCGCAACGCAGATGCGGTCCAAATTGCTGCTGGTTGACATAACACATACCTCAGCCCATGTACTCGCCGTTGTAGCTGACGAGTACGGCGCTCTGTACGCTGGGCAGGGCGGCGAGGGCGTTTATGAAATCGGTGCTCTCGCCCTTCATGCGCACCTCGACGTTCAGCTCGACGGAGCCGGGCTGGACGGTCTTGCTCTTGACGGAGCAGCGGGTGACGCTCTTTTTGAGGAAGTCGGCAGCCTCGCGCTCGCTCTCCGCGCCGTCGCAGCGCAGGACGACGATATAGGGGTCGAGCCAGGAGCGGCGGTTCACAAAGACGATGAGGATGAGCCCTATGACCGCGCTGCCGATGACGGCGAGGACGATGAGCCCCGCGGCGAGCACGATGCCTACGGCGATGGCCCGGAAGAGGAAGGCGATCTCCAGCGGCTCCTTGATAGCGGCGCGGAAGCGGACAATGGACAGCGCGCCCACCATGCCGAGGGAGAGCACGACATTGCTGGTCACGGCGAGGATGACGACGGTGGTTATCATCGTCAGCGCCACGAGCGTCACGCCGAAGCTGGAGGAGTACATGACGCCCATGTAGGTCTTTTTGTAGACGAAGAAAATGAAGAGGCCCAGCGCAAAGGAGAGCACGAGCGCGAGTGCGATGTCCACAAGGCTGATGCTGTCCACGCTGGAGAGGAAGTCAGATTTGAAGATGTCCTGGAAAGTCAACATTTCGGTTTGCTCCTGTCATAAAGAATCAGCCGTAGGCACGGCAGGCGGCGTATTTGGAGAAGGCCCCGGCGCGCACGCCGCGCAGGGCGACGGCGTCCCGGACGATGTCGGGGAGGAACTCATCCCACTTTACCTCGAGTATGGCGGGCTCACCCGGGACAGGCACTGTCACACAGCCGGTATCCAGCATGGCGGTGCAGTCGAGGCCGGTGCGGATGTCGTAGTCGAGCGTGACGCGTACGTTCCCGGCAGGGAAGGTGAAGGCCTCGCGGGTGTAGTCCACGAGCGTCCTGGGACGGAGCCCGGCGCTCATGCGGGCGTGCAGCTCCTCAGCGAGCGGCCCTGAAGGCTCCCAGCTCGCGCCGGAGAGCAGGGCGCCGACGCCGTCCAGCTTCTCACGCAGGGCGCTGTCGCGCGCGTCGTCGAAGTACAGGCTGCGCACGGTGTAGCGGCCCGAATCGGAGTGCCGGTCGGGTGCAAGCACGGCACTGAGCCTTTGCCTGAGCGCCAGCAGCTCCGGTTGGCCTATCTCGTGCTTGATTTCGTGGCGGAATTCGGTCATGTCATCTCCTCCGGGCTAGATGGTATGTTGAGAGCCTTAGTTTTGCCTTAAAAAAGAGCCCTGTAGATACGTGAACAATTTGTAAAACCCGCAAATGCCAAAAAAACCGCCGCCCCTTTGGGCGGCGGTTCGCGTTTCCGTGCTTATTTGGCCTTTTTCGCCTCGCACTTGGCCGTGAACTTCTCCATGTCCACGACGAAGCGCTCATGCGTGCCTTCGCCTATGAGACCGGCCTCGTCGTAGGCCTTGACCTCAAAGACCAGGCGGCGGCGGTCAATTTCGACGAGGGTGCTCTCAGCCCTGACCTTCATACCGACGGGCGTGGCGGACAGGTGCGAGACGTCGAGCCTCGTGCCGACGGTGTCGGTGCCGGGCTCAAGGTAAGGGCGCACGGAGAGCAGCGCCGCCTCCTCCATGAGCGCCACCATAATGGGCGTGGCCAGAACGTCCAGTCCGCCGGAGCGCAGGGACTTCGCGGTGAGGTCCGATGTTACAGTGCAGCTGGAGCTGCCCTTGATTCCGAGTTCGATTGCCATTGTGCAGATTTCCTCCTGTGTATGTATATCTTTGTGTCAGCCGTTGAGCAGCGCCGCGGCGGCGGAGCCGAGCATGGTCGCATTTTCAGCGGACCAGATTACAACGCTCCTGCCCAGGCCCTTTTCAATGAAGCTGTCTATGAAACCGTCCAGCGCCTCGCGGAAAGCGCGGCTGCGGCGGATGACGGAGCCGTCCGCGCTGATGCAGGCGGGATGCTCCGGGTCGGAGCCGCGGTCGGTGAGCACGAGTATGGCCGCGAGGTTGCAGCAGACGCAGCGCGCGGAGCGGACAAAGACGGCGTTGCAAAGCTCCGATGCCGTGCGCGCGTCCTCGCCCTCGAACATGTCCCCGCCGCCGCAGGCCATGGCGTCCGCCTCGGGTGCGGATAGCGCGTCGAGGGAGAGCAGCTTCTCGGCCGCGGCCTCGGAGAAGAGGCCCTCGCGCGCCGCGCCGCGCAGCGTGAGGCGGCACAATTCGCCCAGATATGCGCCGGAGGTCATCTTCTCGTGACGGTAGACACCGGGGTCGCAGGTGCCGGCGTCGAGCTCGGCGTCGAAGTCGCCGCGGGGAAGACCGTTGAAGTTGCCGGACTCAAGGTTCACCAGCATGCTGCCCGAGAAGGCCCCGTGAGGCTTTTTGATCGCCTCGTCAGGCAGGACGCAGCAGGTGTTCGTACCGGTGCCGGAGATGAGGCCGACGAGCCCGTCACAGCTCTTTTCGGCGGCGTAGGCCGAGCCGGAGAGCAGCACGGCGGGCGTGTCGTTGAGCAGGACGAAGCTCTTGCCGGTGATGCCGCGCCTTTCCAGTTCGGCGGCAAGGTCTGCGCAGATGAGGCGGCCCTCAAAGCCGGTGAGCTGCACCTGCTTTGTGAGGCTCAGGACGCGCCCGTCGCGCTCTGGAGTCTCCTCAGTGGGATAGGAGAAGCAGAAGCCCACCTTGTCGGCCCTGTCGAGCAGCGGGGCAAGCCTGTCCGCGACAAAGCTGATAAAATCCTCCCAGGCGACGGCTCCGTCCGTGCCGGGCATGGCGCAGACGCTGAGCGCGTCGATGACCGGCCCGTCCTCGGTAAAGCTGACGAGCGCGGTGCGGAAGTTGGTGCCGCCCGCGTCAATGACTGCGGCGGGCTCGCCGAGCGGGAGCTGCCCGTCGGCGGTGAGATAGGTGGGGATCATCCTGATGGAGCTTTCCCGGCCGCGCAGACCGAGCTCCATGTCGCTTATAAAAGCGGCGGTGGTCGAGTCGAAGTCAACACGCTCCGGCTCCATGCCGTGGCTAGTGAGGAAAACGCGGACCTTTTCTGAATACAGCATATATCTCACCCCATAACTGCGCCGGTACGATGAGACCGCACCGGCGCAGAACGAATTTTCTTGGTCAATGCTAGATAGGACTCAGTTGGAGTCCTGCTTCGCCGCGGGCTTCTCAGGCAGCTTGACGGCCTCGACTATGCCCTCGGCCAGGCCGGCGAGGCCCTGGATCTCGGAGGGGATGATGATCTTCGTCGCGCGGCCGTCCGCGGCGGCGGCAAAGGCCTCAAGACTCTTGAGCTTGATGACGGCGTCGGACGGCATGGACTCGTTGATGAGCCGGATGCCCTCGGCGGTCGCGCGCTGCACGGTCAGAATGGCCTCGGCGCGGCCCTGCGCCTCAAGGATCTGCTCCTGCTTTTTCGCGTCGGCGCGCAGGATGGCCGATTCCTTTTCGCCCTCGGCCGTGAGGATGGCGGAGCGCTTCTCGCCCTCGGCGCGCAGAATGGCCTCGCGGCGTTCGCGCTCGGCCTTCATCTGCTTTTCCATGGCGCTCTGGATCTCCTTGGGCGGGAGAATGTTCTTGAGCTCCACGCGGTTGACCTTGATGCCCCAGGGGTCGGTGGCCTCGTCGAGGA
>OGXR01002597.1_pt1 | contig 11271 bp, 10 predicted proteins | sample 1576331 | NCBI WGS metagenome assembly OGXR01 (sample SAMEA3541473, study PRJEB24748) | human gut metagenome | biome: human gut; feature: human-associated habitat; material: faeces | place: China | collected 2012 | reverse complement strand
TCTACCGCATCACCTACGACCTGCTTGAGGGCGTGGTCGAGGAGCAGGCGCAGGGCATGAGCGTGCGGCAGGAGGACAAGGCCTTTATTGCCACGCTCTACAAATATATGTTCGTCGGTCTCATGCTCGACTGGATCAAAAGCGACATGAAGGGCGACCCCGCGCTCATGGTGGAGCGGCTCGAGCAGGTCATCCACGGCAGCGTTTCCGCCGCGCTCGGGCGGCTGCGGACGGACAAGCCGCTTTTATCAAACCCGGCGGAATGATAAAATTTTATACAGTTCCACGCCCCGTGATAAGTTTTTTATCACGGGGCGTTTTCTGCCGATTGTTCTTTTTTCAAAAGCGCGGTATGCTTTCCCCATCAAAAGGAAAACCTACCGTCGCCCGGCTCCCGGGGTCGAACGTGTTTCGTGAGCCGGCGGCCAAAGCAGAAAGATCGAAAGGAGAAATGATCCATGTATTATTCCAGCGGCAACTATGAAGCGTTTGCAAGACCCAAGAAGCCCGAGCCTCCGCCGCCGTAGCGGAGTTCAGGCACACCAGCTTCGCCACATGGCAGTACTCTGCCAGCTCCTTTTCCAGCTGCTTGGTGCGGGGGCCGGTGGTGATCCAGCCGGACCGCAGGGCCTCGCACACCTCTTGGATCTCCAGCTCCGTGATATCCGGAGGGCTGAAGGGTATATTTCGCATATCGATACGCACTCCTTAGTCGGTTTGATCCGTTTCGTTGTTTTTCAGTCTGCGCCCGGTCGGGCGGACTTACATATTGTGAAATTATACTACAACCCTCGGCAAAATGCAACCGGCGGCGGCAGGTCATTTCACACTTCCCGGCGGTTTTTATGAATAGAAGGTAAATTTTCCTTTAATCCTGCACTTTTCCCCCGGCTTGGTGGGGCTTATGAGGGCATCTATATCGTGCCCTTATACCACCGCAGGATAAACCGTGCGCCGCCGGTGAGGACATTTTCCGCCTGCACCGTGCCGTTCTGCTGGGCCAGCACCTGACTGCCCTTGTCGCGTTTGCAGCGCGATCTGACCGATTCGACCGTGTTGCGCAACGTCGGCGTGCCGATGGCCCATTCGCTCATCGGCCTGCGGTCGCTGCTCAAGGGGCTCAATAAGCTGCTCCTGAACCGCGAGGCGCTCGACTGCGATTTGGAAAACAACTGGGCGGTCGTGGCCGAAGGTATCCAGACCGTGCTGCGCCGGGCGGGTTATCCTTCGCCTTACGAAGCGCTCAAGGCGCTTACACGCACCAACGCACACATTACGCGGGAATCGATCGCCGAGTTCATCGAATCGCTCGACGTGGCCGAGAGTGTGAAGCAGGAGTTGCGGGCAATCACTCCGCAAAGCTATACGGGAGTATTCGAATAGCCGTTCAGCTGGAAAGGAAATCAATTCACCATAACAAGGAGTCCTCGTTTTCGGGGATTCCTTTTTTATCTTGGCAACTTTGTATGAGGTGCGGTTTTATCCCGGATCTGTTTCGTGTGTCGAAACGTTGTCGGGAGAGGCGATTGTCTGTCGCTTGCCGTGGCGATTATAGTCATGACCTTCTCTGAATTTTCTTTTCGAAGGGAATCTTCGGATACAATGCGGATTCCGAATTATTTTTTTGCATTGTCTTTGTAATAATCTATTCAATTATAAAAAAGACTGATTGTGAGAACTGTATTGAGATTTTTATTTCCTGCGAAAAGTTGTTCTGCGAAGGCATCGGGCATTTTGTTGGCATCCCGCATGATTTTCGGCGGACTGTTGTTTTCGCATGGCATTGCCAAGTGGAGTAATTTCGATACGATGTCCACGATGTTCCCCGATCCGCTCGGGATCGGCAGCAGTGCTTCGCTGTCGCTGGCAATCTTCGGCGAAGTGATCTGTTCTCTGGGATTTATCGTCGGTGCGTTTTACCGGCTGGCATTGATCCCGATGATCTTTACCATGTGCATTGCATTTTTCGTTATTCACGGCGCAGATCCGTTTGCGGTGAAAGAGCTGGCACTGGTTTATCTGGCGATTTTCGTCTTGATGTATATTGCGGGTCCCGGAAATTATTCGGTGGACCGTTTGATCGCTAAAAAAATCGGCGGCGGGAAATAGCGGCCGAATCGGTGCAATGATGCCGAATTTTTATCATTAGTTAATCAATAAGATCTCGGGCGGCCAGGCTGCCGTTGTTGCAAATGCACGTTGGATGCTGCATATTGCCGATAAGTGCCAATATCCATTTGATTCGATGCGGGAAGGCGAAAGGTGCCGATGCAGGGCGCCTTTCGCTGTATTCGTACCCGTTGTTCGTCCGGGGTTTCGAGTTTGTTCGACGCTGTTCGGGCAGCTTGCGCCCGTTAAATGGAAAAATATCTGTTCGGGGTCGATAATTGTGTGAATACCCGGTTGTCGAATTGATTTTTTATTTATATTTGTAATATCAAAACACGGGGTATGCCCCGGTAAGGCGTAAATAAACCCGGATATTGCTTTGCAGCCTATTTGCCGCAGGCGGATTTCGATTCGGTCCGGTTGCGTCTCGGCGTGAAGGTAATAGAATAGGTTTATCCCGGATTGTTAATGGATTGATAACACAATTATAAAAATACCGATATGAAAAAACTCTACTTCTTCTGCATAGCGCTCGTGGCGCTGATGCTCGCATCGTGTGGCGGTAAGGATTACCGCGAGATGCTGCCGGCCGACTCTTTCGTGATCGTTTCGATCAATCCCGAATCCCTGTCCCGGAAAGCGCAGGTCGGCGATTTTACCCAAAGCGTTTATTATAAGATGGCCGAGCAAGCTTTGGCCGATGCGCCCGAAGAGGAGCGCGGACGCATCCTCTCTTTGTTGGCGCATCCTTCGGAAACGGGGCTGGATGTGGGCAGCGACGTGTTTATGTTCGTGACGATGGAGAATGCGTCGCAGACAGGCAATCCTACGGTCGGCGGTTTGTTCAAGGTGGGTGATCGCAAGAAGCTCGATAGTTTCCTGGGCTGGCTTTCGCAGAAGAGCGGTTTCACCTCGTTCGAAGAGGATGGAATCACCTTCCTTGCCAATACGCAGGGCGCGGATATGCCTGTCGTCGCTTATGACGAAACGGCCCTTTTGGTCTATACCGCTCCCGTTGACAATGATCAGGCGAAAGCTGCCGCCAAGAAGCTCTTCGCCCAGAAGAAAACAGAGAGTCTGATGGGCAATTCGCAGCTGGCACAGGCCATCGAGCGTCCCAGCGATATGAAGTTCGTGATGGATTACGGTTCGGTTATGGCGGTAGCCGGAGAGCAGATCGGCACGGCCGGATTGTCGGGTTTCGAGTTCCTGAACAAGATGTCGATGGCGATGCCGGTCGATTTCGAGAAGGGTAAGATCGTGGCCGAGGCGCGGATTCTCTTCAGCGACAAGGAGGCCGAAAAACAGTATATGGAGATGGTGGCGGCTCAGCGTAAGATGGACGGCGATTTTCTGAAGATGCTGCCTGCGGAGAATGTAGCGACGCTCGCGGGCAGTATGGACGGCACCAGAACTTACGAAATGCTTCAGAAAATTCCGATGTATTCGATGGTCTTCGCCATGGCTCCGCAGGTGAAGCCGATCATGGAGGCGATCGACGGCGACATCGCTTTGTCGTTCCACGGGATGACGGACAACGGCCGGATGCCGGAGCTTTCGCTGATCGCGGAGCTGAAGGATCCGGCGATCATGGAAACGATCAAAGGGATGATTCCCGTGCCGATGCAGGAGATGGCTCCCGGCCAGTATGCGTTGAGCCCGGATGCCAATACGACGATCTATTTCGGTTTGAACGACAATACGTTCTATGCGACGACCGATTCCGACGCCCTGGTATTCCTGACCGGAGCACAGACCTCTGCATACGAGGCCGAGGTCGGCAAACTGTTCCGAGGCTCTTACGGTACGATGTTTGTCGATTTCCCGGCCGTGCGCAGCCTGATCGAGAGCCTGATCGCACAGAACCGGCTCGATCAGTCGGCAGCCGCATCGCTCATGGCGCTTTCGTTGTTCGATACGCTGGAGATCACCGGCCGTACGGAGCGTCAGGGCGAGCTTGTCCTGAATATGACGGATAAGGATAAGAATGCCGCCGAGGTTCTTTACAAGACCATCGAGGGCTTTGCCCAGATGTTCGCGGCGACTATGTTTTAAGTCGGAAGAGTCCGGACAGTCGTTTTGCGGATTAACGGGTTTTTCCCGGAATAGCGGCGGCTGTGCGAGGCGATATTTTGATATTTCGTTCGACGTGGACGGCGAGTGCGGTCGAGTTTCGTGCTGCCCATGTTGGAGAAAAAGGATCGATCATTCGACTCTGCGCGGCTGGCATTTCGCCTGCCGCGCAGTCGTCGTAATGTTCCCGGCTCGTGGGCGGGTTCGCCTTCCTGCCCGGCGGGGTGAATGAAGAAGGAGATTGGACGATGGATAAAATCGGATTGCGGCAGGTGCTGCCGGATGTTTTTGCGGATAATCCGCCCGTGGGGTCGGAGATTTGGCGGAGGGATGTAACGTTCGACAAGGGACGTGTATATCTGGTCGAAGCGGCTTCGGGATCGGGAAAGTCGTCGTTTTGTGGCTATTTGTACGGCTACCGGCGCGATTATTCGGGAACGATTCTTTTCGATGACCGGGATATTCGCGAGTTGAGCGTCGGGGAGTGGAGCGGCCTGCGCTGCCGTTCGCTTGCGATGATGTTCCAGGGACTGCGTCTTTTTCCGGAGTTGAGCGCCGTGGATAATGTGCGTCTGAAGAACAACCTGACGGGCCGCCGCTCCGAGGCGGAGATTGCCTGGTTGTTCGAGGCGCTGGGTATTGCCGAGAAGCGGGAAACTTCGGTGTCGAAACTCTCCTTCGGGCAGCAGCAGCGCGTGGCTTTCATTCGGATGCTTTGTCAGCCGGCGGATTTCATGTTGCTGGACGAGCCGATGAGCCACCTCGACGAGCGGAATGCTGCGGTCATGGCCGGAATTCTTCTGGAAGAGGTGCGGACGAACGGCACGGGGGTCATCGTCACCTCGGTAGGCAAGCGTTTCGAGATCGAGTACGATAAAGTCTTTTCGCTATGAAACTGATCTGGCAATTACTCCGTCAGCACGTCAGCGTGTTGCAGTTGGCGGGCTTTCTGGTGACCAATCTGGTCGGCGTGGCGATCGTGCTTACGGCCGTACAGCTTTACCGGGATGTGACGCCTGCGCTCCAGGCGCCCGATTCGTTCCTGGACAACGATTTCATCATTCTTACCAAAGAGGTCGAAGGGGCCGGCATCGGAAAGACCTCCTTCACGCAGACGGAGCTGGCCGAACTTGCGGAGCAGCCCTTCACGGAGGCGCTGGGCGAGTTTACGCCGGCACGTTACAGCGTGATGGGCGGGATTTCGTTGGCGGGGATCGGCATGCGGACCTACCTGTTTTTCGAGAGCGTACCCGACCGTTTCCTCGATGTCCGGAGCGACGAGTGGGGTTTCGAGGAGGGGAGCGAGTTCGTGCCGATCATTCTGCCTCGCAATTATCTGAATCTTTATAATTTCGGATTCGCTTCGACGCGCGGATTGCCGCAGGTGAGCGAAGATCTCGTGCGGGGTATTACCCTCGATCTGGATCTTTCGGGACGGGGGCAGTTCCGAAATCTCAAGGGGCGTGTCGTGGCTTTTTCCAACCGCCTGAATACGATCCTCGTTCCGGAGGAGTTCATCCGCTGGTCGAACCGTCGGTTCGCCGATAAACCTGCGGCCGATCCTTCGCGGATCATTCTGGAGGTGCGGAACGCTGCGGACGACCGGATCCATGAATACCTTGCGCTCCACCGCTACCAGATCGAAGGAGGTGCCGGCGACGAAGGCCGGGCGAGCTACTTTCTGCGCATGGCGACGGGAGTGGTGGTCGGCGTGGGGCTGTTGATTACCGTACTCTCCTTCTTCATTCTGTTGTTGAGTATTTTCCTGATGCTGCAAAAGAACCTGAAGAAGCTCGAAGACCTGTTGATGCTCGGCTATACGCCTGCGCAGGTGGCACGGCCCTATCAGTTGCTGGCGCTGGGGCTGAACGTGTCGGTGCTGGCGTGCGCCGTGCCGGTGGTCGTTTGGGTGCGGTCGAAATACCTCCCGATGGTACGAATGCTCGGTGAGGATTATGCGGCGCCCGGGATCTGGGGAATGCTTCTGGCCGGAATCCTCGTGGTCGGGGCGGTAGTGTTGATCGATATGCTGGTGATCCGTCATAAGGTGAACGGACTTTGGACACAGCGGTAGCGTCGTGATGCAATAATGATAAAAAGAGCAGCCTTATGGCTGCTCTTTTTCATATTCGCTAATGCGCCCAGGATTCGAAATTCCAGGTCAGTTCGAGCCGGTCGAGTCCGGCCGTCGTGCAACGGATGTTGCCGTGCAAGCCTTCCGAAGACGGGTTGATGTTGGCGAAAGCGTTCCAGCCCGCGACGAAGGAGCAGTCGTTGTAATAGTAGGAGGTCGTGGCGCCGGTTACTTCGAAAGGACGGTCGGCATACTGATAATAGACGAAGGCTTTGGAGGCCGAGGAGCCTTCGCCCGACCAGTCGGAGCGATAGATACGTCCGACTTTTTCATCGCCCCGGTAAGCGATGAAATCCCCGAGGGTCGCCACGAGTGCTGCCGGGTCGCTTGCGGTGCCGGGCCAGTATCCGGCCATGTTACCGCCGCGCCGGTCCGCGACCTGCAACTGTTCGGCAGGAAATTCGAGGGGAAGTGCCAACGTTGCCGCTCCGTTCTCGTACGGTGCCTCGACCGTGGCGATGATACTCCAATCTACACCCGTGATTTGGACCGCGATCCGGTCGAAAGTCGTCTTCGGGGGAAGATTTCGGATGTCGGTAATTACCAGCGGATAAGTTTTCGGCTCCGGTTTCGGTTCGGGCAACGGGGTCGTGGGATCCGGTGCCCCTTCATTTTCCTGGGTGTCGTTGCATCCGGCTGTCAGGAGTACCGGGGCCAGCAGTGCGAGTAATAGGGAGCAGAGGCTTATTTTTCGGTATGGGATAATTCTGGTTATCATAGGTGTAGGTCTTTCTTGGTTGTCAGAGGCGGCGGTTCGTGCGGATTTCGGTCAGCCGGGTTCTGTGCGGTGCCGATTCCGGGAACAACCATAAGGCATACCATCGGAAGTGTCGGCGACATAGATGGCTTATGGCTCTTGCAGATCGGCGAACCAGTAGGTGTAGGTTTTCTCCGTGCCGTCGTCGAGCCGTATGTCGTAACTTCGGGAGAAGGGACTCCCCAGCCGGAACCGGACGGGCGTGCGGAAAATCGGGCCGTCGTAACAGAAGGTGTGGTATTCTCCGTTTTCGCCGTTGGGATCCGTCCCCGCAGGCAGGGAGGCGATGAAATCGGAGTCGATGGTCCGCCCGATGGCTGCGGCTCCCAGTCCGTCGGCCATGGTCGTTACTACGACGGTTTGCAGGCCTGAGGCCAGGAAATCGTGCATCACGGTTTCGGAGCTGCGGCCCCAAAGGGGTTCGACGACTTCGATGCCGTGCGGAGCGAGTTGCTGTTCCCGGTATTTGCGAACGTCGTGCAGGAAGATGTCTCCGAAGATGAAGTGCGTTACACCTTGTGCTTTGAAATGCGCGACGGCTTGCGACATAGCTGTCTGATAATCCTCCATATCGCCTTTGGGCGTGAGATCGACCGCATGGAGGGGAATGCCGATGCTTGCGGCCTGTGCCTGTAAAAGGGGAAAAGGGATCCCGTGCATGGTCGAGCGTCGGGTGTCGTGATTGACGGTCGTCAGCAGGGCGACGATTTCATAGCGCTGCGATTCGATGGCACGCCACAGCGCATGGGCGGAATCCTTGCCGCCGCTCCAGTTAAAAACAGCCTTCGTACGTTCCATACGGCAAAATTAGTCGATCGGAGGAAATTTCGTGTATCTTTTAGGGATAAATCAGAGTGTGTGGTAATGATTGTCATGATAAAATGATGAATTTCACCGTCTTTTGGAGATTCTCCCAAGACGACATTTGAATAGGACGTGCCGTGAAATACTGCTTTGTATCGTTTTCATATAAATTTTTTTGCTGTGGGACGTCGATTTGTGCTTTCGGTTTGGTTGTGGTATGGACTTATTTGCGACTTTTTCTGCGTTCCGGATAAAAAAGTCCGCGCAACTATTTTTTAATTCCCGAAAGAGTGCTATATTTGCACCCGATTTCGCGTTCGATTTCGATCGCCGAGAACGTTCTTTGAGAGGAGTGATAAAATAAAATGATCAAATTTTTGGTTGTTAATTTTATTTTCCTTAATTTTGCAATCCAAATTGGTCTATATGCCGATGTAGCTCAGTTGGCCAGAGCAGCTGATTTGTAATCAGCTGGTCGGGGGTTCGAATCCCTCCATCGGCTCCAAAAAAACCTTGCGGAGCCGACACGGTGGAGTTAGCGAAAGCGGTTTAGAAACATAAGGGAAGTTACCAGAGTGGCCAAATGGGGCAGACTGTAAATCTGCTGGCTTATGCCTTCGGTGGTTCGAATCCATCACTTCCCACATAAAAAGAGTGCCGAACGGGTTGTCTGTATTTCCGAGTCGATCGGGAAGGGGAAACTCCTTGCGGTGCGTTTTTGCGGAAGTAGCTCAGTTGATAGAGCATTAGCCTTCCAAGCTAAGGGTCGCGAGTTTGAGCCTCGTCTTCCGCTCCAGAAATGCAGTTGACGCGTGATGCAAACCTCTTTGAGGAGAGGTATTGCGTCGCTCGTCACTCTTGCGAAACGACAGACGTTTTGAAGAGCAGAATTTTTATAAAATCTTAATACTTTTATACTATGGCAAAAGAAAAATTCGACCGTTCCAAACCGCATGTGAACATCGGTACTATCGGTCACGTTGACCACGGTAAGACGACTCTTACTGCAGCGATCACCACCGTTCTGGCTAAAAAAGGCCTTTCTGAGCTTCGTTCGTTCGATTCTATCGACAACGCTCCCGAGGAGAAAGAGCGTGGTATTACGATCAACACTTCGCACGTTGAGTACCAGACTGCAAATCGTCACTATGCACACGTTGACTGCCCGGGTCACGCCGACTATGTGAAGAACATGGTTACCGGTGCCGCACAGATGGACGGTGCGATTCTGGTTGTTGCCGCAACCGACGGTCCGATGCCTCAGACCAACGAGCACGTGCTGCTGGCTCGCCAGGTGAACGTACCGAAGATCGTTGTGTTCCTGAACAAATGCGATATGGTGGACGATCCCGAGATGCTCGACCTGGTCGAGATGGAGGTTCGTGATCTGCTGAGCAAATACGACTACGATGGCGACAACGCTCCTATCATCCGTGGTTCCGCACTGGGTGGTCTGAACGGCGAGGCTAAGTGGGAAGACAAGATCATGGAGCTGATGGATGCGGTTGATAACTATATTCCGATTCCGCAGCGCGAGAACGAGAAGCCGTTCCTGATGCCTGTCGAGGACGTATTCTCGATCACCGGCCGTGGTACCGTGGTTACGGGCCGTATCGAAACCGGTGTTATCCACGTAGGTGATCCCGTTGAGATCATCGGTCTGGAGGAGAAGACGCTGACTTCGACTTGTACGGGTGTGGAGATGTTCCGCAAGTTGCTCGATGAGGGCGAGGCCGGTGACAACGTAGGTCTGCTGCTCCGCGGTATCGACAAGAAAGAGGTTAAGCGCGGTATGGTTGTCGCTAAACCGGGTTCTATCACTCCGCACACCAAGTTCCAGGCTGAGGTTTATATCCTGAAGAAGGAAGAGGGTGGCCGTCACACGCCGTTCCACAACAAATACCGTCCCCAGTTCTATCTGCGTACGATGGACGTAACCGGTGAGGTTACTCTTCCCGAAGGCGTAGATATGGTGATGCCGGGCGACCACGTAACGATCACCGTTGAGTTGATCTACCCGGTTGCACTCAACGAAGGTCTGCGTTTCGCAATCCGCGAGGGTGGCCGTACGGTAGGTGCAGGTCAGATTCTGAAGATTCTCGCCTAATCCCAGGGATATTTCAGTAGTGCAGGGATTGACTTGCACTACTTTTTAGGAGCATAGTTCAAGGGTAGAATAGCGGTCTCCAAAACCGTTGATGGGAGTTCGAATCTCTCTGCTCCTGCTAAAATAAAGTAAGAAGAATATGTTCAATTACGTAAAAGAATCTTATAACGAATTGGTTCATAAAGTGACCTGGCCGACGTTCGCACAGTTGCAGAACTCGACGGTAGTGGTGATGGTCGCTTCGTTGATCTTCGCCATCGTGATTTTGGCGATGGACATTTCGTTTGAGAACATTATGGAGGCTATCTACAGGACCCTGGCTAAGCTCGGTCGTTAATTGTTTTTGTGACCATGAGCGAAACAGCGAAACAGTGGTATGTAGTTCGTACGATCGGAGGCAAGGAGAATAAGGTAAAAGAGTACATCGAATCCGAAATCCGCCACAGCCACCTGGAAGAGTATATTTCGCAGGTGCTGATTCCGACCGAAAAAGTCTATACGATCCGTAACGGTAAGAAGGTTTCCAAAGAGAAGGTTTCTTATCCGGGATATGTATTGATTGAAGCCGCCTTTGTCGGTCAGATCCCTATTATCATTCGTAATATTCCCAACGTGCTCGGTTTTTTGGGTGACGACTTCGTGACCGACTACGCCGCTACCGATCCCTCGGAGGATATTGCCGAGAGCTTTACCTATTTCGTGCTCTGGCCCCGGCAGGGCGGCGGCAGCGTGTGGGAGCAAAAGCTGGACTTTTTTTATGGCTATCCGGAGCTGGTAGAGCTGCGGGCGGGCATCCGGACCTGCCTGGGGCTGGCGGAACGGCAGCCCTAGCGAACCAGCCGGGAAAAGCCCCTGGGGGTCTCGGAGCGCAGCAGCAGCTCCGCCCCGGTGACCGGGTGTGCAAAGGACAGCTCGTGGGCGTGCAGGCACAGGCGGCCCAGCGGATCGGTGGCCGCGCCGTACACCTTGTCCCCGGCCACGGGGCAGCCCAGTTCGCTGAAGTGGACCCGGATCTGGTTTTTCCGGCCGGTGTCCAGCTCCACCTCCACCAGGGCAAAGCCCCGGGGCCGGGCCAGGACCCGGTAGCGGGTCACCGCTTCCCGGGCGTCCCGGCCCGGGGCCCCGGAGTAGACCAGGTGGGTGCCCGTCTCCCGGAGGAAGGAGCGGACCTCCCCCTCCTCCCGGGGCGGGGCCCCCTCCACCACCGCCACATAGGCCCGGCGGGTCACCAGGCGGTCCCAGTTCTCCTGGAGCCGCCGCTTGAGGCCCTCGTCCTTGGCGAAGAGG
>OGXR01002595.1_pt1 | contig 11279 bp, 12 predicted proteins | sample 1576331 | NCBI WGS metagenome assembly OGXR01 (sample SAMEA3541473, study PRJEB24748) | human gut metagenome | biome: human gut; feature: human-associated habitat; material: faeces | place: China | collected 2012 | reverse complement strand
TGAAGCAAGGTCCCGTTTCGGTTGCGGGTACGGCTGCGCACGACGTATCCGGCCTGCTCCAGCTCCCGTGCCACCTTACCCTTTCGATCGTAAAAGAAGATGCTCCTGCCCTCGGGGCTGGTTTCCGCCGCGCGCTCGGAATGTGGGAGGTCCGATGATGTTCCCAGAAATCAATGCCCGGGATGATTCCGGGCATCGTTTGCAATAACCGCGGCGCGATGTATCGCGCGTTGAAAAGCACGCCATCGAACTTTTGCGCGAAGAAATCATGCAGACAGACTGAGGGGGAGGAACGGCGTTCCTCCCCCATTCTCTACTCTCCTTTTTTGCGAATGCCCAGACGCTCAAAATAACGCCGGTTCTGTTGCACCGCTTCGTCGTCCGGACACAGCAGCGCGGCCTGCTCGTTGTAGGCGCATGCCACCTCACGTTCCCCCAGCCGGTCATGAATCACGCATAGCTGTAGCAACGGAATCCGTCCGCTGTGGTCCCGCTGGATAAACGCACCCGACTTTTCGTTCTCCTTCGCCGACAGCGCCGCCTCATACCAGAACCGGGCGGCATGCAGGTTGCCGGCTTCAAGAAACCTTCTCCCCATTGCGCAGGCAATCATGGCGCGGGGCCGATCCAGGGCCAGGCTACGGCATAATGCGCGCATCGCGCCCGATGTGTCCCCCAGACGGTCCAGGCAGTCCGCCAGTCCTGCGCAGGCCTCAATCCGGTTTTCAATCCAGGCCGCTTCGTCCTCAATCACGCTGTCCAGCTGGCGCGCCGCCTCCTCCATGCGGCCGGCCGACGCCAGCTCACGGCCATAATAAAAGCGCTCACGCGGATTGAACGGGTGTCCCTCCTTCCGCAGCTTTTCATAGATTCGCAGGTTGCGCCCCGGCTTGCCCGGGCGCAGCTTTTCGTGCCGCACCACAAAATCCGCATAGCCGATTCGCCCCCGCGGAGCAATGGCCTCATGCACGGCTCCCTCCCAGCGAAAGCCCATTCCCGCGCGCAGAATTCGCTCCCGATAATAGGTAAAGGTAGGATTTCCCTGCGCGTCAAAGGCCACATGATAGGGAGCCATCACCACGTCAAGGCCATCCAGCACGTCCCGCTTGAAACGCACCAGAGCCTCCGCGTTCTCCACCACGTCGTCAGCATCCAGCCACATGAGAAAATCACGGGTTGCATGCGCAAACGATTCGTTACGTGGGGCGGAAAAGTCATCCTTCCAGAAAAAGTCGTACACATGCGGCGTATAGCGCCGGGCAATCTCCCGCGTCTCATCCTTTGAGCCGGTATCCACAATGATGATTTCATCCACCGCCTCCTTTACGCTGTCCAAACAGCGGGCAAGCGTTTCGCGTTCGTCCCGGACAATCATACACAGGCTGATCTCGGCCATCCAATCCCTCACCTTCCACGTCGTTTACACATACGTTATGAAGGGGCGGAGCCATTCTGCCCACTTCATCAGAAAAAGGTGATTGCATGGCCATCTTCAACGCGCCCTCTGGGAGGGCATCGCAAAGTGGATTTGTTGCCTGCGGGCCAGACACATTTGCGCGCTCGGCCTCCTGTGCGGATGCTTCATCGGCTTTTCGTCCGGTTGATCAGCCGCGCTTTCCGTATTCGTCCTCCTGTTCTTCCTGTTCAGGAACATCCTCGTTTTCGTATTCCTCGTCCTCGAACTCATAGTCGTCCGGGTCGGCGCTGACCTTTGCGCCCTGCTTGGGCTTGATGAACTTGATGTAGGCGAAGGCTCCGCCGCCGCCCAGAGCCGCCAGCAGCAGGATCAGCACCAGGGCGCCGCTGCTGCCGGACTCTTTCTCCGGCTCCGGTTCGGGCTCCGGCTCCACCTCCGGCGCTTTCCCGGCGCACTCGCTCATATTTACCGCACAGACCGGACAGGCGGTATTCACCGCACCGGCCTGGCACTTCTCGGCGCAGGTACAAGCAGCGGGTTTTTCCTCTGTCTGTCCATCTTCCATCAGCGCCATCAGGTCGGCTTCATCCACCTGGTTCAAGAAGTGAACGGCGGTCTCCTTGTCCTCGTTGGCCCGGTCGATCAGGATGTAAAAATAGTTGCCCGCTTTTGTGGTCACGGTGATAAGCTGCTTGTCACCGTAATAATCGTCCACCAGCGTGGCGTTGCCCTCCGGGGTAAGGGGCTGGCCCTCCGGCTCCATGCCCCCGGTAGCGGGTTCCTCGGTGGGTTCCAGCGTCGTCTCGGCGGGCTCCCTGGTGTAATAGTCGCCATCCCCGCCGCCCGCAAAGGCGGTGACGGAAAAGGCGGTCATGCACAGGACCACCACCGTCAGGGACGCCAAAAGGCGAAAAACTCTGTTACGCTTCATCTTCGCCATCCTCCATTCCTTCCATATCCTCGACGTCAGGGTCCGCCGCTGCCTCCGCCTCCATCATCCCGTCGGGCAGGGTGATAAGGCCGCTGGCGTAAGCCTTCAGGAAGGCGGTCAGCTCCTTGTTGTCCATGCGCACCGCCTTGACCATACGGACGATCTCCAGGTTTTCTTCCTCGGTGAGCTGCGCCTCCAGTTCCCGAAGGCGCTTCTGCTGGACGGAAATTTTCTCCTTTGTCTTTTCGATGTCTTTGCGAATCTTCTCAACCGTTGCCATGTGTGCAAAACTCCTTTCCAAATCGTTCTCTCCAGGAATAGTTCCGCCCCAGGCCCTTGACCGTTTTCAGGTTTTTCAGGGCGTTGTCCTCCAGCGTCAGGGCGCGGCGGAACAAATCGGGATGCTGCTCCCGCAGGGCGGTGATCTCGTCGGGTTTCATGCTGGGACAGAAAAAACAGGACGATTTTCCCGGCTGGGGCAGCCCTGCCGCCTCGATTTGCCGGATGCAATCGTCCCGTGCCCATCCCCATTCCATCAGGGGATACCACTTGCTGTATTTTCGGTCGGCCAGGTCTCCCAGCAGCACCTTGTCGCTGCGGTAGCCCTCGCCTGCGTCGTAGCCGATGAACTTGACCACCCGTTTGCCCGCCGCCCACGCCTTTTGACACGGCGGGTAATGGTTGCAGAACTTTTCCTGCGGCCCGATCTTGTGTTTCAGGGAACACCGCTTGAAGCCGTAGGCGATGGACGGCAGGCTGCAACTTTGCAGACATTCATCCTCCAGCGTCAGCCGTTTCCCGTCACGGGTGGTCTTATACACTCTGGTAATGGGAGGCATCCCGTGATCCTTCAGCCAGGAATCCATCACCTCCAGATAGGCGTAGGTGTGGGGATGCTCCGCCCCCGTATCCGCAAAGAGGATCAGGTCCACCGGGATACGGTGCTGGTGCAGCCCGATCAGAAGGGCGGTGCTGTTGGCGCCGCCCCCATAGGAAACCATATTGATGCTTCATCACCTCCATCAGTTGTACGGCGGTCTGCCGTATGCGTAGAAATGGGACTGCCAGTAACTTGTGTTCAGGTTGGAATACTGGATGGGGTCGCCGCAGTGCAGCATCATCCCGTCGCCCACATAGATGCCTACATGAGATACGCCGGTTGTATCGTAGGTCCCCACGAAGAACACCAGATCGCCGGGCTGGGGGTCGGATACCGGGGTGGAAATGTTGTAGAGCCCCTGAGCGCCCAGCCGCCCGGTATTGCACAGGCCGCTATTGGTCAACACATAGCTGACGAAGCCGCTGCAATCGAAAGAAGTGCTGGGACTGCTGCCGCCCCACACATAGGGATAGCCCAAATACTTTTCTGCCTCGGTGATAAGGGTATTGAACCGCTCGTCCGTCAGGTATTCAGCGGGAATCTCCCAGGCGGTGGGCGGGTTCTCGATGTACTTGTTCACATACCCGGAGGACGGGAACAGGTCGGGGCGGTTGCCCAGGGTGGACATATAGGTGGCATACAAGGAAAGCTGTTCCTCGCCCATCATGTAGACCGGCACATGGGAGAGGTCGAAGTTTTCCAGCGTGACGGTGCAGATGGTCCAGGTGTAGGGCACCTGAACCGTGTAGGGGTTGCCCTGGCTGTCCGTCCTTGTTTCCGTCCGATAGCGGGTCTCCGTGGTCACGGTTTCGGTGAGGATATATTGCTTGTCAAAGAGGGTTTGAAGGTCGTCCTGTACCTGGTCGATGGTGAATACCCCATCATGGAGAGCCGACAGAATGGAAACCAGCACATAGGGGTCGTGCTCAATTTCATCCAGGTCGAAGTGATACTCGTCATAGTCGTGGGTGGTCTCGTAGGTATCCAGGTACTCCCGCAATTCATCCTCTTTGGCGCAGTAGGCTTCTTCCGCCGCCAGCATATCGGCATTCTCGGACAGATAGGAGGACGCCATGATATTGGACACCCCGCCGCCGAACATGGAGGAACAGGATTGCAGGGAGCCCAGCAGCATCACCAGCAGAAGGCCGATGCCGCCCACGATCAGCGCACCCTTCCAATGCCGTTTCAGGAAAAGGGCGGTGCGCTTGGACTCCTGGGCGGTTTTCTTGGCCGCCTTTGCCGTGGCCTCCGCTGTTTTCCCAGCTTGGGCGGTCTTGCCCGCCGCCCGGTATGCCGCCGCATATTGCTTTTGCAGCTTCCGTTTCTGCCACAGGCGGGAGATGGGATTGGATGCAAGCTGGGGGTTCTCCGCCACGGCTTTCCGATAGTAGAAATCTGCATTGGCCTTGACCGCCGCCTGCTCCGCCTTTGCCGCGTCTCGCCAGGGTTTCAGCTTGCGTTCCGCCCGCCAGTTCTGGACACGGCGGTTTCCGTAGCCCACAGCCTTCTCAAAGCTGCGTTCCCCCAGGTGGCCCGACTGGACGCCGGAATTTTCCTGCTCCACCTCCCGGACCTTGCCGTGGATGGCTGCGCCTGCCTCCTGGATGGGGCGGGACAGCGGATTGGTATGCTGGGGGGATGGCGGTTTGGATGGAACGGCAGCCTTTGCCGCGTCCAGCCGGTCCGCCGCCTTATCGGACTTGCGGATGACCCCTTGCAGCTCCGGCGCCGCCCGGTCTGCCTCGGAAAACTGCAATCGGGAGGATGGGCGACCCGCTGCCGCCTCGCCCTCCCGATAGGCCCTGCGCTGTTTCCGGCGCTTCTTTTTGGCTGCTGCCTGTTCCCGGTGCAGTTCCGCACGGTCCACCGCTTTTCCAGCGGCGCCCGCCGTGTCGCCGGAGGCGGAATGATCCTGCTCCGGCTCCCGGTCAGAGGGATAGGTCGTCTCGCCCGTGACCAGATTGACGGATACCGCCCCGTCACGGGTCATCTTCTGCGCCTCCTTTTCGGGGGCTTTCCATTCTTTCAAGGTGCGTCACCTCCTGTTCCATAGGGGCAGATGTTGACACAGGCCCCGGTTTCGATCATGGCGATGTACTGGAAAATGGGATAGGCCTGGGGCGGGCAGACCGCGTTCCCCAGGGTTTTCAGCCGCAGCGCCCGGTTGTCGGTATCCTCGGTCATGCGGGGGACTCCTTCGGGCTCGGCACGCCATAGGATGCGTCCGTCCATTTCGGGGGGAATCCCATAAGCCATTCCACCCAGTCCGGGTTCAGCGCCGCTTTCTCGGAAAGGGGCTTCTCCTGCCGGATCACCTGAGCCGACAGGTTGGAGGACGGGGATTTGTCCCGGAAGGCCGCCGGTTTCAGGGTGGAACGGTAGCCCTCCGATGCTGCCGGGGTCAGATAGAACACCGCCGCCGACAGGGACAGGCTCCAGATCGTCCCGTCCTTGTTCCGCTTGCGGAATATCCCATTGTCCGACAGGAACACATCCAGGTTGGCAGCGTCCCGCCCCGTGGATTTGTCGGAGGCAAGGGGTGTGGGAAACATCAGCCGCGACGATAAAAGTTCGCTGGCGCTCATGCCATGCGCCGACACCGCAAGCCGGAAATACGAATGGGAGAACAGCGTATCCCGCTTTTGCCAGGTCAAAGATCGTTTTGTCGAGGCCCAGATTGATGAAGCCAGCAACATTTTCCCCAAGCACCCAACGGGGCCGCAGCTCGGTAATAACGCGGCACATTTCCGGCCACAGGTAGCGTTCATCCGCAAAGCCCTTCCGTTTTCCGGCGGTGGAGAAGGGCTGACAGGGAAAGCCGCCTGAGATAACGGTAACTGTTTCAAGTCCTGTTTTTTCAAAAAACGCCTCCTTCGTGAAAGTAGTAATATCCCGGAACCTGGGAACATCCGGCCATCGTGCGGTGAGGACAGCGTGCGGAAAATCCGCCCACTCACACTGGCAGACGGTTTCAAACCCGGCAGCCTCTGCCGCCAGGTCCAGACCGCCAATGCCGGAAAACAGGCTCACATGGGTCAGGTTATTCATGGAGCATCCGCTCCCGGATGGATTTCTCCATTGTATCGTAGGCCCAGGGCGTATCATCCGTGGGTAGCCCCCAGCGCCTGCAAAGGCGTTTCATCCTGCGCTCATAGCCGGACACGCTTTTCTGGATTTTCAAAAGTGCCTTTTCGTCCGCAGCCTCCGCCAGTCTGCGGGTCAAACTGAAATGATAACAATAGAGATCATACAAATCACCGATCATAAGCCGAAAACTTCCGCTGCCGATCACATATTTTTCATCATTCATGCGCCGTGCCTCCTTTCCCGGTTTCACCAAGTTTTGTCGTCATAATGCTGTAAAGCTCATTATCCTGCGGAAAGTGATCCACAAATGGCAAGATCACATTGCCGAAGAAGATCAGCCCCTCGCCGGGGCCTGCGTTGCTGATATGTGCCGCTTGCTGGGTGGAGATATTCAGTCGTTCACAGAGGATTTTCCGATCCCCGCTGGCCTGATTGAGAAGATAGATGAAGTCGCTGTTTTCAAAAATGTTCTCGATCTCCGGGGAGGCAAGCAGGTCCTTGATGTTCTGCGTGATCCCCGTGGGGATGCCGCCCCATTTGCGAAAGCGTTTCCAAATCTCCACACTCCAGGAACCAACCTCGCCTCGCAGCAGAAGATGGAACTCGTCCACATAGTACCGCGTGGACTTGCCCTCGCTCCGATTCACCGTGACGCGGTTCCATACCTGATCCTGAATGACCAGCATCCCAAGATTTTTGAGCTGCTTGCCAAGTTCCTTGATATCAAAGCAGACAAGGCGGTTGTTGATATCCACATTGGTTCGGTGGTTAAAAACATTCAGGCTGCCATGCACATACAGTTCCAATGCCGCCGCAATCCGCTGCGCCTCCGGCTCCGGCTGACGCTTGATCTCGTCATAGAGGTCGCCAAGGACAGGCACGTTCTCCGGCTTCGGATCGGCAAGATAGGGGCGGTACACCACGCGCACCGCACGGTCGATGACCGTTTTCTCCACCGGCTCCAAACCGTTGCGCCCGCCAGCTGCCAGTTCGCAGAAGGATAGAATAAAGTCGCTCTTTAGGGCAAGCGGGTTATCGTCCTCGGAGTAGTTCAGGCTCATATCCATGGGGTTCACATACTGGCTGCTTGTGGGAGAAATCTTGATGACCTGCCCGCCCAGGCGGTGGACCAGCGGAAAGTATTCCGCCTCCGGGTCGCAAATGATGATATCGTCCTTTGTCACCAAAAACACATTGAGGATTTCACGCTTTGCCGAGAAGGACTTGCCGCTGCCCGGCGTACCAAGAATCAAACCGTTGGGCGTTTTGAGCTGCTTGCGGTCTGCAAGGATCATGTTGCCGGAAGTAGCGTTCAGGCCGTAATACAGCGCCTCGCCGCTCTGGAAAAGTTCCTGAGAGATAAAAGGAACAAAAATTGCCACGGCAGAAGTGGTCAGACCGCGTTCGATCCTGATTTGGTTGACGCCCAGCGGCAGCGCCGACACAAGCCCCTGCTCCTGCTGAAAGTCCAGCCGCACCAGATGACAGTTGTGCTTCTGCGCCACAGAGGAAGCCCGGAAGATATCGTTCTCCAGCTTTTGCTTTGTGTCCGCCACATTGACTACCAGGAAGGTCATCAGGAACATTCGCTCATTCCGGCTTTGCAGATCACGGAGGATGTTCTTTGCTTCACCTGCATAGGTGGCAATGTCGGTGGGGATGATGTCCATATCGAACCCTTCCCGCGCCGCCCGCTTCTGAGCGTCGATCTTCATACTGTCAAGATCGGTGATCTTGCGCTTGACAGTTTTGATGGCTTCATTCTGATCCATGCTGCGGATATGGACGCTGACAAAAATGCTGCTGTCCGTGTCAAGCAGATCGGCAAGCACCCGGTCATTGAGTTCCGGGGCTGTGATTTGCAAAAAGCTGACCGCGCCGACTTTGCTGCCCATCTGAAACCGCCGTGCTTCGCCAAACCGAAAAGAGGACGGCGCAATGAAATCCTTGACCGACAGGCCGGAGGGCGCCAGCCACTCCCACGCAAAGGAAAACGGTTCTCCGTCCGGGTGGAGGATACCGTGCAGCACCGCCAGCCACTCCTTGCCGTCCAGCACCTTTGCCAGTGCGCCCATAGCCTTAAAGTAATTCAGGGCATCCAGCGTGATCCGGGAAAAGCGGGCTTTTGCCTCCTTGCTGTTTTTTGCCTCAATGGTCAGTACCAGGAATTTCGTCTTGACCATGCCGTTGTTGCCGTGTTCCAACTGCCCGCGGAGCATATCCGTGTAAAGGGCGCGTACCGCGTCAAACTTGTCCTCCTGCGCTGCGATCTCAATTCGTTTGCGGAAATCTGCTTTGTTCACCCTGCGGCACACAAGGGATAATTCCATGCCGATGGAAGCATCATGGGCGTTATACATATCGCAGAGGGCTTCAAAAATCGCCGTCTGGTCATCTGGCTTTGCAAGCCGGTAATTCACATCCTCAAATTCCAGGCAACGGCTCCATGTGGTATCATCCAACCGGCACAAGCCGTCCGGGTACATCTGACGGAAGGGAATGGTGTTCTGCGCCGAGTGAGGTTTCCCATCACCTCTGGCGGTTTCCAGGATACGCCTGATCTCACGCTTTTCCGCGGCGGTCAGCTTTACCGCGGGTTTTGCCGCCTGCCGTGCCTGCGGCTCTTGCTTTCGCTTTCTGAACAATGACTTTCACCTCCTTTTCCGCCTGGGCCTGCCGCTCCAGGGCTGCGTAGAAATTGTTGGTCTGATAAGGCCGCTCCTTCGGACGGATAAAAACCGTCTGGATGATCTGACCTGCGATCACTTCTAGCGGCTGCCCGTTCCGCTCATACATGGCAAGCAGAAACAGCGGCAGCATCACCACGATCATGCAGACCGCGGCAGTGCTGGAATTGACCGTTTTTCGGAGCAAAAAGAAAAGCGGTACTCCGATGAGTGCCGCCGCTCCGAAACATATAAGCTGCCGTTTGGTAAGCCCAAACAGCACTTTGGATTTTACTTTCGTCAAATCCTTTGGAATGGTTACATACGCCAATTTATCATCTCCTATAATGAAAAAAGCAACTGATTCTCACAGTTGCTTTTTGTTTAATATTTGGCTTTAGTTGAAGTCAATGCGACAGTATAGCATTTCGTAAATTACGATTTTAACGCATATTCCACCATCTTCGTTATATGACACTTGGTAACGATATTGACCTTCCTGCACATGATTCCAGAACATAAAACCAAAAGCCTCTCCTGTTTCTATATTTTGTACAACAAATGGGGTTATACATCCTCTGGAACCAACTTCGGGAGCAATGTCTACTTGAGGAATTTCTTCAAGCTCATCAATAGTTTCCTCTGACATATTAAACGCAAAATCATATTTTAGGCTGACTTGTGTATCGTCAAAGCAAATGTGATCCGCTTCAAATCCTGCGTGACCCTTAGCAAGCTTTACAATGATTCTACATAAGCGGTTTTCATCAATGGTATAGTGAACCTCACCGTTATTTGTTATTATCTGTTCATCAAGAAGCTTTTTTAGGCGATCATCTTTTGCTAACCGTTGATTAGTATCTACTCGTCGGGTGTAATCTTTGTAAACAGCCTCTTTTAGTACATCAAGGAAACAAGATACATATTTCTCATCATCAGAGTAACCATTATTACATTCAAAACACGCCGGAACTGTAGCCATATTTTCGGGATAAGGTTCCGTTAGAAATGCTTTTGAAGGTACATGCTCCCTTGTTGTCGCAGGATTCCCACAATATATACATCCATTTTTAACCGATTTGTCCCATGAAGTATAATATCCTAATCCATCCGTTCCGCCCGGTCGCTTTCGTTGTTCCATATTATCACCACCTAAAGCAATTATACCATTGCATTACAAAATTTTCACCTCCTTAATGCGCTCCGAACAGGCTCTTTGAGAGGCTGCCGGTCTTGAACAGGGCGAAGCACAGCAGGACCGTGTAGCCCATGCAGGCCCATATCGCGCCTGAGATATTTCCGTCCGTGGCGATACTCTGTACCAAAACAGAGTAGATTCCCACGCACACCATGATTAGAAATGCCTGGAACGCCAATGCAAACAGGGATTTCAAGTAGTTCTGTCCTGTATGGCTCCAATCCCGGTTTGTCATAGTGGCAAGCGGAATCGGTCCAACGGAAGTTGTCAAATACACCTCGATCATGCGGCCGTAGATGACAAGCATGATACAGATGGAAAGGGCGTTCATGGTAAGTCCCACAAAAAGGGACTGGAACCACAGCCCGAACAGTTCTCCCGTGCCCAGGGCTTCAAGCTGCGCCTCCATATCCGTGATGACGCTGCTGATATCAATGGAGGTATTCCCGATGATGACGCCTGCGCTGCTGTTCACAACGCTTTGCCCCACATCGAAGATACCCATGACGATATTCCATGTGTTCGTCACAATGAGAACGGCACAGAATGTTTTGAAAATCCACTTGAAGAACATCCAGGTGTCTACATCGTGCAGATTATTTTTCTCTGTCACAAGCTGGATCAGCTCATAACACATTACGAATGTCAGGATAACCCCGGCGATTGGAACGATCACCGTTTCAGAGAGGTTTCGGATCATAGAAAAGACGCCGCTGTTCCAATTAAGCGGCGTCTGTCCCACTTCACCGGCGATCTCGCCTACTTTGGTATTGACCGTATCGAACATGCCCGACAGGTTTCCCGTGATTCCCTCGATGAGCAGCCCTCGGAGCCATTCATCGAGTTTGTCGAGTATGCCGCCCATAAGCGATCACCGCCGGACGATCAACCGAACAGGCCGGAGAGCAGAGGTACAAGAGTGATGCCGATGAGGGCGACACCGCCGCCGGCCATCAACTGTTTTATCCCCAATTAGGTGTAAAACTCTGCTCGATGGCGGGCGGCGGCGTACAAAAAATCTATATGGTGTTTTTAAGAGAACCGTCCCGGCGGGACAGGTCAGGCAGTGACCTGTTCCACCTCCGGGATGGGTTTGA
>OGXR01002592.1_pt1 | contig 11286 bp, 10 predicted proteins | sample 1576331 | NCBI WGS metagenome assembly OGXR01 (sample SAMEA3541473, study PRJEB24748) | human gut metagenome | biome: human gut; feature: human-associated habitat; material: faeces | place: China | collected 2012 | reverse complement strand
GCGCCGTTGAACAGGGCGATCAGGAAAATGAAAATCGCAATCACCGCCACGGCGCGCCCTCGCGCGCCGCTTTGCCTACCTTGTAAACGAGCTGGGCGTCACGCCCGGCAGCATTCTCTGCGTCACCTTCACGAATAAGTCCGCCGCCGAGATGCGCCAGCGCATACGCGCACTCACCGGCGACAGCGACACCGGCCACATCTGCACCTTCCACAGCTTCTGCGTCACCGTGCTCCAGGAGGACAGCCACGCGGTGCAGTACCCCAAAAGCTTCCTCGTCCTCGACAACGCTGACATCGACGTCATGCTCGCCCGCATCTACGAAGAGCGCGGCCTCACCCTGCGCCACATGACATACGCCGACGCGAGGGACATGATAGAGCTCCGCAAGGGCATCGAGGACCCCGAATACTACCTCGACATGATAGACATGGACCTGGAGACCCTGCACAGGAAGTACCTCGACGCCGTCAGCACGCGGGACATCATCTTCTACGGCTACCTCTACGAGGAGAAAAAGTGCTTCGGCCTGGACTACAACGACCTCATCTTCTTCACCCTCTACATTTTCGAGCGCGAGCGCGAGATACGCCGCAAGTGGCAGGAGCGGCTGCAATACATCATGGTGGACGAGTTCCAGGACATAGACAAGCCCCAGTACCGCCTCATGCGCGCGCTCTGCGGCTACCACAAAAACCTTTTCATCGTCGGAGACCCCGACCAGACCATCTACACCTGGCGCGGGGCGAGCGTGAAGTTCCTGCTGGACTTCGACCGCGAGTTTCCCGGCACGAAAACCATCATGATGATGCAGAACTACCGCTCCACGCCCGAGATACTCGCCGCGGCGAACAGCCTCATAGGCAAAAACCGCAACCGCATGAAAAAGGAGCTCTCCCCCACCCTGCCCTCCGGCGCGCCGGTGGTCTGGATGCACTGTGAGAGTCCCGAGGACGAGGCCGGGCGCATAGGTGCGCGCATTGCCGAGCTGCACGAGAGCGGCGTCCCCTACCGCGACATGGCCATACTCTATCGCGCGCACTACGTCACGCGCAGCATCGAGGAGGTCTTCCTGCGGCTGAAGCTGCCCTATGTCATATACAGCGGCGTCCAATTCTTCGCGCGCGCGGAGGTGAAGGACGCGCTCAGCTACCTGCGCCTGCTTGCCTACCGGGACGACCTCTCCTTCCTGCGCGTGGCGAACGTGCCGAGGCGGAACCTCGGGCGGCGCAGGATGGAATACCTGCGCGAGTATGCGGTGAAAAACGCCTGCTCTCTCTACGACGCGCTCTGCCGCAATCTGGACGAGGAGCTCTTCCGCGGCACCAAGGCCCGGAAGCTCGTCGCGCTGGTTGAGGAGCTCTCCGCGGGCTGCGAGGAACGGAGCATCGCGGAGCTGCTCTCGGAGGTGCTCAACCGCAGCGGCTACGAAGAGCATCTGCGCACCGAGGGCAGTCAGGAGCGTTTGGACAACCTCGCGGAGCTCAAACAGTCCGTCCGCGAATATGAGGAGACGGGCGGCGAGGAGTGCTCGCTGACGCACTATCTCGCCCACGTGGCCCTCTTTACCAACAGCGACGCGGACACCGGCCGCGACGCTGTGAAGCTCATGACCATCCACGCCGCCAAGGGCCTGGAGTTCCCCCACGTCTTCCTCTGCGGCCTGAGCGAGGGCATCCTGCCCTCCCGCAGGACCGACTCGCCCGAGAGCATGGAGGAGGAGCGCCGCCTGGCTTTCGTGGCGCTCACGCGGGCGCAGAGGGGCCTCTGCCTCTCGGACTGCGAGGGCCGCGGGCATGAGGGCGCGCCGCGCTATCCCTCGCGCTTCCTGCTGGAAATAGACGAGGGCCTGCTCGTTCATGACGGCAGGCCCCGTGACAGCCTCGTGGCCGAGGCGCGGGAATATATCGCTTCAAACGAGCGGCGGCTATCCGGCACAGCGGCGGAGCCGGAGGCGCTCCTGTCCCCCGGCGCGCGCGTGCGGCACGCGGCCTTCGGTGAAGGCACGCTGCTGGAGGTGGACATGACCCGGAGAGTCTACGTCATCCAGTTCGACAAGATGCCGACGCCCAGGACGCTGACCATCCGTGTCCCGCTGGAGCGGCTTTAAAAAAAGCGGAAGCGCAGGCAGTTCTCATACGCCTCGCCCGGAGCGAGGACGCGGATATCCGGCTGCTTTTCAAGGTCTTCGACCACGTCCTGCCGCGAGGGCAGGCTCAGCCAGGGCTCGATGCAGACGAAGGGGGCCTCCGTCTCCGGCGTGTGCCAGAATGCTATATAGCGCATATCCGGGTACGAGACTTCAACGGCGTGGGCGTCGAGCTCGGATTTGAGCGTCACGCTCTCCGCCGCGGCGCGCAGTATGACGGCGTCAGCGTCGAAGAGGTCGTGGCGGAGCGGTATGGCGTTGTTTTCGAGCGCGTAGGGCGCTTCCTCGCCGGAGGCGTAATACTGGGGCGAGAGCAGGACGCGCTGCGGCTCGCAGGGCGCGGAAAACTCCAGGCGGTAGTCCTCGAACCTCAGCCCGGGGGCCAGGGGCACGTTGAAGCCCGGATGCCCGCCCAGGCCGAAGGGCATATCGCCCTCGCCGCGGTTCTCGACGCAGTAGGTCTGGCGCAGGGTATCGCCGGAAAGCTCGTATATGAGGCTGAACTTGAAATCGAAGGGGTAACTCTCCCGCGTCGCCTCGCCCGCCCTGAGCGAGAGGACCAGGCGCGTGTCCGTCGCCGCCTCGGCTGTGAACTCGCTCCCGCGGGCGAAGCCGTGGCGGCCCATTTTATACCTCGCGCCGCGCCAGAGGTAGCTGTCCTCCGTCAGGCGGCCCACATAGGGGAAGATATTCGTCGCGCGGCCGCGCCAGAAGCGCTCGTCGCCCTGCCAGAGGTATTCCGTGCCGTCCGCGCCGCGCACGGAGCGCAGCTCCGCCCCCAGGGACGAGACGCGGACGCAGAGTTTTTCGTTATTGAGGCAAAATTCCATTTGGCATCCCTCCTAATGGCATTTTAACAGTTTTCCGCTCAGCCCGCAACATCCGCGCGCGTTTTGCGACTTATAAGGTGAAGGGAGGCAGTAACATGAGCGAGAAAAGCGAAAAGATCTACGAGGCCGTGACAAATGTCTCCGACGAGCTGGTCGAAGCGGCGGGCGGGCGCAAAAGGCCGCGCAGGGCCTGGTACATCGGGGCCGTGGCGGCGCTGCTGGTCGTGGCCATCGCCGTGGCGCTTATCCGGCCCGGGGCGGGCGGCTCGGCGCTGGCGATAGCCGAGGCGGTGTATGAGGACTACGAGCGGCTGCCGGACGGGGTCGCAGCGCCGGACGCCTGCTTTGAGGCGCTGACGGCGCAGTTTCTCTCCGGCGCGGGCGAGGAGAACGCCCTGCTCTCGCCGGTGAACCTCTACATGGCCCTCGCCATGCTCGCGGAGCTGACGGACGGCGAGAGCCGGGGCCAGCTGCTGGAGCTCATATGCGTTGACAGTGTGGAGGCCCTGCGCGAACAGGCGTCAGCCATTTGGCGCGCGTGCAGCCGGGACGAGGAGGAGATACAGAGCGTGCTTGCCGGCTCCGTCTGGCTCAGGGACGACTTCGGCTATGTGCAGAGCACGATGGACACGCTTGCGAACACCTATTATGCCTCGTCCTACCGGGGCGAGATGGGGAGTGCCGAGATAAACTCCGCCATACAGGCCTGGCTGAACGAGCAGACGCGCGGGCTGCTTGAGGAGCAGGCGGCAAATATCGAGACGAACCCCCTCACCGTCCTGCTGCTGGCGACGACCATCTATTACAGCGCGCAGTGGACGGACGAGTTCAACGAGGCGGCAAACTACACCGACGTCTTTCACGCGCCCGCGGGCGACACCGAGGCGGAGTACATGCGCGCGGAGCGCGGCATGGACTATTTCAGCGGAGACGGCTGGGGCGCGGTACGGCTCCCGCTCCGGGGCGGGAACGGCATGTGGTTCATCCTCCCCGACGAGGGCGTCGCGGTGGAAGAGCTGCTGCAAAGCGAGGAAGTTTTGGGCCTCATGGCCTCGGGACCGAATGAGCTGGCCGGGAAATACGCGGTCGTACATCTTTCGGTTCCGAAGTTTGACATTGCGGCGCAGCTCGACCTCATAGGCGGGCTGATGGAGCTGGGCGTGACGGACGTCTTCGACCCCGATGTCTCGGACTTCACGCCGATGACGACGGACACGGACATGCCCATCTACGTCTCCGAGGCGACGCACGCGGCGCGGGTGAAGATAGACGAGGAGGGCGTCGAGGCCGCTGCTTTTACGGTCATCATAGCTGACGGCGCGGCGGCGGAGCCCGAGGACGAGATATACTTCACGCTCGACCGGCCCTTCCTCTTTGCCATAAGCTCGCGGGACGGACTGCCGCTCTTTACGGGCGTGGTGAACAGGCCGGACTGAGGGGGCGCGGCATGGAGGACAGGGAGATAGTCGCCCTCTACCACGCGCGGGACGAGGGCGCGATTTCGGAGACAGCGGCAAAATACGGCGCGTTCTGCCTGCGCATAGCGCTGAACCTGCTCGGCATACGCGAGGACGCGGACGAGTGCGTGAACGACACCTATCTTGCCGCGTGGCGGCGGATGCCGCCGGAGCTGCCCGCGAGCCTGCGGGCCTTTCTGGGGCGCATCACGCGCAACCTCTCCATCAGCCGCTACCGGCAAACGCGGGCGCGAAAGCGCTATGCGGGCATGGAGGCGCTGCTCTCGGAGCTGGACGACTGCGTCCCCTCCCCCGCGACGGTGGAGCAGACGCTGGACGCCATGGAGCTGACGCGGCACATCGAAGCCTGGCTCGGCGCGCTGCCGGAGCGGGAGCGGCGGCTCTTTCTGCGGCGCTACTGGTACGGCGAGGCGCTCTCCGAGCTGGCGGCGCAGGAGGGCGAGCGGCCCGCGCGGCTGGCGCAGCTCATGCTCCGGCTCCGGCGCTCGCTCAGGGCGCATTTGGAGGCCGAGGGCGCGGAGATATAAAAAAACAGGGAGCCGGGAGGCTCCCTGTTTTATGTTTTTGGGGCTTACTTCACGCTCTCGCAGAAGCGCATTATCATGGCCGCAGCCTGCGCGCGGGTAGCGGTGGCCAGCGGGGTCAGGGCGCCGTTCTCGTCGCCCTCGGTCAGGCCCGTGGCATACGACCAGAGCATGGCGTTCTGCGCCCAGGTGCTTATGCTGCCGGCGTCCGGCACGCGGCTGAGGTCGCCGGTATAAATCGGCTCCCTGGCAAGACGCCACAGCATGGTGACGAATTCCTCGCGGGTGATGGCCGCAGTCGGGTTCTCGCCATCGGAGATGCCGTTGGTGATGACCCACTCCTGGGCCTTGGCGTACCAGGTGTTGCCGCCGGTGGTGTCAACGCCGCTCATGCGGGCGATGATGGTCCAGACCATCGCGCGGGTCAGCGTGTCGTTCGGGGCGAACACGTAGGTGTCCACGCCGTCCATGAGCTTGTTGTCGTAGACGTACTTCACCGCGGTGTAGTACCAAGCGGAGGTCGGCACGTCGTAGAACGGGAACTCGGGGACCTCAGGCTCCTCGGGCTCCTCCGGCGCGGGGACGTAGGGCGTGTCGGGGTGACGCACCCAAGAGGCGGTGTAAGTAACGTCGGAGGTCAAGGTGATGACCGTGCCCGCGTCGTAGGTGCTCACGCCGTCAGACCAGCCGAGGAAGGCATAGCCGCTCTTGGTGACGGTGGGCAGGGTGAACGTGGAGCCTCTGGGGGCGTTGACGCTCTTCACCTCGCCGCCATTGGCGGGGTCAATGACAAGGTCGTAATACGGCGTGTCGAGGCCTTCGGCAATGCCCGTAATCTTAGCGCCGTATTCAGCAGCCTTGAGGGCGTTCTCAAACGTATCGTAGTAGGTGTAGGTGCCGCCATTCTTGACCTGATACTTGAGGGATTCGTCGAGGTACTTGGGGGCAACGGGGTTGCTGAACGAACCGCCGGAAACATTGATAGAGGCGGGCGCCTTAGCGCCTCCGCTAACACTTACGTTAAAAGAGCCGACAAAATTGCCGCCATTTATATTGAGCTTTGCCTTCTCGACGTATTCCGTATTCAGACCGTCATTTGAGTATTCAATGATGCCGGTTATAGTGCCGGTCATATTCTCGTCAATGGTAACGCTGAGGCCCTCAGGATAGCTACCCTTAGGCCAATAGTATACGTCAAAAGCCCTATCGCCAGCTTTCGCGGTAATGTTCGTGTTGCCGGTTATTACAGTATCGCCGCAGTTGTTGCTCAAGACATAACTGACACTGTTAGTGCCCTTGGTAGCGTCAAGAGTCATATTGTTGAGCGTAAGATTGCTGTAATTCTGAATTATCATTGCGATACCATAGTTATTTGCAACAATGGTTCCGTCTTTCATCGTGACGGTAGCGTCCTTAAGAATCTGGAAGCACTGAGATTCAGTGCCAGATGAACCTGCAAGATTACCAACAACAGTGTAAGTATAGTTGTCGAAGTCGATGGTGAACGAGACGCCCGGCTTATCAATAATAACGCCGCTGCCATTGTCCACATTACGCAGCAAGGTTATTGTCTCACCAGTCTTCACTTCCGCCACAGCGTTGACAAGCGTATCATACTCCATATCGCCTATCTTGGCCTCAGGCCCCTCATCCGCCATGGCGGCGGCGGGGAGGAGGGAGGCGACCATCAGGACGGCAAGAAGCAGCGCCAGGATGGATTTCTTCATTTGAGGTTCCTCCTATGTTCTTTTTTTGCTCACAAGGTTATGTCATCAGACAGGCAGCGCCTGTCTGATGGGCAAGGGGTACCCCTTGCAATACATGCGTTATTCTATCATCTATATCTTGTTGTTACAAGAGTATTATTGTTACAATTTAAGCTATTTATTGTAACAATTCTTGTAACTTTACAAAATATTCCGGCTAATACGAACCGAATTCGTTATTTTGGGGGCTGTTTCTTGCTGCTGTTATTTCCAGTGCTGTCAATTCATGCTAATTAAATAAAAACTCACCGCTCCGCCCCGGGCGTAAAAAATGACCACACCTGACGGTGTGGTCATCTGGAGGCGCCATCCGGATTTGAACCGGAGAATCGGGGATTTGCAGTCCCCTGCCTTACCACTTGGCTATGGCGCCGCGTCTTTTCATTATAGGTTCCGGCGAAACTATTGTTTAGTTTCGCCGGAACTGGAGCGGGCAACGAGATTCGAACTCGCTACCTCCACCTTGGCAAGGTGGCGCTCTGCCAAATGAGCTATGCCCGCAGATGGTGCCTCAGGCCAGAGTCGAACTGGCGACACACGGATTTTCAGTCCGTTGCTCTACCAACTGAGCTACCGAGGCATATTCTGTTTCCGCCGCCGAAAGAAAACTCTGGTGGGAACAACTGGACTCGAACCAGTGACCCCTTGCTTGTAAGGCAAGTGCTCTAACCGGCTGAGCTATGCTCCCGGATAAGCGGCTTTGTCATTATACTAAACACCCCCTCTATTGTCAATATCTTTTTCGAATTTTTTTCACTTCGCCAAAGCGCGCAATTCTTCCGGGCTGAAACGATAGATTTTGTCGCAGAACTGACAACTCACTTCCGTCTCCTCGCCCGTCGCAGCCATGTCCTCCAGCTCCGCCGCGCCGCAGCTCGCCAGCGCCGCCGCGACTCGCTCCCGGCTGCACGCGCAACGATACTCCACCGGTACGCGCATGACCGTCTCGTATTCCATGCCCTTCAGCACCTGCGCCGGTACCGCGTCCAGCCCGTCCTCCGACAGCACCGTCGTCAGCTGGTCCATCAGGAAAATATTCTCCTCCAGCGCCGAGATAAGCTCCTCCGGCGCGCCGGGCATCAGCTGCACGATGAAGCCGCCCGCGGCCTTTATCGTCCTGTCTGTATCCACCAGGACCCCCAGGCCCACCGCAGAGGGTATCTGCTCGCTCTCGACCATGTACTGCGCCAGATCCTCCGCTATCTCCCCCGTCACCAGCTCCGTCGAGCCGACGTAGGGCTCTTTCAGGCCGATGTCGCGGCTGACGGTCAGCATGCCGTCCGTCCCCACCGCGCCGCCGACGTTCAGCTTGCCGTCCGGGCGCAGGGGCAGGTCGGTCTTAGGCTCCGTCACATAGCCGCGGACGTTGCCGTCGCAGTCCGACACGGCAATGACGCTGCCGATCGGGCCGCCGCCGTTCACGCGGATGGTCAGCGAGGCGTCCTCCTCCTTCATAAGCTCGCCCAGCATAGACGCACCGCACAGCGTCCTGCCCAGCGCGGCCGCCGCCGTCGGCGCGAGGCCGTGTATCTCCCGGGCGCGCTCCACAACGCCGCGCGCGCTTATGGCGGATATCTTCACGAAGCCGTCCTTCGTGACGGCCCTTATGATCTCGTCCATTTCAATTACCTCTCACTGCTGTGAAAAATACGCGCTCCGCGCCGCCCATCGGCCCGTCCGTGCGCGTTTCGACCTCCACGAACCCGGCCCGGCGCAGCAGCTGCGCGACCGCCTCCGGCTCGTGGGCGTATTCAACGTGCTCTTCCGACGAGCGCCGCCAGGCGCGGCCCTCGCGCGAGAAAATGTCCATGCCGTAATACAGCGCGCCGCCCTCAAAGCGCCCGCGCCAGACGCAGAACACGTCCTCCCTCTCGTCCACCGACACGCTGCCGTCCATCCCGCGCAGAAACTCCGGCGTGCGCAGATCGAACACCAACAGCCCTCCAGGACGGATGAACAGCCGAAGGCGGCGGAACACCTCCGGCAAATCCGAAAACGGCACATAGCTCAGGCTGTCCAGCGAGGAATACGCCGCGTCCACCGTGCCGTACAGGTCCAGCTCCTGCGCGCTCTGGTTGATGAAGAGGGGCATTTTCCCAACGCCAAGCGCGGACGCCTTCTCCCGCGCGGACATGAGCATGTCCGCAGAAGCGTCCGCCGCTATTACGTCGTATCCCCGCGCCGCCATCAGGCAGGCCAGGCTGCCCGTGCCGCAGCAGAGGTCCAGGATGAGCCCGGTCTCTCCGCCGCGGGCACGGAAAAGGCCCCCGTAGTAATCCGCGAAGGCCGGGTACGGCACGTCCCTCGTCAACTCGTCATACCATGCGGCGAGTGAGGAGTACGCCGTCATTTGATTTGCAGCTTCCCCTCGGCCTGGAGCCGCTCAAAGGCGACGGCATAGCCGTCCGAGCCGTACTGCAGGCTGCGGTTTACCCGGGAAATCGTCGCGCTCGACGCCCCGGTGCGCTCCAAAATGTCGTTGTATATCATGCCCTGGCTGAGATATACGGCCACCTGATAGCGCTGCTCCATCGCCTGAAGCTCCGTCACGGTGCACAGGTCGTCAAAAAAGCGCTTGCACTCGTCCACGGTCTTGAGCGTGAGTATCGCCTCATACATATCGTCGCTTCTGGGTTTTTTATTCTGCTTATTCATATAGCACCTCACCATTACATTGGCTACAGCCTTTTATATTTTATAACCCTAATGCGTAAAAGTAAAGAGGCTTTACACTAATTTGACGAAAAATTCATAATTGCCCTCTCGGAAAAGAATCCTATTGTCAGGAAGACGCTTTTAGGATAGAATGTCAGTGTGCTTCCAGCACGCAGAAAGGAGGTCCGGTCAGCTTGTTTGACATCATTATAGACAACATGAGCATCGTCTGGGTCGTCATCATGGTCGTCTTCCTCGTGGTCGAGGCCGCCACAGCGGGGCTCACCTGCATCTGGTTCGCCATTGGGGCGCTTGCCGCGCTCATCGCCGCGCTCTTCGGCGCGCCGATATGGCTCCAGCTCGTCTGGTTCTTCGTAGTCTCCGTCGTCACGCTATACTTCACGCGGCCCCTGGTGCTCAAATACGTGAATTCCCGCAGCCAGCCCACTAATGCCGACATGGTCATCGGAAAGGAAGCCCTTGTCACCGAGGCCATCGACAACGTTGAGAGCGCCGGCGCAGTCGCCGTCGGAGGCAAGGTGTGGACGGCGCGCTCTGAAAACGGCGAGCCCATAGAGGTCGGCAGCATAGTTACCGTTCTGCGCATTGAGGGAGTTAAGCTCATAGTTTCAGCAAAGAATTGAACTTAAGCACAAAAAAGAGGAGGAAAATGCCATGCCGTATCTTCCGTACATCGTCATTGGTGTCGTAGTGCTCGTGATCATCTTCATTCTCGTGCGCTGCATCCGTGTGGTGCAGCAGGCCAAGGCCTACGTAATTGAGAGGCTGGGCGCCTACAAGACCACCTGGAACGTCGGTCTGCACTTCAAGCTGCCCTTCATCGAGCGCGTCGCCAAGGTCGTCTCGCTCAAGGAGCAGGTCGCGGACTTCCCGCCCCAGCCCGTCATAACCGAGGACAACGTCACGATGCAGATAGACACGGTGGTCTATTTCCAGATCACCGACCCCAAGCTCTACACCTACGGCATCGAGCGGCCCATCGTTGCCATCGAGAACCTCTCCGCCACGACCCTGAGAAACATCATCGGCGACCTGGAGCTCGACCAGTGCCTCACGAGCCGCGACGTCATCAACACCAAGATGCGCGCCATCCTCGACGAGGCCACCGACCCCTGGGGCATCAAGGTCAACCGCGTGGAGCTCAAAAACATCCTGCCCCCGCGCGAGATCCAGAACGCCATGGAAAAACAGATGAAGGCCGAGCGCGAGCGCCGCGAGGCCATACTCCGCGCCGAGGGCGAGAAGAAATCCGCCATCCTCACCGCCGAGGGCGAAAAGGAATCCGCCATCCTCCGCGCCGACGCCAAGAAGCAGGCCCAGATACTTGAGGCCCAGGGCGAGGCCGAGGCCATCCTCACCGTTCAGCGCGCCACCGCCGAGGGCATCAAGCTGTATCTGGCCTCCGGGCTGATCAAGGGCATCGGCAAGAGCATCGCGGCGCGCATCGTCAAGGCGTTCGGCGAAGATACGCTCAGGATTTTCGATGAGGAGCCGCAGCGTCTGCTGGAAATTTCCGGCATCACCCAGAAGAAGCTGGTGACCATCGTCGAGTGCTGGACCGAGCATCAGGGCGTGCGCAATCTGGTGCAGTTCCTCCAGCCGCACGATATAGGCGCTTCCTTCGCCGTCCGTATCTATAAGCATTACGGCCCGCAGGCGCTGTCCATCGTGCAGGAGAACCCCTACCGGCTGGCGATGGACATCAGGGGCATCGGCTTCCTGACGGCGGATGCGCTCAAACTGCAGCACGGGAACGCCGTGCTCCTGCGCATACGCTTTGACGGGGCAGGGCGTCAGGTGCATGTGCCTCCCCTGCGGGCGGTCCGGCTGCGTGCAGCAGGCGGCCACATCATAGCCCTCCTC
>OGXR01002591.1_pt1 | contig 11296 bp, 8 predicted proteins | sample 1576331 | NCBI WGS metagenome assembly OGXR01 (sample SAMEA3541473, study PRJEB24748) | human gut metagenome | biome: human gut; feature: human-associated habitat; material: faeces | place: China | collected 2012 | reverse complement strand
AAAAGGCAGGGACACCTCTTGCGGTGTTCCTGCCTTGCGCTGTATAGCGATGCTTTGAAAAAGAATATGCTCAAGCATCCAAGACAGGTGAACAGAGAGGCACTGTGTTGAGTAGACGTAAAGCCGAATAAGAAACCGTGTTTGAATTGATTGAATCTTTCGCTGAAAGTACTGAGGGCTTCCCTCTCGGCACACGGATGACATTGGGCAAACGGAAAATTCGCAGGAAAATCAGGGATGCCTGGTGTTCTACATTGAAATCCCTGCGCGCTTATGGTACAATATTTTTCGCAGGCGCTGTGCCGTCGGATTTGAGGCAAACTGCGTACAGGCAGTCTGCCTTTTATTTCATCCGCTGGTTAGAGCAGGCTAACCAGCGTGCAGAACTGGAACTGGAAAGGTGGAATGGACCAATTTGCATAAAAGTGTCTAATCATGTGTCGGAGGAGGTGGCCTGGTATGCAAGAGGCACAATATGATTTTCTTCATGGGCAAACGGATCGCAGCGACTTTTTCTCCCCCGCAATGCAGCAGCTTTGTGGTATTATGAAAGACAATCAGGTTGCTTTGCCAAGCGATATTGGAGAAGGATATTTCCGCTATATTTCACCGTGCCCCAATATCGAGATGTATATCTGCGATGTGATGTTTTACAGGGACACAGTATTGCGGGAGCAAGTGTATAAGGATTCTTTTTCCGTCATTTTCTCTCTTTCCGACGCATTGGAGTGGAAGTCTTCGGGCAGAAACCAAAAAACGTTGTTGGAAAAGGGAGATTGCTGCGTATACGGCAGCGGTCTGTTTGATGCGGAAAATATCTATGAGGCAGGACAGAGATATATAGGCGTCGGGCTGAACCTGCATCCCTGTCGGTTTCGGTCTGTGATGGATGGTTTGCAGAAGAAAAAGGCTTGCACCGCCTTTAGCGGGGGGAAAAACCCGCCAAAACATAGAATCACCGCTACTATAGAAGCTACAATACGCCAGATATTGCAGTGTAACTACAATGACTGTGCAAAGTCATTGTATCAAGAAGGAAAGATACTGGAACTTGTTGCAGCCTTTGCGAACGAGATGATGGATCAGAATTCTGTTGCTGTGAAGGGTGAATTGAGCCGGGCGGATAGCGAGACGTTACTTCGGGTCAGGCGACAGATAGATGAGGGATTTCTGGAACCCGTGACCATCGCGGAGCTCTCCAAACAGCACTTTATGTGTGAATCCAAACTTCGTGAGATATTTCGAAAGCACTATGGAATCACCATATATCAATATATGTTAAATCGCCGCATGGAGCACGCCTGCGAACTGTTGTCTGCGCCCGATGCTCAGGTGAAAGACATAGCAGGGTTGGTGGGGTACAGCAACATCAGCCATTTCAGCGACGCCTTCCGAAAAAAGTTTGGATGCACTCCGAGCGAATATAAGCGGAGCTTACCATTCTAAAACATAACAGCAAAGACACAGGTGTGTTCTTTTGTGGTTACCTGGATGGAAATTACAAAGATTGCATCTTCCCTTGAAAAGCCAGAATGGTAGGCAGCACATTTCGAGGAAGAGCTTGTCCAGTGGAAGCTATATCATTTGAGATGTGAGTTGCTCAGCAGCGGTATACACATCGATCTTAGTGCTGGGCGGAATTAACCGTACGCGCGGGGCTGTAAAACGAGCCTACGCATAAGTAAAACTTTGACCGCTGAAAAAGCAGAGCGGCGGGACAGATAAAGGCTGTCCCGCCGCTCGTGTTTTAAGGGCATATTGGCTTGATGAACCGGAAGTTACAGCGCCGCCTTTTTCCATTTTCTGATCTTAGTTCTAAAAGTTCCGAAAGGAGCAACAGTATTAACGTGAATGAACCTGTAAACTTCCCATACAGCTGCTTTTGTAGCATCATCAGCCCATTTTCTCATATGCGGCTTAAATAATTCATCCGCACTGAGCGAATCAATCATTGCGCAGATAGACTTGACATTTTCGTTCAGTTCGGCTTTCAACTCTTGAAGAGACAAATGAGCGTAGGTATCCGTGAACCACTGATACAGCTCGCCAAGTTGGTTCCATTTGAATTCGTCCGACGGCGTCTTTACTTGAAGCCCCTTCCTTTCATCTTCCTCCCATTTAAGAACCAATGTTGTCCAACCCACCTGATAGGCAAGGTTTTCTGCTGGGGTCCGGTCAACCTCATCAACCCTTTTATCTTTTAAGGCTTCTGGTATGCAATCAAACTCCGAAATATATTTATCAAATGTTTTATTGATTTCAGCTTTGAGTTCTTCTTTACTTTTGTATACTCGCAAAAAAACACCTCCATAAATTCCAGCTTGTCCATTGAGCGACCATTCTGATTATAGCATAGCTTTATGAATTATTCTATTACTGCACTGAGCATCATGGCGCTTTAGGGGAAAGACATGGCGTTTTCGGGGGGATTTTTCCTTTCGCCGACTGTATAATGGTAGGCGGTTAGAAAAGGTTAACCCCACACGGTTAAAAGACTCAGCTGTTCTGTTATTTCGCTATGCGCGCCCGTTGGTTAGCTTGCTCTAACTAAAGATTTATTACTCAGGAGGTCATCAGAATGAAAAAATTCGCAATGCTCATGTTGTGCCTTGTGCTTGTGTTTGCTCTTGCAGCCTGTGCTGGAACGGATACCACGCCGCAGGGATCAGCCTCGGATACCGTCACGGTAACGGATATGAAGGGCGAGGTTGCCATCCCGGCAAATCCACAGCGCATCGTTGATGTAGCTGGCTTGACAGAGGAACTTCTTATTCTGGATATGAAGGTAATTGCCTCGGCTAATACCAGCATGTTCGATGGGGTGTCTGTCCCCAAACATCTAACAACGCTTTTTGCCGAAAAAGGTATTGAGGTTGTCGGCAATTACTCCGGGGCTTCTTCTACCGGAGACCTGAACCTCGAAAAGATCGCGGAGTTAAAGCCTGATCTGATCATTATGAATATTCGCCACGAGAAGGTTTATGAACAACTCGCGGCTATTGCTCCCACGGTCATGATCGACGATGACATAAGCTATGTTAACTGGCGTGGAAGATTTCAGCAACTGGGACAGTGGTTTGATAAAGAAGCAGCCGTAGAAAAATGGCTTGCCGACTACGACGCCAAAGCTGCGGAGCTTGCGGCGAAAATCAGGGATATGATTGGGGACGAAACCTTTGCTGTATTGGAGGCCAATTCCGTTCATTTTGGTTCCTATTACATCTATCGCAGCGGCGGGCCGGGTGAGCTTGTCTACGATGAGCTGAAACTCACACCATCAGCCGGTGTACCAGAGAATGTCTGGGGTGAAGTGGTCGATGCGGAATACTTTTCCCTGATCGATGCAGATCACATCTTCTTCTTTAGCGACGACGGCAGAGCTGGAGACACGGGGAACCTTGCCGTGTGGAAGAATATGAAAGCGGTCAAAGCCGGCAACGTTTACTTTGGTATCAATGAGGAGCAGTATAATATGGCTTTTACGGCGATGGGAAAGGAACTCTATTTGGAAAAACTCGCGAACGCGATTCTGAACCATGGGGACGTTGAGTAAGGGAACAGGTGCGGTTGCGGGAATATCGCAGAGACAAGGGAGATACAAACGCTCCGCGCCGGCTTTTCTGATTATTCTTGCCGCATTGGTGCTGCTGCTTGGATTCTCAATGGTTCTCTCCGTCTGCATCGGCATTGCTGGCGGTAGCTTCAAGGTCTTTGCGGAAACGGTTATGTCCCCCGCTAAGGCTTCTGGTGTTGGAATGATTATGTTGGAAATGCGTATGCCCAGGGCGCTGGCTGCCGGGCTGACAGGAATGGCCTTCGCTCTCTCCGGCGCTGTGATGCAGGGAATTACCAGAAACCCCCTGTCGGACGCCGGCCTTCTGGGGATCAATGCGGGAGCCGGTTTCTTTGTTGCACTGTCCGCAATTCTGTTTCCAGCCGCACCAGACATCGTGAAAACATGCGCCGCCTTTGCCGGAGCCGCTCTTGCGGTATTCATGGTCTATGGTTTCGGCGCCGGTAAACATAGATCCGAATCTTTCCGGTTCATTCTGGCAGGCGCTGCTGTATCAGCCCTGCTTACCGCGTTGAGTCAGGCGGTTTCTCTGGCGTTTGGGATCGTGAAATCCCTTTCTTTCTGGAGCGCGGGCAGTTTGTCCGGTGTGACATGGCAAAGCTTGAAAATGCTATCCCCGGTGATCCTCTCAGCCGGTGCGCTTGGTTTGCTTTTATCGAGCCGGCTATCAGCGCTGGCACTGGGAGAAGATAGCGCCGCCAGCTTGGGCGTAAATGTCCGCACGGTCAGGCTTTTCGGTATGCTTGTGGTGTTGCTGCTTGCGGGAGCCAGTGTATCGCTCGTGGGAGGCATCGCATTTATCGGTCTTATCGTACCGCATATATCCCGACTTCTTGTGGGAGGTGATTACCGCAGGCTGGTTCCCGTGTCTGCGCTCATGGGCGGCGTTGTGCTGGTGCTGTCGGATATTGCGGCGCGCATGATAAACGCCCCTTTTGATACGCCTGTCGGCGCACTGGTATCCATCCTCGGCGTGCCCGTCTTTTTTGCGCTTACTTTCAGGAAGGAGGGCATGGTCTTATGAAAAAGAAAACCAGGCAGCTCCTTATCCTCAACGGTCTTCTTATCCTGATTGTGGCTGCGGCTATCTTATCCGTTAACAGTGGTTACGCAAGAATTCCCTTCTCGACTGCGGTTCACAGCATATTCCAACCGCATATGGAGGGAACCTCCGTAGTCGTAGCGCAGTTTCGCGTTCCGAGAATCGTCCTCGCCGTTCTATGTGGGATGGGTCTGGCACTTGCCGGATGCGTCATGCAGACTGTCACGGGGAATCCGCTGGCCGATCCGGGGATATTGGGCATAAACGCAGGGGCGGGATTTGCCGTTATGCTGTTCCTGACATTTTTCCCTGCGCTGCATATACGTACCATGGCATACCAGCCGATATTTGCCATAGCGGGCGGGCTTTGCACAACGGGACTGCTGTATCTTTTTGCAAAGAGGAACGGAAAACTCCTCCCAATATATTTTCTGTTGGGCGGCATCGGTCTTGCGTCCCTATTTTCTTCGTTTATGCTGATCATGGCCGCGAACATGGACAACAGCAGCTATCAGCTCGTGGCAAGATGGCTGGCAGGAAATATTTGGGGAACGAGCTGGCATCAGGTTCTTGCCCTGTTGCCCTATATGCTCATACTGGTTCCTTTTCTTCTTACAAAGACGAACATACTGGATATTCTGCTCTTAGGAGAGAATACGGCCATTTCTCTGGGGATAGCCGTAGAGAGGGAGTTGAGACTGCTCCTGATTGCATCGGTGGCTCTTACCTCTGCCTGCGTTGCCGTCAGCGGAGGGATCGGTTTTGTGGGACTGGTAGCGCCGCATATAGCACGAAGGTTGATCGGAGGCAGACACCACGCCCTTATGCCTGCCTCCATGCTGCTGGGGGCGCTGCTGTTGCTTTTGGCAGACACGCTGGGACGGTCTGCCTTTCAGCCGAGGGAGATCCCGGTTGGTATCGTGATTTCCGTGCTTTCGGCTCCGTATTTTCTGTTCCTGCTCCGCAGGTATTTTTAAGGGAGGATGTCTATGCTTTCACATATGCAGGCAAAGGGTTTGTCTGCCGGATATAACGGGGAGGCTGTCTTCAGGGGGCTTGACTTAAAAATCCCTGAAGGCAGCATAACCACCTTGATAGGCTCCAACGGCTCAGGAAAATCCACCATACTGAAGACACTGTGCCGGATCATTTCCCCGGATTCCGGCGCAGTATACCTTGATGGCGAAGCGATCCACAGAATGCCGACAAAGCGTGTTGCCCAGAGACTTGCGCTGCTGCCGCAGGGAGCGCAAGCCCCTGCCGGCATCACAGTCGGCGACCTTGTGGAATACGGGCGTTTTCCTTACAGGTCGGCGCTAAGCGGTCTCGGCGAAAAGGATCGGGAGATCATTCAGTGGGCTCTTGCCAGTACAGGCATGAGTTCCCTTGAACATAGAGAAATGGAGAGGCTTTCGGGAGGTCAACAACAGCGGGCATGGATCGCCATGGCGTTGGCGCAGAAAACCGGATTGCTGTTTCTGGATGAACCCACGACCTATTTGGACATCTCGCACCAACTGGATATATTGTACCTTCTGCGCCGCCTCAACCGGGAAAATGGTGTTACCATCGTAATGGTTCTTCATGATTTAAATCATGCCATCATGTTTTCCGACTATTTGGTGGCGATCAAAGACGGGACACTGCACAGCGCAGGTACGCCGCAAGAGGTTATTACCCAGCAGGCGTTGCGGGAAATCTTTGATGTAGAAGCGGAGGTCATTACACATCCGGTATTAAACGTTCCGGTATGCCTCCCCTTCAGGATAACGGAGCAGAACAAAAAAACAGGAGGTTCAAACACATGAAAAAAGGTTTGCGATCAGTGCTGTTCTCCGTGCTGGTGGGTGCGCTGCTGCTGTGCGCCGGATGCGGCAAATCGGGAGACATCTACACGGCGGGCGTTTATACGGCTTCCGCTGAAGGTTATTCCGGTCCGGTTACCGTAGAGGTAGAGTTTGACGGGAGCAGCATATTGTCTGTACATGTCCTATCTCACAGCGAAACAGTAAATATCTCAGACCGCGCAATAGATGAGATCCCTTCCCGGATCGTGGAGGCGCAGACCTGGGATGTGGATGCCGTTTCATCTGCAACATTTACCAGCGATGCCATTCGTGAAGCGGTCAGAGATTGCCTCGCGCAGGCGGCACTCCGATGAACCATTTGCGTTGCAAAGGGTATTTTGCGGTGATAGAATGGGTGAGATGAAGGGCAAGTCAAAAAATCAGCCATAGCTGCTGTTTTAAGTGCTTTTCCAGCGAAGTGCCGCAGGCATTTCGCTGGAGATTCCATATATGGCTGTATGAACTCCCTTCCATGCGCAAAAGAATATCGCGAATCCTCCAGGCAAGGGTATATGTGTTTAGTATAAAATGTGTCACTCCCATTGACAAACCAAATCTACGCGGTTATAATATACCAGCGGTATGTACCGCTGGTATATCAGGAGGCGTAGGAGATGGAACGAACGGAAACCCAGAGGAGGATCCTCGAAGTTGGGAAAAAAGAATTTCTGGAAAAAGGTTTTAAGGACGCATCTCTAAATAAAATCGTCGCGGAGGCAGGCTTCACAAAGGGCGCCTTTTACGGCTACTACCCGGATAAGACCGCTCTGTTTGAAGACCTTGTGGGCGAGACCGCAAGCGAGCTGATCGCCCGCTTCAAGGCGGCGCAGGACGTTTATTTTGACCTCGTCCCGGAGGGGAAAACAAAAGAAAGCCTTGCGCTTTCCACCCAGCACCTGCATGAATTTGTCGCGTTCATGTACGATCATTTCGACGAATTCAAGCTGATCCTCTGCCGGGCGGAGGGAACGGGCTACGCGGATTTCATCGAGGTGCTGGTGGATCTGGAGGTCGATCGATCCGAAGAATACTACGCCCTCCTCAGAAAAAACGGTATGCTCTCCGGGAGCATGACTCGTCAGCTTCATCACATGATCACAAGGGCCTACTTTACGGCGGTGTGTGAAACCATCGTCCACGATATGCCGAGAGAGGAAGCCATGAAATACGTCGATGAACTGGCTGTATTTTTCCACTCCGGCTGGAGCGGACTTTTAAGGCTCGAATGAGCCTTAAAAAAATAACTGTTGGTTAGTTGCCTCTAACCGATGCGGCGCATCCTCCAACAGACCCATATATTTTAAGAAAGGAACACGGAATATGAGCAAACAGAGAAAAGAAAAGCAGCCGCCGGTGCTGGGCAGGCTGCTGGAATACGCCGGAGGGCATAAGTGGCTGTCCGTATTGGGCTGCGGGCTGTCCGGCGTTTCGGCGGCAGTCGGCATTTTCCCGTTCGTCTTTGTCTGGTACGCGGCCAGAGGCATTTTAACACCGGGAGGCGGCGTTCCGGCAGGGCTTGCCCGCTACGGCTGGTACGCGCTAGCGGCAGCGCTTCTGAGCGCAGCGATCTATTTCGCCGGCCTCATGTGTACGCATCTTGCGGCCTTCCGGGTGGCGACGAATATGCGAAAGGCGGCGGCCGCCCATCTCGTTGACCTGCCGCTGGGGTACTTTAACGCCAACCTCACGGGGCGGCTGCGCAAGCAGATCGACGACAACGCGGCGCTGACAGAAACGCTCCTTGCCCACACCATCCCCGACGCGGTGGGTGGGATCGTAACGCCGATACTGGCGGTGGGACTGCTCTTCGTCTTTGACTGGCGCATGGGGCTTGCCTGCCTGATCCCCATGGTCATCGGGCTTGTCTGCCTGATGACCATGATGACGGGCACCAGCATGAAGTTCTTTGAGGAATATCAGCGGGCAGGAGAGCGCATTTCCGCCGAGGCCACGGAGTATGTCCGGGGCATCCCGGTGGTGAAGGTGTTCCAGCAGACGGTTTACTCCTTCAAGAGCTTTCATGCCGCCATCCTCAGCTACCGCGACCTTGCCAGCGGCTACGCCATGATGTGCCGTATGCCCTACACCCTGCTTACGGTGGTGCTGAACGCCATGTTCCTGTTTCTCATGCCCTTGGGAATGGTTCTCATCGGCGGCGCGGCAAACGGCTGGGCGGTGCTGGCCGATCTGGTGTTTTACATCTTCTTCGCGCCCCAGCTGGCCTTTATGATGGAGCGGCTGATGTACGCGGTCAACGCACAGATGGAGGCCGCCGAGGCAGTGAACAAGCTGGAGGCCATATTGAAGGAGTCGCCCCTTCCCGAGCCTGCGGCGGACAGCGGAAGCAAGCCCGCGGATAGCGGCATTTCCTTTGAAAATGTCACCTTTTCCTATGACGGCGCGGACAGGCCTGCGCTGACGAATGTGAGCTTCCACATGCCGCAGGGGGAGGCGTGGGCGCTGGTGGGCCCCTCCGGCGGCGGCAAGACCACCATCGCCCGGCTGATCCCGCGCTTTTTCGATGTGCAGGCAGGGGCGGTGCTCCTGGGCGGACAGGACGTGCGGAGCATCCCCACCGCGGAGCTGATGGAGCAGATATCCTTCGTCTTTCAGGAGGTGCGCCTGTTTAAGAAGAGCATCCGCGACAACATCCGCGCCGCCCGGCCGGACGCTACCGAGGCGGAGATATTACACGCGGCGCAGCTTGCTCAGTGCGGCGATATTCTGGAAAAGACGCCGGGCGGGCTGGACGCCGTGATCGGCGCCAAGGGCGTGTACCTCTCCGGCGGCGAGATGCAGCGCATCGCACTGGCCCGGGCGATCTTAAAGGACGCGCCCATCGTGGTGCTGGATGAGGCCAGCTCCTTTGCAGACCCCGAGAACGAGGCGAAGATACAAAAGGCCTTCGAGGCGCTGATGAAGGGCAAGACCGTGCTGATGATCGCCCACCGCCTGTCCACGGTGCGGAACATGGATCGCATCCTCGTCATCCGGGACGGTGAGATCGCCGAGGAAGGAAAGCACGACGAGCTTCTTGAAAAGGGCGGCGTATACGCCGCCATGTGGGAGGAATACCAAAAGGCCGCGCAGTGGAAGGTAGGAGGTGCCGCATGATCGAACGCATCAGCAAAAAATACGCCATGACGGAGAAGGGCGCAAGGGACTATGTGTCCGCCGTGTTCTGGTCCGTACTGGTCAACATCAGCAAAATGCTGCCGGTGGGCGTGCTGGCCACGGCACTCTCCGGCATCGTAGAGGCGCTGACAAACGGCACCGACCCAGGGGCGGGTCTTACGCGCTTCCTGGTTGCGGGCATCCTTGCCCTCGCCGCGCTCTTTGTGATCTTTCTGATCCAGTACAAGGCCCTATACGAAGCCACCTACCGGGAGAGCGCCAACCGCCGCATCCGGCTGGCCGAGGTGCTGCGCCAGCTGCCGCTGTCCTTCTTTGGAAACCGTGACCTGACCGACCTGACCACCACCATCATGGGGGATACGGAGACGCTGGAAAAGGCCTTCTCCCACTTTTACCCCGCCATGCACGGCGCGCTTATCTCCACGGCGCTGATTTCCGCAGGCATGCTGCTTTATGACTGGCGGATGGCGCTGGCTCTTTTGTGGGTGGTGCCTGCGTCGCTGCTGATGGTCTATCTCTCCCGGCGCATGGAAAAGCGGCATATAACGAAGGGGCTTGTCACCCGCCGCGCGGCCACCGACGCCATGCAGGAGGTGCTGGAGTGTGTGCCGGAGATCAAGGCGTGCAACCAGAAGGCGCGGTATATCGCCGACCTGAACCGCAGGCTGGACGAAGCGGAGCAGGACACCATCCGGGGCGAGCTGTTCACAGGCTCCGTGGTCACGGCGGCACAGTCCTTCCTGAAGCTGGGCATCGCCACCACCGTCCTCACGGGGGTGACACTCATGAGCCGCGGCGACCTGTCGCTGATCCCGTTTCTGATGTTCCTCATCGCCGCCACCCGGGTATATGACCCCATCGGCTCCATGTTTGCCAACATGGCCGCGGTTTTCGCCTGCGAGGTGCGCATCGAGCGCATGCGGGAGATCGAGAACGAAAAGCGCATGACCGGCATGACTGAATATGATCCAGACGGCTGCGACATCCGCTTTGAACACGTGACCTTTGCCTACCGGGAAAAAGAGGATGTGCTAAGAGACGTTTCCTTTACGGCGAAGCAGGGACAGGTGACGGCACTGGTGGGCCCCTCCGGCGGCGGAAAGTCCACGGCGGCCAGGCTGGCAGCCCGCTTCTGGGATCCGGCGGAGGGAACGGTGCGGCTGGGCGGCGTGGACGTATCCACGGTGGACGGCGAGGCACTGCTGAAAAACTACGCCATCGTATTTCAGGATGTGGTGCTGTTTGCGGATACCGTGATGGAAAACATCCGCCTCGGCAAGCGGGACGCCACCGACGAGGAGGTGCTGGCGGCGGCGAAGGCGGCGCAGTGCGACGCCTTTGTATCCAAGCTGCCGGAGGGCTACCATACCCTGATCGGGGAAAACGGCTCCCGGCTCTCCGGCGGTGAGCGGCAGCGCATCTCCATTGCCCGCGCCATCTTGAAGGACGCGCCGGTGATTTTGCTGGACGAAGCCACGGCCTCGCTGGACGTGGAAAACGAAACGGCGGTGCAGGCGGCACTGTCCGGGCTTATCCGGGATAAGACGGTGCTCATCATCGCGCACCGCATGCGTACCGTCATGAACGCCGATCAGATCGTCCTGCTCTCCGGCGGCCGCGTGGTTGAGATGGGCTCTCCCGCGGAGCTGCTGAAAAAGAACGGCCTGTTCCGCCACATGGCGCAGCTCCAGAGCGAGA
>OGXR01002588.1_pt1 | contig 11312 bp, 5 predicted proteins | sample 1576331 | NCBI WGS metagenome assembly OGXR01 (sample SAMEA3541473, study PRJEB24748) | human gut metagenome | biome: human gut; feature: human-associated habitat; material: faeces | place: China | collected 2012 | reverse complement strand
GACATAGACAAAACCAAAGCCGAAGAATTCCTTTTAACAGATTTTTCCGACACATCCCGCTATATTTCGGCCCAACATTATACCGACAATGTGGTGAATGTAGCCATGCCTTCCACTTACAGGTTTGTAGAGAAAGTGATCGATGAATTCGATAAAATATATCAGGATGCAGGATTGAAACTGACCGTTCTTCATATTGGAGGCGATGAAGTTGCGCGTGGTGCCTGGACGGGTTCTACAATTTGCCATGACCTTATGCAAGAAAAAGGAATGACTGAAATACGAGAGCTGAAAGATTATTTTCTGGAGCAAGTCATATCTATGCTATCTAAACGTAATATTCAGCCGGCAGGTTGGGAAGAAGTAGCCATGAAGCCCGATAATAAAGCCAACGAACATTTCAAAAACGACAACATATTGAGTTATTGTTGGAATACCGTTCCCGAATGGAAAGGTGATGAAGTTCCCTACATATTGGCTAACGCTGGTTATCCGGTTATACTTTGTAATGTAACTAACCTTTATATGGATATGGCCTACTGTAATCACCAGCAGGAAAACGGATTAAGCTGGGGTGGTTATGTAAATGAGTACAACTCATTCGACATGCTTCCTTACGACATTTACAGTTCTGTCAAGCAAACACTTAAAGGAGAACCGGTGAATCCCCGTACAGTTTCTATGCATAAAACTCCGTTAAGAAAAGAAGCTCGTGCTCAGATAAAAGGTATACAAGGTCAAGTATGGGGCGAGACTATCCGGAGCTTTGAACAAGTAGAATATTATCTGTTTCCTAAAATGTTCGGTCTAATAGAACGAGCATGGAACATACAACCTACCTGGTCGCAGCAAAAGGGAGAACAAGCATACGAAACCGCTAAGCAGAAATATAACGCACAGATTGTTTACCACGAATTACCTCGTTTAGCCAAAAGAGGAGTAAATTTCAGAATAGCCGCTCCCGGTATCGTACTACAAGACGGTTTATTATATGCCAATACTACCATTCCTAATGCAATAATACGCTATACCACCGATGGTAGTGAACCTACCGAGAATTCTCCGGAATGGACAACTCCTATTACTTGCAATGCCAAACAGATAAAAGCCAAAGCTTTCTATCTTGGAAAATCAAGTACCACTATTTCATTAAATACCAATTGACTATACAGGGAATTCTATTTATCATAGGTAATAGAAAAACTTCATAAACTCACAAATATATTCTTAAACCAAGAGGGTGTGTCAAAACTAAAATGACCACTCTAAAAAGTTACAGATTGTAACTAACAATTATAAAAGAGCCATATCAAACTCTGTTTTTGAGTAATGATATGGCTCTTTTCATCATTGATTTAGGGAGTCAAGTTTCAGATTAAAAGTTGTCTTTTCATCAAATTACGTTTTGACACACCCTCTTATTCATATAAGCAAGAAAAACATTATCTTGCACATGTATAAAATAAAAAGAACACTTACATATTACCTATTTTTTTTACAATACAATCTGCTCCATCAACAATCTTGACCAGATATAAAGAGGATGTTGTTCCCAGTTGAACTGTTTCTAACGCATTCTCAATGATGAAAGATTTCACAACCTGACCTAAAACATCATAGACAAATACTTCACAACCAACTTTTCCATCTTTAACAATTAATTTTCCATCTTTTGTATAGACCGTCGTATTAGCTATTTCCGTATTAGTAATAGAAACCGTACCACTGAATACTGCACGAAGAGCAACATTTGCGAATACTTGATAAGAAAATTCTTTACTATCACCTAATTCTTCCAGCAGCCCAGCCTCAATTAAATCATATTCATCATCTTCACCTTCTTTTATCCATAATTCGGCCAATTCACAACCCTCTTCAGGCAACCAAGCAATAAGCAATTCCTCATCATAAATAATTTCACTCTGATCCTCCAATTCGATGTCGTCACTTAGTCTTTTAACCATTAGTTTACCTTTCTTTGGCGTATCGTTTGCCAAAGTCAAGGAATATTTCTCGGCTTCATATACCACTTGAACAGTAGTCTCTTTTGTAATATTCAGTGAGAATGATTTATTAGTTAATATCTCATCCATCTTTTCTTCACCATCAATCATTACACTTGCAACATAACATCTAACAGCCGGTTGAAGTGTAAATGTCACCTTTTCATTATAAGGTATTAAGTCTCCGGAAATTACATCATCTCCATTCGATTTTTGCACAATCATCTTTCCAAACTCTTCATTACAAGAATAATTCAATGAATAAGAATCAATTGCAAATTTCGCAATAATATCCAAATGCTCATTTACTACCAAAGAATAGCCAACATCAGATACACATTCCTCTGTCTTGTCATCACCATTTATCAAAACGCTCTCTACATGATAATTCTCATCCGGAGTCACTTTTATTACTACAACCGACCCTTTGTACACAATTGCTCCACTCGCAATCTCATTTGATGAATTATCTGATACAGAAAGTATTCCATTTCCTTCCACCTGATAATTTACAAGTTTACCTTTTATAATATCCAATGAAACAGTGGCATCTTCTGCCAACACAAATGTATTGCTTTCAAGTTCTTCACCATTCACCAAAATTGCACGTATTATATAATCATCAGAAGTTACTTCAGCATTCACTGAAAGGACTGTACCTAAAGGCAAACGAGTACCATTAGTAACTTCCTCTTCTCCATTCATTATTTGCAATGTGGCTCCTTCTGTTTGTTCAAAAGAAACAACCCCCATCACAGCCTCATGAATATTAATGGTGAAGTCACAGATTGTACCTCTATTACTAGCCAAACTTGCATCTCCACATGGATCCAAACTGTTCCAATCGGCTTTAAATCTAATACGCGTTTCCCCTAATTTAGCATTATCGGGTATTATAAAACTGGGAAGATCTCTCTGTACTTTTCCTGCATCAACAACATCTCCTTTACTATCATGATAAGTCCCATCATCTTCACTATAATGTGTATACGACACCACCTCGTTCGATTCAAAAACACCATTCTGATTATAATCCACATACACGTAATAATGTGTCCAATATAGATTAAAATCAGCAACCGTTAAGAACAGTTCATTACCGATAGTGGCATTTAAAACATCTGCCGTATTATCAAAATTTATTTTACTTTGAGTTTTAGCACCTATTCCGGCCACTACTGTAGTAAAATCTTGAGCTATGCCACCCTGTGAAGCCCCACTTACACTCAATGACTGAACAACACGATCCGTATTTGTTCTTGGATAAGCATCTTCATCCCAGATACAATACTCTCCCGGATGAGTAATAGTATATGTAGCGGTTGCAATCTCACTGTTAGCCAAACCATCTTTTACTGCAATTGCTTTCACAGTAGTAAGTCACTGCCGATGTAAATTCACAAAGCATATTTACCCGGAATGCCTGACGCCAAGTTAATTCCCGGTCAGTAATAAAGCGGAAACGCCACATCAGCCCACCGTCTCGTCCAAACATAAAAAGTACGGCAAGTAGCAATCCGCCTACCAGACGCCAAGAGAAACGAATGCCACTGAAAAGTTCCGGATTGAACTCCCGGTAGAACAACCACCCCACCACCGACAGCCCTATCAGGACAGGAAGCAGGATATAGCCGGTTTTAAAGGTTTTAATAGAATCTGACATAATGGAGGAAGAGAGTTTCAATGATAATCTTATTTATTTCCGTTTCGCTTTATCAACCGGTTATAACGATCGTACACTTCACCGGCCACGTCTTCCCATGACCGGGCAATAGTTCGTGATGCCTCCTCTCCCACCTGTTGTATTATAGCAGTACTGCATAATATTTCACGTATGCGATTGGAATAAGCCTCTGTGCTATTGGGACTCAGAAAACCATTTACCGAATCGGAGATTATTTCCGAAGCGGTAGAATCCCTGATCAATACCGAAGGAGTGCCCAATGCAGCCGCTTCACGTATCACCAACGGAGCGTTATCGTACAAAGAAGGAAACAGAAACAGATCGGCAGCAACATAATAACGTTTCAAGATCTCGCGTTCCACAATACTACCTACAAAAGACACTTTGGAAGCCAATCCCAGTTCCACCACCTTTTGTTTCAATTCATGGCTTGCATAGCCTGAACCGACAAAGTACATCCGAAAAGGTACATCAGACAAACGGACAAGCGAATCGAGCAAAAAACCGAGATTTTTCTCCCAAATATGTTGACCGACAAAAAGAAACATAAACTCCCCGGAACGGATACCTAAAGTCCTCCGAGCCTCCTGCCGGACAGATTGGAGAAAAGGCGTACCTGCAAAATCATTTCCGTTATCCACCACTTCTATCCTGCCCTTATACCCATACTCCCGCAACGTCTCTTCGACAGCTGCCTGGGGAATCCACACTTCATCCGCAGCTTCGTAAAAACGAATCACCTTTTTTATCAGATAGTTCACCAACAGACGGGAAGGAATGGCCCTCTCAAAATCCGCCCGGTACTTGGAGTGAAACGTAGCTACAATCGGAACATGCTGTTCTTTGGCAATCTGCATGGCCAGTGCTCCCGAAGAAAAGGGACAATGGGCATGTACCAGCTCGAATGAAAGCCGGCTGATACGCTCGTGAAAAGGCCAATCGATGCGCGGAAAACCCAGTCTGTAAGGCTTTCTCATAGGAATGGGAACAGATGAATAGCGGTAAACCGGATATTCTTCCGCATCTCTCGCATCAGGTGACTTAGGAGTCACCACACAAACATTCCCCGCCTTCCTATGCAGCCAGTAGGCATAGTTCTGTGTAGTAAGTGATACCCCATCCATGATCGGAGGGAAACAATCATTAAAAAGACCTATCATTGTATTCCATTATCTGTTTGCAAAGAAACAGCTTACGTATTACAATTGTTTGACGGAAGTATGACGAGAGTGTTCTTCTGCAAGAGATAACGGGTTCCCATCTCCTCTGATCCGTCCGTCTTCTAAATTCCTTGCTTACAGCCTTCTTCCTTTATTCTGTACGATACTGTCAGTTTTTTCCTTATTTTTGCCCGAAAAGTGAAGATAAGCCGCACTTTGGCATAAAAAATGAACGAGTTCATTTTATTCTGCCCTCAGTTTGCTTATCTTTGTCACAAAAATAATTTATCAAGGTCATTGCTATGAAGTTCAAATCAACCTTTATGACTGCATGTCTGGGGATCGGTCTTTGCACCTCCTGCACTCCCGAAACTCCGACAGCACCCCAAGACTACACTCAGTACGTAAACACCTTTATCGGAGCAGCCGACAACGGTCACACCTTCCCGGGTGCTTGCCTGCCTTTCGGGCTGATCCAGGCAAGTCCGGAAACCAACGCCATCGGATGGCAATATTGCTCCGGATACAATTATCAGGATTCGCTGATCTGGGGATTCTCACAGACTCACCTCAACGGCACCGGTTGCATGGATCTGGGTGATCTACTGGTAATGCCTGTCACCGGGCAGAGAGTTCGGGACGACTATAAAAGCGGATTTTCTAAAAAGACAGAAAGCGCTACTCCGGGCTACTATACCGTAGAACTCGATAAATATAAGGTAAAAGCAGAACTGACCGCTACGGATCATGTAGCCCTGCATCGTTACACTTATCAGAATGCCGACTCGGCTTCATTGCTACTTGACTTACAACACGGCTTGGTATGGAATCCCCAACAATACAAATCGCATGTCAAAGCCTGTGAAATCAACTGGGAAGATGCACAAACACTGACCGGACACGTACGTAGCAGTGTATGGGTAAACCAAGATTTGTATTTTGTCATGAAATTCAATAAACCGGTGACCGACTCCATCTATCTGCCAATGGAAGAGACGGAAAAAGGAAAACGCCTGATCATGAGCTTCGACATGAAACCGGACGAACAGTTGCTGATGAAAGTCGCTATCTCCACAGTCGGTGTAGACGGTGCCCATAAGAATATGGAGAAAGAATTGGCTGACTGGGACTTCGACGGGACAAGACAAAAAGCAAAAGACAGCTGGAACAGTTACCTGAGCCGCATCGAGGTAACAGGTACTCCGGATGAATTGGAGAATTTCTATACCAGTTTCTACCATGCACTGATACAACCTAATAATATTGCTGACGTGGACGGAAGATACCGCAATGCCAAAGATTCGATAGTAAAATCCTCATCAGGCGTTTATTACTCTACTTTTTCAATTTGGGATACCTACCGAGCCGCCCATCCTTTCTATACTCTGGCCGTACCCGAACGAGTAGACGGCTTTATCAATTCGATGATCGAACAAAATCAGGCACAAGGCTATTTACCCATCTGGACCTTATGGGGTAAAGAAACTAATACGATGATCGGTAACCACTCGGTTTCGGTTATTGCCGAAGCCTACAAAAAAGGCTTCCGTGGCTTTGATGCCGAGAAAGCATTCGATGCCATCAAACAGACACTGACCGTTTCACATCCGAAATCGGACTGGGAAACTTATATGAAATACGGCTACTACCCGACAGACAAAGTAGATGCTGAATCGGTATCACGTACCCTTGAATCGGTTTACGATGATTATGCCGCAGCTACCATGGCCGGGTTAATGGGTAAAAAAGAAGATGCGGAATACTTCGGGAAACGTTCGGAATTCTACAAGAACCTATTCGATAAAGAAACACAGTTTATGCGCCCACGTTATGCCAACGGACGTTGGAAGACTCCTTTCAACCCCAGTGATCTGGCACATGCAGAAAGCCGTGGGGGCGATTATACAGAAGGAAATGCCTGGCAATATACCTGGCATGTCCAGCACGATGTACCGGGATTGATCGAACTGTTTGGCGGTAAAGAAGCTTTCCTCAACAAACTGGATTCATTGTTTACTATCGAACTGAAAGGAAGCGGACTGGCCGACGTAACCGGACTGATCGGTCAATATGCTCACGGTAACGAACCAAGTCATCACGTCACTTTCTTGTACGCACTGGCCGGAAAGCCGGAACGCACTCAAGAGCTGATCCGTGAAATCTTCGATACCCAATACAAAAACAAACCTGACGGGCTCTGCGGCAATGACGACTGCGGACAGATGTCGGCTTGGTATATGTTCAATGCCATGGGATTCTATCCGGTCGATCCGGTGAGCGGACATTATGTGTTCGGTGCTCCGCAGATGCCGAAAATTGTTCTCCATCTGCCGGATGGTAAAACGTTTACGGTCATTGCCGAAAATTTATCGAAAGAACATAAATATATCGACAGTATCACACTGAATGGTGAACCCTATACTAAAAACTACATTTCACATGAAGATATCGTGAAGGGAGGTACACTGGTGTACAAAATGAAATAACCAATTATAAACTCAAAACTACAATGGACAAAAAGTTACTGATGATGGCGCTGTTGATGACAACAGGACTTGCCACACATGCACAGGAGAAGCTGACCCGCTATCAGGTGAGGAACGCCATTACGGTGCGTACTCCGATCATGAACGATAGCATCAACCCGAAAGGAGAAAAACACACAGCCAAAGCATTGCTACAAACACCGGTAGTACTCGACCTTGCCAATGCACCGACTCAAATGACAGCTGCCGATACAGCCGGTCTGGTCACCTTCACGAAAGCTGATAAAGACAATCTGCTTTACCTGATCAAAACCCAACTGCGTGCCGAACGCTTTATGAAAAGTAAACTGAAAGTGACCTCTCCGGTCAGATGGGAGCTTTTCATTAATGGTGAATCGAAGATGGTAAAGGATGCTTCGGAAGACAGCATCTCTAAAGCAGCAACCAAAGAGGTCGCTTTACGTCTCGAACCCGAAATGGATTATGAAATAGCTATCAAACTGCTTTCGACTCCGGACGACAAAACCGCGCCTTCACTGAAATGCGAACTGGTAAAAGATGACAAATTCAAAGAAGTGGCATGCAGCACCGATCCTGAACAGAAACATCGTTTCTCACTCGATAACACAGTATACGGTAACCGTGCCATAGCTGTTTCCGTATCACCGGACGGAAAATATCTGCTAACCCGTTATTGGGATAACCATTCGCTGAAACGTTCGCGCACTTATTGTGAACTGACCGAACTGAAAACAGGAAAAGTGCTGCTCACTAATCTGAGAGATGGTATGCGATGGATGCCGAAAAGTAATAAACTGTATTATACAGTAGTGGCTCCGGAAGGAAATGACGTTATCACTCTCGATCCTGTCACACTGAAAGAAGAAGTTCTTTTGCGAGGTATCCCCGAGCAAGGATTCAGTTGGTCGCCCAACGAGGACTTCCTGATATACTATCCCCGTGAAGAAGGTGTAAAAGATGAAGGTCCGTTGAAACGTATTGTCAACCCGGCAGACCGTATCCCCAATACACGCGGACGCAGCTTCCTGGCCAGATATGACATCGCCAGCGGAACATCAGAACGGCTCACTTACGGTAATCACAGCACTTATATGCAGGACATCTCACCGGATGGTAAATATCTGCTTTACAGCAGTTCAAAGGAGAATATCACGCAACGTCCTTTCTCTTTGAGCTCTTTGTTCCAGGTAAATCTTGAAACATTGGCCGTCGACACACTGTTCTTCGAAGACCGATTCCTCGGAGGAGCCAGCTACTCACCGGACGGTAAGCAATTGCTATTGACGGCAAGCCCGGAAGCTTTTGACGGTATCGGTAAGAATTGCGGCAACCACCCTATCGCCAATGACTTCGACTCTCAGGCATTTATCATGGATCTGGCTACCCGTAAAATCGATCCGATCACCAAAGAATTCAATCCGTCTGTCAACTTCCTGCAATGGAACAAGGGTGACGGTTGTATCTACTTCAGCACCAATGATGAAGATTGCCGGAATATCTATCGCTATTCACCCAAAGATCGTAAGTTTGAAAAGCTGAACCTGGAGACTGATGTCACCAGTGCATTTGCCATGTCGGAAAACAATCCGTCATTGGCTGCTTATATCGGACAGGGATGCTACAATGCAGGAGTTGCTTATGTATACGACCTGAAAAAGAAAACCTCTCGACTGATAGCCGACCCGATGAAACCGACTCTGGAGAAAATTGAACTGGGCGAAATGAAACCCTGGAACTTCACAGCTTCAGACGGGACAGAGATCAAAGGGATGATGTGTCTGCCGCCTTCATTCGACCCGAACAAGAAATATCCTCTGATTGTGTACTATTACGGAGGAACGACTCCCACAGAACGGGGTATCAGTAATCCATACTGCGCACAGTTGTTTGCTTCACGCGACTACGTGGTATATGTTATCCAGCCGAGCGGAACAATCGGATTCGGACAGGAGTTTTCAGCACGCCATGTCAATGCCTGGGGCAAACGTACTGCGGACGACATCATTGAAGGTACCAAACAGTTCTGCAAGGAACACCCGTTCGTGAATGATAAAAAAATCGGTTGTCTCGGTGCATCTTACGGTGGATTCATGACACAATACCTCCAGACTCAGACGGATATTTTCGCCGCCGCAGTTTCACATGCCGGTATCAGCAATGTGACCAGTTATTGGGGTGAAGGCTATTGGGGATACGGTTATAATGCCATAGCGGCAGCCGACAGTTATCCTTGGAACAATCCGGAACTGTTCACCAAACAAGGTTCGCTCTTCAACGCCGATAAAATAAACACCCCACTTCTGTTGTTGCACGGCACCGTAGATACCAACGTACCTATCGGTGAAAGCATCCAGCTATTCAATGCTCTGAAAATATTGGGTAAAACAGTAGAGTTCATCACTGTAGATGGAGAAAACCACTTTATTGCCGACTATCCGAAACGCGTGCAATGGCATAACAGTATTATGGCATGGTTTGCCCGCTGGTTGCAGGATAGTCCTCAGTGGTGGGAAGATATGTATCCGGAACGTCATTTATAAAACACATTCCACTGAAAAAGACAGGGAGAGCACTGATTTATTACGAAGATAATCTGAAAACAGTTAAAACTCTGTGATCTTTATGGCGGTGGAATCCGATGAAAACAGCAATCATCAATCCAATCAGTATTGGCGTTGAAAAGACTTATAAAAAAGAACGGGGCCTTTGGTTTTAAACCAAGGTCCCGTTCCTTTTATCTCCTTACCTTTTTTACACCAACAGTCCCCGGTTTTAAAAAGGTAAGGGCATTTTCCTTATTTTGTTAAAGCGCCAATCAGTTCTTCAGCAGTAACCAATTGCTGTTCACCGCTTTCCATGTTTTTCAGCATAGCTTTTCCTTCATTCATTTCATTCTCACCTACGATAGCAACGAAAGGAATGTTCTTAACATTTGCATAACTCATCTGTTTCTTCATTTTCGCAGCGTCGGGGAATATCTCGGCACGAATACCGGCTGCGCGGGCCTTAGACAGAATACCCATAGAAAAAGCAGCTTCTTTCTCACCGAAGTTAATAAACAGAAGCTGAGTTCCATTAACGGCCTCCTTCGGATACAGTTCCAACTGGTTGAGCACATCGAAAATACGGTCGGCACCGAACGAAATACCTACGCCCGATACCCCTGCCATACCGAATACACCAGTCAGGTTATCGTAACGACCTCCACCGGTGATACTGCCAATCTGCACATCAAGCGCCTTCACCTCAAAAATAGCACCTGTATAGTAATTCAATCCACGTGCCAATGTCAAGTCAAGCTCTATTTCGTTTTTCAGTCCCATCGTTTGAAGGGTATTCAAAATAAACTCACTCTCTTCCACTCCCTTCAAACCTGTTTCGCTATCGGAAAGTACAGTCTTCAGTGTAGCCAACTTCTCAGCATTGGTTCCACTCAGAAGAATGATAGGTTGCAGTTTGGCAATAGCCTCTTCACTGATACCCTTCTCGGCCAGCTCTTTATTGACATTGTCCAAACCGATTTTATCCAGTTTATCGATTGCTACTGTAATATCTACTATTTTATCCGCCTCTCCTATGATTTCGGCAATACCGGTCAGAATCTTACGATTATTGATTTTAATGCAAACGCGGATACCGAAACGGGTAAACACCGTATCAACAATCTGCATCAATTCAACTTCGTTCAGCAATGAATCACTGCCTACGACATCAGCATCACATTGGTAAAACTCACGGTAACGTCCTTTCTGAGGACGGTCGGCACGCCATACGGGCTGAATCTGATAACGTTTGAAAGGGAAAGTAATTTCGTCACGGTGCATCACTACATAACGGGCGAAAGGCACTGTGAGGTCATAACGCAAACCTTTTTCACAGAATTTACTTGCCAGCTTAGCCGCATTGCGACTCAACAGCTCTTCGTCAGTAATGCCTGAAAAATAATCCCCGGAATTCT
>OGXR01002586.1_pt1 | contig 11313 bp, 8 predicted proteins | sample 1576331 | NCBI WGS metagenome assembly OGXR01 (sample SAMEA3541473, study PRJEB24748) | human gut metagenome | biome: human gut; feature: human-associated habitat; material: faeces | place: China | collected 2012 | reverse complement strand
GCGCCCTGCATGGCACCAAAGATGGGGCCAAGGCCCGCAATGTTCAGCAGCTGGACGAGGAACAGCTTCCACTGGGGCATCACGACATAGTCCACGCCGTCGTTGATGCGCACAGCAGGCGTTTCACGGTCGTCCGGGCCGAAGGTATTGTCCACGATCTTGCCATAGACGAAGTATCCGCCCACCAGGATCGCAAGACAGAGCAGGAAACTAATCATACCAGAAACCTCCTTTTTGCCCCTGCCGGCCGCGGCCCCATTCTGCCGCATACCCGGGGCTCTTTTCTGGCCTCATGGTAGCACACTTTTTTCCAGCGGAGAAATATCTTTCTGGCATGGGGCCATATGGTTTCCGATATAGCTGCAAAGAATTTTTGCCGCTTTTCCGTTTATTTTTTGACCATTTATCAGCAAAAATAAAACCGGGCGCTCATTTTCGCCCGGTTTTGCATCCATTTATTGGTTTTTTTGTCAATTTCAAAAGAAGCAACCTTTGCCGTGCCTTAGCCGGAAAGCCCCTTTATTTTACGGTGGAAGCCGCTTCCTTGTGGAGCAGATCCACAAAGGCCTGCTCCTCGGGACGCAGGCGGCCCTTGTCCGGGTAGACCAGCACATCCCGCATCTGCTGGCGCTGGGCCGGGCACTTCTTCAGCACCAGATGGTACTGCTCCAGTGCCCTGCGGGGCATGGGCGATGCCCACATGTAGGCCGTGGGCAGCCGCTGCAGGATCGAGAACTGGCTGCACCGCTCATACACATGGATACGGCGCTCCGGGTTGACATGCCAGCGCACACCGTCGCCGCCCTCCTCGCCGGGCAGCTGGAAATCATCGTGGAGGATCTCCATATACTTGTCCAGCTCAGACAGGTCGCGGATCTCCTTCCGGGCCAGCGGGCCGTCCCGGTTGGTCAGCAGGCTGTATTCAAAATCCATAATGGGTTCCATTTTCAGGCCCCGCCGGGCGCAGTAATGGGTATAGTGCTCGTCATCCTCCACGGCGTACCGCAGCAGAGCCAGATGATACCCCTGCCGCAGGACATGATCCAGTGCCTCCATGGAGCCGCCCTCCCGGATGTGGATGTGGAGCCGCTCAATGGATGCTGCCCGCTCCAGATAATCCACCGCCGCATAGGAGGCATAGGTGGCGTGGGGGATCATTACCCGCAGCTCGGCGCAGCGCTCCTGCGCCTCCTGCACGCTCTGGTCCAGCCGATCCACCTCCCGCAGCACCCGTTCGGCCTGCTCGATGAAATGCCGCCCCTGCTCCGTGGGGATCATGCCGGTGGATGACCGCTCAAAAATGCGGAGATGATATTCTTCTTCCAGATTTTTCAGCGCCTTGCTCACGTTGGGCTGAGCGGCATACAGCCGCTTTGCCGCCGCACTCACAGATCCGCATTCCATGATGGCGACAAGATACCGCAGTTCTGTAATGTTCAACTTTTTCTCTCCTTTTGGCGTTTTTTCCCTTGCGCCTAGTTTATCAGGCGGCACACGGGGCTGTCAAGCGTTGACGGGGCCCCGCTGCCGTTTTATAATGTAAGAAACAATCTGCCCGAAAGAGGTCGAAGAGGATGGAAGAAAAAAACTACCGCGTTCTGCGCATTGAGGAGCAGCTTTATGGCTGCGAGGAGCTGCCCGAGGGCCAGCCCGTGCTCTGTGATGTCCTGCTGGAAGCTGCCGACGGCACGCAGCGGGTTCTCCCCTACCCGGATGCCGAGCTGACCCGGCTGGACATCAACGAGGGCAGCACTGTCACCCTGCGGGATCACAGGCTGGCCAAGGCGGTGCACAAGGTCTATTTCACCCGCCACGGCGAGACCGTGTGGAACGTGGAAAACAAGATCTGCGGCATGACCGACAGCCCCCTGACCGAAAAAGGCCGCGCCCAGGCCCGGGAGCTGGGCGAAAAGCTCCGGACCAGCGGCCTCCGCATCGATGAGATCCTGTACTCTCCCCTGTCCCGCGCTGCCGACACCGCCCGGGCCATTGCAGAGGCCACCGGCATTCCTGCCCGGTGTGAGCCCCGGCTCCGGGAGCAGTGCTTTGGCCGCTACGAGGGCACGCCCCGGGACGACGAAGAGTTCCGCATCTCCAAGACCCACTTTGCCGACCGCTACTCCGGCGGCGAGAGCATGATGCAGCTGGCCCAGCGCATCTACAACCTGCTGGACGAGCTCCGGGCCGACACCGACAAGACTTTCCTGCTGGTGGCCCACAACGGCATTGCCCGGGTGGTGCAGTCCTATTTTTACGATATGACCAACGAGGAGTACGCGGCGGCAGGCATCAAAAACTGTGAGTTCGTGGAATTTACTTTTAATAAATAAAGCACTTTCATCTCAACGCTCAGAAAATAGTAAATTTTTTATGCAGCTATTGACTTTTTTTCAAATTCGCATATACTGAAAGTGGACAATGGATTGGTTACGAGATTCATAATGTCACCAAAAGCGAACCCCTTCAGAGGTGGACACTCTGAAGGGGTTCTTTTGTGCTTGCTGACCCTTAGATCCAGTCGTCAAGCCACTTGCAGATGTAGCGGACAATTACACCTGCTGCGACGGCTACAACCAAATCGGTTACGAGATTATACATAATGTCACCTCCCATCTGTTGCCAGAATGGAAAGGGGCAGCGCAAACAGTATAACACATGTTTCGACAAAAACAAAGCGGCCTCCCGTATCTGTGCGGAAAGCCGCTTTGTTCTTCACTATCCTTATTCTGCCTTGCGGTAATGGAACTGCTGGTCTCTGGTGATGAACAGGCCGATGCTGACCAGCAGAGCGGCCAGCTCGGCGGCAGTCACGGCCAACCAGATGCCGTCAATGCCCAGCAGGAGCGGCAGCAGCAGAACCGCCGCCACCTGGAACAGCAGGGTGCGCAGGAACGAGATGAGCGCACTGGTCACGCCATCGCCCAGGGCCGTGAAGAAGGAGGACGCATAGACGTTGAAGCCCATGATGAGGAAGCTCAGGCCATAGAGCCGGAAGGCCCGGGTGGTCAGAATGAGCAGGTTTTCATCATAGCCCACAAAGAAGCGGGCCACATGGGGGATGATGAACATGGAGCCGATGGTCATTCCCACGGCAACCACGCCGATGAGCTTCAGGCTCTTGCGGTAGAGGTTGTTGACCTCTTTGCGGTTATTGGCACCATAGTGGTAGCTGACGATGGGCGCACTGCCCACGGCGTAGCCCACAAACACTGCCACGAACAGGAAGGATGCGTACATGATCACACCATAGGCGGCCACGCCATCCTCGCCCGCAAAGCGGAGCAGCTGGTAGTTGTACAGGATATTCACCAGCGACATGGAAAGGTTGGTCATCAGCTCGGAGGAGCCGTTGATGCAGGCATTCAGCAGAACTTTGCCCTCAAAGCGGGGACGGCACAGGTGGATGCGGCTGGTGTTGTTCCGGTTGAGGAAGTAGAACACCGGCAGCAGGCCGCCCACCACCTGGCTGAGCATGGTGGCAATGGCGGCACCCTCCACGCTCCAGTGCAGGATGCCCACCAGCAGCACATCCAGCACCATGTTGGTGCAGCCCGCGCCCACCGTGAAGTAAAAGCCCAGATGCGGCTTTTCGGCGGTAACAAAAAAGCTCTGGAACATATTCTGCAGGATAAAGGTGGGCAGGCTGAGCATCAGGACCCGGCCATAGCGCAGGGCGTAGTCCAGCATCTCGCCTTCGGCACCCAGCATCATGGCCACCGGCCGGAGCAGCAGCATCCCCAGCACGGACAGCACGATGCCGGCGATCAGCGCCGTTGACATGAACAGGCTGAAATAGCGGTCAGCTTTTGCATTGTCGCCCTCGCCCAGCGTGATGCCCACAATGGCGCTGCCGCCGGTGCCCAGCATGAAGCCCACGGTACCCACCAGCATGGGCACGGGCATGATGAGGTTGACTGCCGCAAAGGCCGTTTTGCCCACAAAGTTCGAGACGCACAGGCCGTCCACGATGCCGTAAATGGAGGTGAACAGCATAGTGCCGATGCAGGGCAGCACAAAACGGATCAGCCGGGAATAATCAAAGTGATCCGAAAGTTGGATTTTCTTTTTTGACATGGATTCTCCTTTTTGCAGGGGTGGCTCACATCATTCCGCCGGGCCGCCAGCCGGTGCAGTAGCGGGCATAATCCCGGTCGGCCTGTTTGACGTAAAGGAGGAACTGTTCCCTGCCTTCCTTGTCCGTGACCTGACGGACTTTGGTGGGCAGGCTCTGGCGCTGGAGCAGCTCCAGCTCATCGTTGAGCTCTTCCTCGGTATCAAAGGCATCCAGCTTGGTCCAGTGGGTGGCAAAGAGCCAGATGTTTGCAAGGGTGTTATTCATATTCAGTCTCCTTTTCCGGGGCATCGGCAAGGGTGCCGGCCCGGTAGAACGGCGCAATGGCGTTGGCATCGCCGTGGCGCACGATGGAATAGGTAATGTCGCAGTAGGGCTGGATGGCGGTGCTCTTTTCCACGGTGGAGATGAGCAGCACCTGCAGCTGCAGGCGGCGGAACAGCTCCATCATGGGGCGGATGCGGTCACTGGTCATCTTGCTGAAGGCCTCGTCCAGCAGGACAAGGCGGATGCTGTTCTCACTCTTCTGGTAGATCTGCAGCAGGCTGGCACAGATGGCCACATAGAAAGGAGCCTGGTTTTCGCCGCCGGAGGAATCGCGGCTGACGCGGGAAAGATAGGCTTGCTGGCCCGAGACGGTGTTGGTCACCTTGATGTCATAGTCCAGATAGGTGCGGTAGTCCACATAATCCGAGAGGGTGGCACCGGAGGCGGTGCGGCCCTCCTGCCGGGCCCGGGTGTTCTCGTCCACATCAGCCATGATCTTTTCCATCAGCGCGTCCACCTGCCGCTCGTAGACGGGGTCGGCGGTAGCGGCAAGGTTGTCCAGCGAGTCGCCGTCGGTCATCTGCTGGTTGCCCTTGTCCACAATGACCTGATAGAAGGCGGCCAGCTGGGGGTCACGGCTGGGTTCCAGCTCAAAGCGGTAGACTTCTTCGCCGTAGGTCAGCTGCTCCATCACCTTGTTCAGCTCCCGGAACTGGCGGCGGGCGTTGAAGATATCGTCCTTCATCCGGAAGAGGATATCCTTGCGGAAGCGGTCCTTGCAGTCCCGCTGTGCCTGCTCCAGCCGGGCGGCGTAGCGTTCCAGATCAATCCGGACAAGGTTGTCGTGCTGGGCGCGGTACTGCTCCACCCCGGCCAGACCCAGCGGATAATCGCAGACATAGTGCTCGTTGTAATCCCTCTGGGCGGGCTCCAGCGTGGAAGTGAGATAAGATCGCAGGGCATCGTCCAGCCTGGTCTGTGCCTTTTCGGCAGTCTGTGCGGCGGCACGGGCCGTACGCCCGCCCGTCATCAGGCCCTTTTTGCGTTCCTGTGCCAGAGGCTCCAGCAGCGGGTGCTGTGCAAAGAATGCCTCTGCCGCCTCCCGGCTCTGTGCGGCGGTCTCCACCGCCTTACCCTGCTCTGCCTCGCAGGATGCGATCTGCTTTTCACAGACGCGGATATCGCCGCCAACCTGCTCCACGGCCTTGCGGGCGGTCTCCCACGCAGCTTCCCGGGCTTCTTCCTCGCGGTAGAGCTGCTGCAGCATGGGGTTCTCGCGGCAGTCGGCCAGCTTCTGCTCCTGCGCAGCGTAGTCGGCACGGGCAACATCCAGTGCGGCCCGGCTGGCCCAGAGTTCGGCCAGCTGTTCCAGCGCATGGCCCCGCAGGACGTTCTGGTACTGGTCGTAGGCAGATTTCAGCGTCTTTTCGGTCTGGGCGGCTTCGCGGCAGCGGTCGGCCTGAGCGGCAAGCTGTGCTTCCAGCGCGTCGGCACGCTCCCTGCGGGCATCCAGGCCGATATAGCGCTGGGGCCTGCGCAGGCGTTCCAGCCGGAAGGGATGGTGGCGCAGCAGGTCCCGGGTGGCGCTGTCGGGGAAATGTTCCAGCGTATCGGGGGTGTCGCAGCAGACGATGCGGCGCAGGATGGTGTCCGCATACTGTGCGGCCAGCGGGTTCTCGCTGGTGACCTGGGCGGCAAGGCTGTCGGCGGGGGCTGTCTCCGCATGGCGGTCCGCCTTGCGGATGCCCGGGGTATCCAGCAGGCTGATGGGTCCCACCCGGTCGCCCAGTGCCACAAAGGCGCTCTTGGCGGCGGCGTAGTGGGCAGGCGGCACAAGGATATCGAACCGGCGGTCACCCAGGCAGGCCTCCACACAGTCCTGCCAGCTCTCATCGGCCACGGTCAGCAGCTCACAGAAGATCTTTGCATCCGCTGTCATGCCGCGGCTTTTCAGCTCGGCATTCACGGCATCCCGCACTTTGGTGGCGGCATCGCCGTGGGGGTAGACCCACTTGCCGCCGGACACGGCGTTCAGCTCGGCCCGCAGACCCTCCTGCTCTTTTGCCAGATCCGCCGAAGTCTGCCGGGCAGCAAAATACTGCTCTTCCAGCGGCTTTTCGATGCGGGCCAGCGCCTCGGTCAGGGCGGGGAGATGTTCCGCTGTCAGGCGCTGGGGCCAGAGCTCCTTCTCCACCGCAAAGCCGCTGCGGTTCAGCTGAGTCAGCAGGCCGGTGATGGTATCTGCAGTCGCTTCCAGACCGTTCCTTGTCCGGGCCGCTGCATCCAGCGCGCTCTTTTTCCGGGCCAGCTCCTCGGTCAGGGCATCCAGCGCCCGGCCCGCGCCGCTGTCACCGGCCGCACCGTGGGCCGCCAGATAGGCCCGGCGGGCTTCGGCTTCGGCGTTCTTGGCGGCCTCGTATTTTTCGTTCAGGTCAGACAGCTGGCGGCGGCCTGCATCCAGATGGCTCTGCCAGGAGGCATCCTCACCGGCATCCGCTTCGGCGCGGGCCAGCAGGGCCGCACCCCGGTTGACAAGGGCATCCGTCTCTTTGGCAGCAGCTTCCCGGCCATATGCCACGATCTGTTCCAGCGCGGCAGCACGGGTCTGGGCCTCGGCCAGAACGGCGTGGAGGTTTTCCAGCTCCACCCGGTCGCCCTGCAGCGCTTCCAGATCCAGCTCCGGCTGGGGCAGGATGTACTGGTACAGGAACTCCCGGAAATTGGGGATCTCGTCCATGCTGGTGCCCATCTGGAACACTTCGTTGAACTTTTTGCCCAGCGGGCTGGAAGCCCGTCCGATGCCCAGCGCGCGGCAGATGCGGTCCCGGGCCTCGCTGGGGCTGCGGGTGTAGGACAGGCGGCCCACGGCGGGCTTGAAGTCCTCCTTGGCGCTGGGGGCACCGGTGCGCGGATCAAGGAAGGGCAGCTTTTCCAGCGTGATGCCGTCCTCAGAGATGTACCAGGTCTGGTCGCCGGGGTGAAGCTCCTGCATGGGGCCCTCGGATTCCACCCGGACAGCGATGACGAAGCTGGTCCGCTTGACGGTATCCCAGAACTCGGCACCGATATATGCCACCGTGCGGCCCGGGCGGCGGTAGGCGTTCTCGCCGCGCTGCTTGGCGTGGACAGAGCCCTGCAGGGTGCGGCCGCTCTTTTTATTGCCCAGGGCATTGAAATTGCGGTTGGTGGTCAGGCAGTAGCGGATGGCATCCAGAATGGTGGTCTTGCCCACCGCGTTGACACCGATCATATAAGTCAGACGGGCACAATCGAAGGTGACATTTTCAAAGTTGTGCCAGTTGATAAGTTTCAGGCGCTTTAATTCGATCATTCTTCTTCCTCCCCGCTGGCATCCCCGTCAGGCCGCTCGTAGAGGGCCAGTTCCTCCCGGGTGCGGCTGCTCTCGGCGGCGGCATCGGCAAGATCTGCGTCCGGCAGAGCCAGCAGCACGGTGGGGAACACCTCGATGCGGCTGTCCAGACCGGTCAGCCGCCCCACCGGGCGGGCCAGATTGTACCTGCGCAAGGTGCGCATCAGCTCCTCCAGCGTGCGCTGGTCCAGCCGCCGGGGCAGGTTCATCTTCTGCAGCTCCGTCTGCACCTCTTCCACCGTGACCAGCACCTGATCGGCGCTGGCGGCAAGGCTCTCCCGCTTTTGCAGGTAGAGCAGGCGGAGCACCAGCAGCAGGATGCTCTCATATTTCAGCAGCCGGGCCTGACTGCCCTCATGCTCGTTGACCAGCGCCGCCGCCTGCAGCGGAGCCGGGTAAAGCGTTACCGCATAGCCCAGCGGCGCGAACACGGCCCGCACCTCGGGCAGATGATCCTGCACATAGAGGTATTTTGCCCGCTGATCCTCCACGCCGCCCAGCACAAAGCAGTGATTGAGCAGATAGTTTGCGGTCTCTTCCAGCATTTTATTCGGTTCGGCCATGGTCAGCGTCCTCCCTGCGGGGTGTCAGAATAAACTCTTCAAACCGGAAGCCGCCCCGTTCGACCCAGTTTCCGGTAAGGGTGATATCGTAAGCCCGGCGCGGCGACTGCGAGTAGGTGTGCAGGCCGATGATGCGGGCAAAATCGCGGGGGTATTCCTCCGCCAGCGTGGAGGCGGCCACCGCACTGCGGGCGGCAAGGGCCTGTTTTGCCAGCAGGCCCACGTTTTCCTCAGTCACGGCCATCCGGGCGTAATCCAGCAGCAGCTGCTGTTCTTTGCGCAGCTGCTCCGCATCCAGCCCGGCCTGCCGCACCGGGGCCAGCGGCGTTTCGCTGCGGGGCGCGGCGGGCGGGTAGAGGGGCTTTGCCCCGAACACCGCCGCCGGGTAGAGGTGCAGGTGCTTTGCCACCGGGCCGTCATCCGGCGCAAACAGCTGGTCGGGCGTTTTGATCTCCTCGGCATAGCGGCGGAGCAGGGCGGTGACACTGCCCTGTGAGGAGCGGTCACTCAGCAGCAGGAACTGTGCCCGCTGCACAGCCCGCTTGCGGTAGCGGATGTGGCTCTGGTCGATCTGGCGCATCAGGGTGCTCATCTCTTCCAGCGAATCCCGCAGTTTCTGGATGAGGGCACGCACGGCAGGGGCTGCCTCGCCGGGGGCGCAGTGCTCCACCCGGGCGTAATCCAGCGCCAGCCGGGGCAGGTGCTCTGCCTCGCAGTCGTCCAGCTCCTCTTCCAGATAAGCGCGGTAGTTGAACAGGTTATCGCTGGTCTTGAAGCGGTGGTAAGCGGCGGCCACCACTTTTTCCTCGTACTGGTCGAAGAGCTCCAGCACCTCCTGCGGGGTGCGGTTGCGGGTGAGCCGGTCGATATAATGCCCGATGGATGCGTTCAGCGCCCGCAGGGACTTGTTCAGTGCTTCCAGATCGGAGGCCACCTCCCGCAGAACATTTTCATAGGGGCTCTTTTCCTCCCCGATGTTCTGCAGCAGCTGCCAGGCCTTGTACAGCTTGCCGGTGTAGGTGACAACACGCGGGTTCAGGATCTCTTCCATCGCTTCCAGCAGAGGGGCCACCTCAGGCACAAAGGCAAGGGCAGGCTCCTCCTCATAGCTGCCGGGCTGCTCTTCCAGCCAGCCGGTGCGGCGCAGCCGCAGCAGAAAGCCCACGGCCAGCGTGTGAGGGTCGCGGGTGGGCTGCTCTTCTTCATCGCCCGCACCGTCGGCATCCAGCGCAAGGGGCTTTGCCAGTGCGGCAAAGTAATCCTCGGCACGCCAGACGGCCTCCGCACGGGAAATGCTGTAATCCGCCGTGTGGCGACACTCCTCCCAGAGCAGAAGCAGCAATTCCGCATAAAAAGCCCGGTTCGGCCCCGCCAGCGGGCGGAACAGCCGCGGGCTGACCAGTTCAAACAGCTGCATCCAAAGGTTCCTTTCTTTCGACAAAATCTGTCTTTTATTGTACCACAATCAGAAGGATTTTGCCACAAATACAAAAAGCCCCGGAGGGCGGCCTTTCAGCCACGCTCCGGGGAAAATCACATAATTTGTTTTGCTCAGGCATTTTTATCAAATGCCACCGAGATAGCCATGTAGGTCTGACCATTCACAGCTTTGACAACAACGCCGACCTGTGTCCATTTCGTGCTCTGTGCGATACTGCCATTTAAAAGGTTGCCGCCATCGGCAATTTTCCGAACAAACTTATCCAGCTTTGTGCCATCATAGTCAAATGTTGTCACAAATGTAGCTGCACACTTACCATCTTTGGGGCCATCAATTTTGAACCAAACCTTAGACGAATAGCCAAACAGATTCAGCGAGAAGTTCAAATCACCATTGGGATTTCCATTTGCCGCCGCATCAATGCTTTGGCTTGCAATCGCTCTGCACTGTGCGTTGTTTTCCAGTTTCTTTCCCTCTGGGCGGGTTGCATTGATCGTGCTCATCATCTGAGCTTCTGCCTGAGCCTCAGGGGTCGATGGGGTATCACCGCCACAGGCGGTGAACAGAACAAGTACCATGGTCGCCGCCAGAATCAAAGCGGCCAGTTTTTTCAGCATTTTCATGTCGGGACCTCCAGTCGTTTTGTTGTGTTGTTATCATAATATGCAGGGTGCCTTTCCATTTTGAAACAGGGCCCCTTCCAGCTTTATTTTATCCAACGACTGTCGCTTTTGTCAATTGCCAGCTTCACCAAACATTTTCTCCTGCTTTTGTTGTTTTTTCCAGAACGAATCTTCGCAAAGATCCTTTGCCGTGCCCGGGGCAAAAACCGGAAAATATTTCCGGCGTTTACACAATTCTACCACGATTTGGTGCTAAACTTAAGGCAATGGGAACCGCCGGGTGCCGTTCCTGAACAAGGAAAAGGAGTTTGCCCCATGCAGCACGGTTCCCTGCGCGCTCCGGTGCGCGTTTTTGTGGCAGCAGTTCTGCTGTGCCTGACCTTTCTGGCCGCGCCAAAGGCTGCGGCGGCACAATTGCAGAATGTGAACGGCATCACGCTGCTGTCCTTCGACAGCCAGCAGATCGTCTCCATCGGCAACCAGACCTCGGGCCGGTGCAGCTGGTACGCCCTGCGCTACGCCCGCACCATTCTGGATGGCAAGCCCTGCTCAGGCAGCGGGATGTGGTCGAACGGTGCGGTGTGGTCCGCGGCGGGCTACACCGGGTACTCCGGCACCCGCGCCGAGTGCCTGAAAAAGCTGTACAGCGAGCTTTCCGCCGGGCGTCCGGTGATCGTGCACCTGAAAAATACCACGGTCAGCGGGGTAAAGCGCCACACGAACCGCACCTCTACTTATGAATACCACCTGACTTCCTCCGGCTGGGACGAGGTGAACTACCCCCACATTGCCACCAGCAGCACCTACGGGCACTGGGTGTGCGTGGCGGGCATCTCCCCCACCGCCGACCCGGAAAACCTGACCGAGAGCGACTTCTACGCCCTCGACCCCGCCCGGGTAACGGCAAATGGACGGCTTGCCGTCACCCGCCTGCTGGATCATACCCTGTGGGTGGAAAACTCCCCCCTCAAGGTGCT
>OGXR01002585.1_pt1 | contig 11313 bp, 10 predicted proteins | sample 1576331 | NCBI WGS metagenome assembly OGXR01 (sample SAMEA3541473, study PRJEB24748) | human gut metagenome | biome: human gut; feature: human-associated habitat; material: faeces | place: China | collected 2012 | reverse complement strand
GCACCGATCCCTGCGTCATCTTCGAGTCCCAGCGTATCTACGGCAAGGGCGAAGAGTTCCACGAGGGCGGCGTTCCCGCCGAAGAGTACGAGTGGGCCCCCGGCGCGGTCAATAAGGTCCGCGATGGCAAGGATCTCACCATCCTCACCATCGGCGCAACGCTCTACCGCGCGGTCGACGCAGCTAAGACGCTCTCCGAGAAATACGGCATCGAGGCCGACGTCATCAATATGCCGTCGCTTGTCCCGCTGGATTATACCGACCTCATCGCGTCCGTCAAGAAGACCGGCCGTGTCGTCCTGGCCTCCGACGCCTGCGCAAGAGGCACGTTCCTCAACGAGATCGCGGAGAATCTGACGAATATGTGCTTCGATTATCTGGATGCGCCTCCCGTCGTCATCGGTGCGCGCAACTGGATCACCCCGCCGCACGAGTTCGACAAGTATTTCTTCCCGTATGCCGAGTGGATCATCGACGCGGTCAACGCCCGCCTGATCCCGCTGGAGGGCTACACCTCCACCACCACTCCCGACGAGGCTGAGATCATCCGCCGCAACAAGCTGGGCGTGTAAAACCAGAGATCCCCGCGCAGATCCAATCTGCGCGGGGATTTGAAAGAAAGCCTTGACAAACGTACCAAACGCCGCTATAATATCTATGTTTTCCGGGTCATAGCACCGCACGGGAAACAGCACAGCTTCATAAATGGGCCTGTAGCTCAGCTGGGAGCGCAAGCGGTGCGGTTTTAGCTATCGTGTTGTATCTCATGCGGGAGCCACGCGGTTCACCCTCAAAAAGTTCATAAAAATGGGCCTGTAGCTCAGCTGGGAGAGCGAACGGTTCAATTCTATGCCCCCAAATTTGGGGATGTAGCGCAAGCGTCCGGCGGACGGTTCGCATATATGCCACCAAAAAAGTCAATAAGGGCCTGTAGCTCAGCTGGGAGAGCGTTCGGTTCGCATCCGAGAGGTCGAGAGTTCGAGTCTCTTCAGGTCCACCAAAATGTTCGGAATTTTTTGATTTTTGCAGAAGATTCCGAACTTTTTTGTATTTTTCAAAATCAGGCACTCTCCACAGTCGCAATTTTGCCGCCATTCGGTTCGCATCCCACACAAAGCCGTCTGAAATCCTCAAAGGAAACCCGAAACTCGACTTCCAAACGGTAATCCCGGTACACATAGACGGCCTTGATAAGTTGCGACACAATCATCTTCTTTGCTTCAAAGGTGCAGTTGTCGTAAAGGTCAGCCCAGCTTTCCAGCTTTTCAAATTCGGCCTGTTCCTGCGCGGCACTTTCCAGTTGACGTTCTATGTCGGCTTTTTGTGCGTCTACCTCCTGCGAAAGTTCTGCGATTTCTTCTTTGCATTTTGCAACAAGGCTGTTCAGAAGGTCAACATTCAAGCGGCTTTTGCCACGAATGACATTGATCGTTTCGGCTTCATAGTCGGAAAGTTCCTTTTGCTTTTCCTCCAGCCGCATAGCAGACATTTTGTAGCGGCTTCTGGCAAACGCTGTGGCCTTTTCGTGCTGATCGGCTATCAGACTATCCTTGGCAGAAACACGGATTCTGGAGAGCTGGTAGCGCACCAGAGCGTCCACAATTTCATCCAGCTTGATAACGCCGTAGCCGGATTGACCGTCGCAGAGGTCAGGATGCCGGGCCTTAAAATGGCATTGATAACGGCTTTTGACCTGATTGCGCACCGTTCCATCTTTGCGGATATACTTCTTGCCGGAGGTCGTCAGCGTCAGCCGGTTTTTACAATGCCCGCAGAAGATATTCCCTACCAACAGAGAACTGCCGCGCAGATTCAGCGGCGTATCCGCATGGTGTGTTGTCCGTTTTTCCATTAAATCCTGCGCTCGTCGAAAGGTCGCTTCGTCCACGATCTGAAGCTCTGGAATGATTTCCGATTCAGCGTTTCCGTTTGAAATTACACCCATGTATAGCTTGTTCTTTATCATGCGGACGATCGTTGTATTCGGAATCATGGAACCGTCTGCGCGGCGAATCCCGTTTTCCAAAAGGTAGTGGGAAATCCTCTGCGCGCCGCAGCCTTCGTTGACATATTTGTAAAAGATGAAACGCACGATTTCTGCGGCGTCCTCGTCGATTACAAAATCATTGACCTCTTGATTCTTCTTATTGATCCGTCCCTGCTTCTGGAGCTTGTAGCCAAATGGTACAATGCCGCCGGTGAAGCAGCCGTCCTTTGTAAGCTGCTCCATGCGGGTTTTCACGCGCACGGAGGTCTTGATGCTCTCGCCGGATGCCTGCCAGTAACGGATATAGTTAAGCAGCTTGTCAACATGATTGTCGAACCGCTGCTGCCCCTCTACGGCGCTCCAAACTTCAACGCCATTACGGACAAACCACTCTACGACAAAGGGCGTTTCGTCATCTCTGCGACCGAGACGGTCAAACATATAGACAAGCAAAATATCGAAACTCCCGGCAACGGCTTCCTGCTGCAATTCCTGCATGGCGTCGCGCTCTTTTGCAGATTTCTTGAAACCGGATACGCCTTTTTCGTAAAACTCATTTTGTAAAACCCAGTCAGGGTGTGACGCGATGAACTCCCGGCAGAATTGACGCTGCATGGGAATATCGTCTTTTTCAACCTGACCGATTGTAGACACGCGATATAGACAATTTACTCGTTTTTTCTGTTCCATAACATACACTCCATTCTGAGAAAACGTGTGTATGTCCTTGTTCTCTATTTGATTTTCAAGGTACATTTTATAGCATAATTATAGCATATTTCAGATATTTTATCAAGCTTTGTAGCTGTTATTATAAAATCCATAGGAGAAAACCGAACGTTTCAGCGCTTCTGTTATATGCGGATCATCTTGCTCTGCATACTTTACAGAGATTGCGACACCGCCGAAAGATAAGATTTCTTCCTGCTTTTTCGGCTCGGATTCTTCGATCTGCTTGTCCATAGAAGAACCTCCAGAATAAATATTGTTTTTCTCATAGGTCAGACAGACGGCAGTGGCAAACTGCTCCATAGGCGTTGCACCTCCCTCCATACTGATGGCGGGGCGTTCCATTCTGTGACGTATGGCTAACGCAAGTATCATTATTCTTTGTATGCGGTCGTCGCACGATCCAGCCATGAATCGCTCTCCATGCAGGTGTTTCTCGCTCCGCGCCGGATTCTGCTCCGGCGCATCCTCGCGCACCCATTGGCTCGCACATACAAAAACGTATCTGTTGACCCTATTCAGTTGTCAAGCGGGATTGTCAGCCCGCAAAAGCGTATTCAAAATAATGCGCTTTTCCAGAATGGCAATCGGGTACATTGCTGCGGACGGCTGTCCCGCAGACTGGACAGACCTGCCCGTCTTACGCAAACGCCATGCCGCATAACCACATAGGTTTCAGATTGCGAACGAATTACGTCTCACCGTGGGACGTAATTCGACAGATTAGGACTCAAATAATGTTCAACACGGTTACCCCTGCCGGTCTGCCCATAGCTTTGCTGAGATCAATGAAATCAGCTCCTTTGCAGTGGGTGGTTCCTCAATCCAGTATGCACGCAGCTCTCGCCTGCGACCGTTTTGCCAAATGTCTTTGGCTGCGCGGTTTAACGCCCGCGAAACTGCTTCGTTGGTGCGCTTTCCTGTCCGCTTGCGGACTTCATTGCAGATGAAGTGCATCTTCGGCATATTTGGTTGATGATCGATTGCAACGTCAATCGCATGACATAAAATGCAGTAACATTCTTTTCCACGTGCCTCGACGATGGAGTATATAGCGTTCTGAATATCTTTCATGTTATACATTCCTTTCCCGTTCGAGCTGATATAAGCATAATACATTTTTACATACTTTTCAGGATTTTTGACAAACTTTGACCTACTTAGACAAACTTTGACGGATTCAAGGTCGAAAGGCAAGAATGCGCAGCAGGTGTTCAGTCTATGGTCTACGATTATTATGCGGCATGAAAAATAGAGGGAATCCATTACCCGGACATGGGTAACGGATTCCCTCTTGTTTGCCTGTGTCCCATTCATATTGAATGTACATTTGTATGGCGGCACGGTTTGATTGCGTCAAGTGATTACATTTTACTGCACCCGATATCCGGTCATAATCAGGCTGACGATCGTCTGCCAGAAATCGTGCTCCTCCGCGCTGTAGTACCGGCTGTCCGAAATCTCGTGAAAAGACACGATGCGGTTTATTTCATCCAGCCAGGCTTCATTTTGCATACACTTCGATAATCTCTCTCAAAGATTCTATTTCCGCATCGCTCAGGTGCTTGCAGTAATATGTATAGTCACCCTCGCTTTCGCGCACGACCACATCCACGTAGTCAAGGGAATCGTCCAGAAGATAACTGCGATTTTCAATATCAAACTGGTACGCACATACGGACTCGGAATCATTTGCGGTTGGCGTCATAGAATCAATCGAGAATAGCGCTTCCACGGCCGCTGCATCTTCGGCAGACAGCGTGCACGTTTTTTCACCAGATGGAGCTGTGCTCAGGTCAAAAATTGTCAGCGTCATTATTGCTGGCAGTCTATCACCGGAACTGATTTTCTGTGTTTGGAGCGAATAGGAAAGTGTAAGCGCTTCATCGCCCCGCGTCATTGTGACGATTATTGTCTGCCCGTCTTCCGACAAGTCCTTTGTCCAGACGGCGTCCGCATCCAGATAGTGCAAGTCAGCGTTCATGCCGCTGAAATAATCGACAAATGCAGAATAATAGCGCGGCCATTGGAAAATATCGCCGGGCAGGTCGCTCCGTTTGCTGTCCTCCAACTCAAATTCCCAGACCCCATCTTCGTATTCCGGCACCCAGTGTCCGCAATCCAGCCTTGCGTGAACTCTTGACCAGATGCTGTCATTCATCGGATAGGTATCTTCAACGCTGTCGGGGCGTGCATTCCAGCCGCGACCAATATTTTGTTTCGTATTCGTTTCGCTGCCGGAAAGTGTAATGTTCTGAACTTCTTTCAGCCTACCGGGGATCACATGCAGGAATGGCGTATTCGGCTCGATGGAAACAGTTTCTTCGCTTCCGTCGTCAAGCGTAAGCTCAAGCATATCGAATGCCGGATCGCTGCCTTTTGTAAAACCGTAGACAGCGGCAAATGTGTCTGTACGCATCGCGCAGACCATATCTTCAAGCGAGGAATCCCAGCCATACGATTCATTCCACGCATAGAGAACGTATGCGCCGTCATTCTGCTCCAAGGCGAATACCTGGTAGCCGGTAACTGAGGGATTTTCACTGCCAACGAGCAGCAGAATATTGTTGTTGCCGTCGAAATCAAAGGTCTGCGTGTCCAATACAGTGTACTGCGCAGAAAGATATGTGTTGACCCATGCGGCAGCTTCTTCTGGAAGATCAAGTGTATTGCTGTCGCTTGCCTGAATACTATCCCACGTCCAAGTCATGCCGCCGTCATGCGTTTGAAGTGTCGTGGTGCGGTCGTTTCCGTCCTTGCCAAGCAGTATGATCGGATAGCTGCCGTCATTGCCGGAAAACGTTGGATTCTGTGGCTGCATATTGTACTGCGCATATTCTGCCGGAATATCCAGTTCCAACCGCGTCCATGTTTTGCCGCCGTCCAGCGTCCGCGCAATTTCGGGGCCGTTGTCAAAAAAGTAGCGGTAGCTGATAAAGCCGACCGTTTCAGACGCAAAGCCAGCGCCGATGACCGTGCCGGTATAAAGCGCGTTTGGGTCAGAAATTTCCCACGTTTCGCCGCTGTCCGGGGAAGTGCAGACATTTGCTGCGCCTGTTCCGGCTGCGGGCGGCAGCGCGGCGACGCACCAACAGAACGCGCCGATCTCGCCATAGTAGAATGTGGTGGAATCAAGAAATCCAAAGGTAAAGGCTTCACTTTTCCTGTCACAGCCGGGGAGCGCCGCAATCAGATCATAAGGAATCTTTGCAAGCGGCTCCTTGCTGTCTGTGCTTTCGTACAGTTCAATCCACGGCGTTTGCGAATCGGCAACGAACCCAATCAGTTCAACCGTATCCATGACCGGCAGCGCAGAATCCGCCTCTTGCGGCGTTGCGTTTGCGCTGGAATCGGCTGCATGATCCGGCATTGTGATTTCTCCCGCTTTCTGCTGCGTCAGCTCCGCAAACGAGCAGCCGGTCGCGGACACGACGAGCAGCAAAGCCAGAATGACACACAATACGCTGGTACGCCGCTTTTTCGTCAGGCACAAAATGCGCTCCTTGACTGGAGGTCCAGCCAAACTCAGCGCTGCCGTTTTGCGCGGTGCTTGTGCCAGAATCGCGCGGGCGTAGGCAAGGCGCTTGCTCTCCGGCAGCTTGGCGGCGACTGCCTCATCACACGCCAGCTCCGCGTCGCGCTTAGAGCAAATCGCAGCAAGCCAGATGAACGGATTCCACCAGTAGACGGTCACGGCCGCTGTGCGGCAAAGCGACCACAGAAAATCCAGATGCCGCAAATGCGTCAGCTCATGACGCAGGATCAATTCCGCCTCGTCCGCTTGCAGCACGTCCTCTGTCAGATAGACCGCCGGAATCAGACCGGCAAGGCACGGCGATTTGACCGCGCCGGAAACATAGATGCACGTTCCGCCGCGCTTGCCGAGAAAACGCCGGTTGCGGTGCAGCCGAATTGTAAACACCGCCCACGCGCCGAACAGCCAGAGTCCGAGCAATGCGCTGCCGCTGAACCAGGCAATTTGAAGAATCTGTGCCGTCGCCAACGGCTTTGCAGCCGGTTTCGCAGTTTCTTGTACCGGGGAAACCGGTTGCTGCGCAGGTGTTTGCGGTTTCGTCACGGTTTGTGCGGGTCGCTGAATCACCGGTGCAGTCTGCACGGGCCGCTCTGCGCTCTGCGCCGGAACTGCCGCGTCCTCTGCCGGAAGAACCGGCAGAGAAACCAGTGTTCCCGGCAAGCAGAGTTTCAAAAGCACGACCAGCCAAAGCGCATAGAGCATCCGCTTCGGCACGCGGTTTTTGAATATCGCCCGCACCAAAAGCACAACCGCTATCAGCGCGGAAACGGTCAAAACTTCTTTCAGCATGAGGATTCCTCCTGTTTTTCCGCTGCGTCCAAAATGGCTTTCAGTTCCTGAATCTCCTGTTCGGACAGCGCACCGCGTCCGACCAAATTCGATACCATCATTCCCACACTGCCGCCGTAGACCTTGGACAGGAACGATTCTGTTTCCTCCGGCTCGACATCCGAATACGTGATCGCCGCGCTGTATTTCTGAAATTTTCCGCTGTCATCCATCGTGACCGCGCCCTTGGCAATTAAACGCTTGAGCATCATAAAGATCGTCGCCCGGCTCCAACCGGTATCCGCGTCCAAAGCAGCTACCAGTTCTGCCAGCGTTTGCCCCTGCTGCGTCCAAAGCGTTTTCATCAGCTTCCATTCGCCGTCAGACAGTTTGAGATGTTCCATAGCATGCCACCCCTTTTGCAAATGTTAACGCACGTTATATTTGAAGAATATCACAAGTGATAACGTTTGTCAACATCATTTATCAGAGTCAAAACTGCGCCGCAGTAAACAAAGAATAGGGCTTTTCGGAGCGCGTGAACGCGGATAAAAAATATTCCGATCTTCCGAAAAAATCAGTAGACTTTGTGCCGCTTCTGTGGTAGTTGTTTGTGCTACCAAAACGAAGGAGGCACAGACATGGCAAAGAAACGAGCGAACGGGGAAGGCAACATCCGAAAACGGAAGGACGGACGCTGGGAAGGACGGTATACCGCCGGATATGACGAAAAGACCGGCAAGCGGCTGATTAAGAACGTCCTTGGCAAAACGCAGGCGGAGGTAAAAGAGAAGCTGGCAAAGGCAGTCGCGGAAACGGAAATCATCGATGTGCGGCGGTCGGACGAATACACGCTCGGCACATGGCTGCAAACGTGGTACAAGCTATACGCCAAGCCGCATCTGCGATTCTCGACTGCGGAATACTACCGGCGCGGTATCGAGCTGCACATCATGCCACGCATCGGAGATATTCCGCTGAAAAAATTGTCTGGACGCGACCTGCAATGGCTCTACTAGGACCTACGATAAGCACTCTATTTACTGGTTATCAAAGTCACATTGAAAATCAATCCATGTGCAAACCGTGCAAAATATTGCGGTAAAGAGCAATGATTTCACCCTTTCGCGCTTCTGCGAACCGTGTGCTGGATTCACCATTACGAGTGCCTTTCTGCGGTATCGTGCGAACATATACTGTTTCGCAAAGTGCGTCAGGGGCATTTATGAGGGTTACATTGTACAAGCATAGTGAAAGGAAGGTTGAAATTCTGACCGAACGACCCCATTCAGCGAAGAACGGAGGAACGCCGCCAGCAAAGCGGCAAAGAAACATTCCGCAACTTGACACACCCTATTCAAAAAGATGTGCTATAATTTTTTGAAAAACTTCTCTCTTTCATTTAGTGTTTGCAGCTAAAACCGTAGTATATGGGTGAAGCCGGAAAGGAGGTGGCGCGATGATTGATGATGAAAAAATTATTGAGTTGTTTTTTGAGCGTTCCGAACAAGGCATACGGGAACTGGACATGAAATACGGAAAAATCTGTCACAACCTTTCGTACAACATTGTGAACAGCAGCCGGGACGCGGAGGAATGTGTAAACGACGCTTATTTAGGCGCATGGAACGCTATTCCCCCGGTACACCCCAATCCCTTGTTGTCCTACATTGTGAAAATCGTGCGGAACATTTCCCTTAAAACCTATTGGAGAAAGGAAGCGGCAAAACGAAGCGGACACTATACGGTTGCCTTAGAGGAAATCGAGAGCTGCATCGCAGACCAGAAAACCGTGGAAGATGAAATTGAAGCCAGAGAGTTAGCCCGTATCATCGAGGCGTTTTTGGATACATTGACCGCAAAAGAGCGTGTTATCTTCATGCGCCGCTATGCGTATGCAGACACCTACGCGGACATAGCAAAGCGCGTAGGTATATCTGAAAAAAATGTATCCGTCCGGCTCACCCTGATCCGCCAGAAGATGAAGCAATACTTGATTGAAAGAGAGGTATTCGTATGACCACGAAATTGTTTTCCGAAGCCATGAGTGAAGTCGGCGATAAGTATTATGAGGAAGCTGAAAACTACCATTGTCAAAAGCATGAGTGGATAAAATGGAGTGCTATGGCAGCTTGCCTTACTGTTATGCTTTTTACCGCTCTTTCGGTTTTCCCCGACTATTTCCACCGGCAAGGTACTACACCGCCGGACAATCCGAACGGAGTTATTGTTGACAACCCTATTGACACTGCCGATGATGATACAACTCCTGCAACATCTGAAATCCATGTAAGCATGGACAATATTTCCTTCAATGAGACGGGGGCATTGATGGATGCCGCACGTATATGGCGCAATCCGGAGCTATATGACCATATTCAGTGGGATAAAAACGCTGTAATCGAATACTATGGAAAAGACTTGTCCCCTGCATATATTCCAGATGGCTTGACCGCAGCCAATGGCAATGGCACTGCACGGGTTATTGTAGACAAAAGCGGCAATATTGTAGAGGACACGGTTAGGCTCAATTTCTATCATGACTATTACGAAGATGGAAGCCCAAAGCTGACAGAAGGCGTGACGGCGCGCAAGGGATTTTCTATCACGGCTTCAAAAATCGGCATTCTAAGTGATTGTATTTATCTTCTGCCCGAAAATGAAGTGAAAACTTCTGACATTGACGGAACGGCAGTTACCTTTGGGTATCGTTCCATGCCCTATGGTCCGTATAACCCTGACACGCACGAACCGTCTGGCTACTATGATATGTATGTGGCTGAATTTGAATATGACGGTATCGAATATCAGATAGTCGCAGAACAAATGGAAGCCGAAGAAGTTGTAAAAGTTGTATCGTCTATCATCTATGGAGAAGAAGTAATCGTTGATAAGTAATTGACACCAAAAGAGAATATACCACAAGGGACAGCCGAGAAATCGACTGTCCTTTTTCTATGTCTATGAACAGAAAGGAGCGACCACCCATGACAAAGCCAAGAGAGAAAACCCGCGAGGCGTTGTCGCGCTTCTTAGGGCTGCATTGACGAGTGAGAAGTGTGGACTTATCTAAATACGCACCGAGGGGGTAGATGTCAGAGTTGCTCTTGTCAACAGCTCATACAGCAAAGTTTCGTTCTGAAATGATTCCAGTTTTTCCGTCCATTAAACAGCGAATTGCCTGTCTGTGTCTATCATTCTTATAAGGGCTTGGGACTATCCCAAAAATGAAAACAGGGCGTTTCGGCGGTCAGCCGGAACGCTCTGTTTTTCGGTGTGGGACCCCACCGGATTTGCTTGCTCTTCCTCAAACAATCACATTGACTCGAACGTTTGTTCTTGTTATAATTGGAATAAGAGATTGAAAAAACCTTGAAATGCAGCTAATTTTCATTGGCAAATGGCGGCATCGCCGCCTTGATTACCTGTCTGCGCAGCAGAGCATCGCTGTCAAGGACGCGCAGCGAGGCGAAGCCGATTCCTTGACAGCGTTGCTCGGCTGTGTTGCCCATCATCCCAAAATTACGGAGGACATACGAAGATGAAAACAAACAATTTCTGCAAAGAGAACCGTCCCGAAGCGAAGAAGAAATTGCGTCTGCCCGATCAGTTGGAGCTGGTGATGGAGGACGGAACTGTGTATCGTGTGCGCAGCTTCTTTGTCGCAGAACAGCAGATGGGCGAGGTGCTGACGCAGATCGTCATGACGGACATTCGGTGCAAAGCGATGTGGGCGCAGAACAGCCGCGAAACGCTGAGAACGCAGCTTTTGGCGAGGGAACAGAACGCCAGCGTGGAGCGTACGCGAACGCTACAAGCAGAGCTGAACGCCATCGGCAAACGGCTTCCGGATCTGGATAAGCTGATTCAGTCCGCTTATGAGGATAAGGTTTTGGGGCGTATTCCGGAGAGCGTGTGCGTCAATCTGCTCAACAAGTACGAAGCCGAACGTCGGGAAAAACAGGGGCGTCATAAGGAATTGACCGGGCAGCTTGCCGCCAGCCGGGAAACGGAATCCTCCGTGGACGCATGGCTGGACATGATGCAGGACTACGCCCAGCTTGAAGAACTCGACCGCCCTACGCTGGTGTGGCTGATTCAGAAAATCGAGATCAGCGAACGCTATACCGTGGACGATCACGAAGAACGGGACATTCACATCTACTATAATTTCGTCGGTTATATCGAAGCATAAGCCGTCATTCTTTATTCGAGGTTGACTAAAGAATTATAGGAAGCGCCTTTCCCATCCGGTTCAATCACGGAGTATCCGCGCTCCCGGCTGACCTCATTA
>OGXR01002581.1_pt1 | contig 11321 bp, 11 predicted proteins | sample 1576331 | NCBI WGS metagenome assembly OGXR01 (sample SAMEA3541473, study PRJEB24748) | human gut metagenome | biome: human gut; feature: human-associated habitat; material: faeces | place: China | collected 2012 | reverse complement strand
GGTCTTAATGAAAGACAATTTGTAAAAACTTACAAAGAAGCTGGAAAGATGGCAGGTATTCATGGGGAAAATCTTTTAAAACTTCTAGAATCTAGATTAGATAACTTAGTTTATCGTATGGGATTTGCTTCTACTAGAAGAGCTGCTAGACAACTTGTTAATCATGGACATATAACTGTTAATGGTAAAAAAGTTGATATTCCATCTTACAGATGTAAACCTGGTGATGTTATTACTTTAAAAGAACAATCTAAAGATCATAAAGCAGTTAAAGAAGCATTAGATAAAGTACATAAAAGAGTTGAATTTATAACTTTTGATGATAGTAAAATGACTGGTACTTTTGTAAGACTTCCTGAAAGAAGTGAACTTAATCCAGAAATTAATGAATCATTAATCGTTGAATACTACAATAGATAATAAAAAACACTTCATAAGAGGTGTTTTTGTTTTAGTTAATTTTTTCCTAGATGTAATTTCATTTGAGGAATACTAAAAGCATTATTAGATTGGGCAGGTACAAATATTACATAATCGATATCATATTTATCTACATAGTAATTTATATCATGTCCTGTTTTATTATGTCTATAATCTATAGATACCATTCGATTATAACTTGGGATTGATAAGGCTTCTAAGATATTAGTAAATGACGAGCCTACAAACATAATATTTTTACCTTCTTTATTGGTCTCTATTCGAGTATAAGCCATATCCCCTTCCATATAGGCTTCTTCATAAGAATTGCCTGTCCCATATACTTTTTTGTTACTTTCTTTATCGTTTTCATATCTAGTATAGGCTATTTCTTGTTTAGGAACTAAATATAACTCTTCTGGCTTTGATTTTATAGTTTGTCCTAATTGTCTATTGTAAGCACCATTTACAATAGTCTTTTTAATTTCAAACATGTCCTCTAAATCATAGGAAGAAACACCAGTATAATCATTAATTTTTTTATAAAGTAAATAAGCACATCTTGGAGTTATATGATGATCATTAGAATAGTAACAATTATAGATATTACCGTCTTTAAAGACTTCTAAGGCATCAATAAAAATTATGTCTTCATTTAAACTTTCTTTAACTATGTTTACAGATTTTTGATAGATATCTAAACTTGAATTATAAGTTTTAGGAAGTTCTTTAGTCATATAAGCATCTTTTCTAGGAATAGATAAAAAGATAAATTTAGCATCTATTTTTTTTGATTCTTCATTAATTAAATTAGTAACATTTTCTAATCCTTTATAGTAATTATTAGTTACTTCTTTTTGACTAGCAGTATAAAGTTCTCCGTCTTTTCCTTCGACTACGTCCCCATAATATCTTTGAAACTGAAAAAGAAAATACCCTTTTACTAAGTAATCACGAAGTTCTAATTGATCATTAAAAGCTGTTGTTAAGGTATCATAGTAATTGTTATCTAATAAACTTTTAAAACTAAACTTAGGAAAAGTTGTAAGATTTCTTCTTTCGGTTTCACTTACTTTTTCATTATTAAATATAGTAGTAATCATAAAGAAAAAGATAATTATTAGAAAGGAACTTATAAAGATACTTTTGATTATTTTTTCACTTTTCATACTTTAACCTCCTTAAAACCTAAAATAGATGAAAGGATTATAACTAGAATAGGCTAAAAACATAATAGTTATTATAAAGATTACAATTAAACTTCCATAATGTAAAATATTTAAAGCTAGTTTTAGTTTTCCTTCTTTTAGAAAGTTAATTTTATCTACTATTTTATAATAAACTGGCATAGAGAAAATAATGGCTAGAATAAAATAAATAGCATAAGTTTCTAAATAGATTAGTAATTCATTTAAAGAAAATTCAGTTATTTTTAGAGTAAACATACTGGTAAACATAGTTTTGATGCTATCTAAACTTTCGCATCTAAAGATAACCCAGCCGATTAAAACAATAAATAAGGTATAAATATGTCTTATTACATTTGGGGTTTTAGCTAGTACTTTATTGAAAACAAATTTTTCTAGCATTAAAAAGATAAAATAATAAAGTCCCCAGATTACAAAGTTCCACTCTGCTCCATGCCAAAAACCTGTTAAGAGCCAGACAATAAATAAATTAATTATTTGTCTTTTTATTCCTTTTCTATTTCCTCCAAGGGGAATGTAGACATAATCACGGAACCAAGTTGATAAGGAAATGTGCCACCTTCTCCAAAACTCTGTAATACTTTTAGAAATATAAGGAAAATTAAAATTCTCTAAGAATTTAAACCCGAATATTCTGCCTAGACCGATAGCCATATCAGAATAAGCTGAAAAATCAAAATAGATTTGGAACATATAAGCAATAGCCCCAAGCCATGCAACAGGAGTTGAGATATCAGAAGATGAGAAAATAGTGTCTGCTAAGGCTCCCATTTGATTAGCAATAATTACTTTTTTGGCTAGTCCTAAGATAAATCTTCTTATTCCATACTCGACATCTTCAAAAGTGGTTTTTCTTACTTTTAATTCTTGTTCAATTGTTTCATATCTGACAATTGGTCCGGCAACTAGCTGAGGGAATAAGGAAACGTATAATAAAAGAGTTAAATAATTTTTTTGAAGGCTTACTTTATTTCGGTAGACATCGATAACATAACTCATAGCTTGAAAAGTGTAAAAAGAAATTCCTATAGGAAGGACAATATCAGGAATAGTTATATTAAGGCCAAAAATATTATTTACATTTTCTAAGAAAAAGCCTGTGTATTTAAAATAAACTAAAGTAGCAATATTTAAAATTAGAGTTAAAATTAAAAATAGTTTCTTTTTATTGGTTTTAGTAATTAGGATAGCTCCGATATAATCAATTAAAACGACAAAAAGAAGGACTAAGAGAAATTTTGGTCCTCCGAAAATGTAAAAAACTAAACTAAAAAATAAAAGAATATAATTTTTTAGTTTCTTAGGAGCTAAAAAATAACATAGTAAAACTAAGGGCAGGAATAGAAAAACAAAGATTGTGCTGCTAAATACCATAATTTCCTCCTTTAAAAGTTAAACATTAACCATTCTGGTTTAAAGATCATTAAAAGTCCAATTAGGATCATGATAATTCCTCCGATTAAATGAGAGTATTTTCCATATTTATTACTAATAGCAGTTATTTTTAAAGTTTTCATAGCAATTATAAATACTACTAAATCATCTAATAAAAAGAAGAAGACATATATTAAAATATAAATAATATTTTGAGTACTAGTTACATTGTTACTAGCTAAAATTTCAGTAAACATTACTGGAAGGCCTAGGGAACATAAAAGTTCAATTATATTAACTGTGCATGCTAAGACAATAATTCCTCCCAGAGCTAAAATAAATTTTTTGTTTTCAGTTATGTTTTTAATTTTGGTTATAATTTTTTTTCTTCTTTCTTTATTTACTATCTCACAACCAGTATCTTTTCTGGTTTTTATATAACGATAGATATTATAACTACCAAAGATAAGAGCAAATAAAGCTAGGCCTATTTTTAAAATTGTAATGCTATTTATAAACATAGCTAGATTTAAGAAACTTACCATAAATAGAAAATAAATAAAGGCACTAGTAACTAAAAAAGTAATACCTAAAATCCACATTCTATTTCGTTTAGGATAGTCAAAAAGCATAGTTATTAAAAAGATTAGTATCCACATAGCACAGGGATTAAATCCATCTACTAAACCAATTATTATGGCAATTACAGGTAATGAAAAGTCTGCTAGATTGACATTTCCAATCAAAGGAATAGAAAAGTTTATTTCTTTATTCTCTTCTTTATTATTTTTTTCTTTAATATCTTCTAAATCTATTTCTTTTTTATCCTCTTCAAAACTGGAATTATTATCACTGTTATCATTAGTGTCCTCAATAGTCCCCTTTTCTATTCCTAGAACTATTCCAGCTTTATCAGTATAAGATGTTTTTTGAGCGGTTTTTATGGCATCATCAATTTGGTCTTCGGTTACTCCTTCCATAAAACCTTGAATTACTTGTTTTCCTACGACTAAGTAAGGGACTCCTTGAGGAGTTACGTCCATGGCCTCTCCTACTTCTTCCCAAAGTTTTTGATTGGCTTCATCATACCATACTTCGTATCTATAAATATTAAGATCATCATCAGAATTGTAGTTAGAGTCTAAATATTCTTCTAGTGCACTACAATGAGGGCAACCATTTCCATAAAATAAATATAAGTTAACTTCTTTAGCAGATACCATAGTTGGTAATAATAAAAAAGCTGCTATTACTAAGAATATATATTTTTTCATTTAACCACCTATTTATATTTTTTTATTTCTTTTTCTCCAATTCTATCTAAAAAGGCTTGGTCTGATGTAAATACCATTTAACAAATTACTACGAAGATGACCTCAATATTTTAAAGCAAATATCAAGACTAGTTGATACAAACTATAAAAAATATGGAATGGTAAATTTTCTAGGATATAGACATTTACTTTTAATACCTGCATAAGTAATGAAAATGGCCCCAAAAGAACAAAAAAGTTTGTATATATGAGAGGTATATATACTAATTGCAAAGTGATTAAAAGCTAAGGCAGACCGTCAATTATGACAGTCTGCTTATTCTTTAACCGAGTGTTACGACTTCAATATTAGGATAATCTGCAACAATTTTTTCAGCTGCAGAAATATCGTCCAAATGCATAAGATAAACTTTAATGCCTCTCTTTGTCAAGGAAATGAAATCATTCAAAGCATCTTCCAGCTTTAAGTGAATCATACCGTAATATACAGAGGTATCAACATACAGAACAGAGCCGTCTGTCAAATAAGGTAAAAACGGTTGTAGTGTTGAGGTATCTCCAGTATAGACAATATTTGTATCATCAACGTTAAGACGATAGCTAAAGCATTTATTCTCAAGCTGAGGAGAATGCTTTGTAAGAACGCAGTCGCCAAACCACTCTTTATCTGTTACATCTGATACTGTTACAAGTTTGCACCAAGAGGGTTTATTTCCCTCAATAGTCAGAATTGTTGAGATATCATCAGCAACAGCTTTAGATGGTGCTACGATAGTTACAGGCTTTTTGAGAGTAAAGAAAGCATACTGCACAAATAAGCCAAGTCCTCCAACGTGGTCGCCGTGAGTGTGGGTTATAAGAACATAGAATTTCTCATAGCCATTCAAGTTAGTATGTTTCACCTTTTGAAAAGTTGAAACAGGGCAGTCAATTATGACCATTTCTTTGTCTGCAGTGGAAAAGTAGGCAGATGTATGCTCGTCGGCAAATCCAGAGCCTCTACCAAAGAATTTCAATGCCATAGTAGTGATACTCCTTTCAGTTTTTTGAAATACTTGCTTTTGTACTGCTCCATATTGCAATGCATAATGGAAATCAATTACCTCCTAAAAATTGATACATTTAAATTTTACCATAAAATCAAACAAAGTTCAACAGAGTATGTAAGTTTAAATACATATAATATGTTAACCAAGGATAAAAAAAGATTTTATCAAATGGATTTAATAAGAAAAGGAAATTAATTATTCATTAAATCAAGCTGCAAAAAATGTAGGTGTAAAAAGTTTTGATAAATTTCATAATGATTGTTATAAAGGTCTATATAATGGATGGAATTACAGGGAAAATAATTTCAGTAGAAGAAAATTGGTTAAAAGTACAAGAAAGAGATTCATTAAGAATGGAAAATGGCGATATGATTAAAGATATTAAAATTATGCCATCGAAATATCAAAAATAAACAAAAATAATTAAAAGTATAATTTATAAAGCATAAAATAAAAAAGATATAATATAAATAAAATATATTGTATCTTTTTTATTTTATGAGGTGAAGTATATGATTAAATTTACAAAAATGCATGGGCTAGGAAATGACTATATATATATAGATTGTATTAAAGGAGAGAAAATAGAAAATCCGTCATACCTTGCTAAGACTATGAGCAATAGACATTTTGGCATTGGATCTGATGGTTTAATTTTAATTTGCAAAAGCAATATTGCTGATTTTAAAATGCAGATGTTTAACTATGACGGTTCAGAAGCAGAAATGTGTGGTAATGGTATTCGATGTGTCGGAAAATATGTCTATGATAATAAACTTACTAATAATAAAATAATTACAGTTGAGACATTAGGTGGAATAAAGAAATTAAAGTTAAATATAAAAAACAAAAAAGTTGAAACGGTTGAAGTGGATATGGGAGAACCAATATTTGAAGCTGAAAAAATACCAGTTCTTTCAGATAAATATCCTGTAAAAAATTTAAAGATAATTGCCGAAGATAAAGAATTTATTTTTACATGTGTTTCTATGGGAAATCCACATGCAGTAACTATAATTAAAAATGTAATTGGTTTTGATGTTCAAAGATATGGAGAAATATTAGAAAAAAGTAAAATATTTCCTCAAAGAGCAAATATTGAATTTGTACAAATATTAGATAAAGAAAATGTAAAAATGCGTGTTTGGGAAAGAGGCACAGGAGAAACTCTAGCTTGTGGAACTGGTGCATGTGCAACAGTTATTGCATGCAATTTGAATGGATATGTAAAGAATGACGTAAATGTAGAATTGCCAGGTGGAATATTAAAAATTAAATGGAATAAAGAAAACAATCATGTTTATATGACAGGACCAGCAATTACGGTCTTTAGAGGAGAAATTGTAAAACCGTTAGGAAATTAATTTTAAAGGAGATAAAAAAATGATAAAAATAAATGAAAATTTCTTAAAATTACAAAAGAACTACCTTTTTTCCAATATAGCAAAAAAAGTTGAAGAATTTCAAAAGAATAATCCACGGAAAAAAAGTAATCAAACTTGGAATTGGTGATGTAACACTACCACTACCAAAAGCTGTATGCCAGAATATGAAAGATGCAGTAGATGAAATGAAATCATTAAATGGTTTTAGAGGATATGGCCCAGAACAGGGATATGAATTTTTAAAGAAAAAAATCATAGCAAATGAATATTTATCTAGAAATATTAAAATTGATATTGATGAAGTTTTTATTTCTGATGGTTCAAAGTGCGATACTGGAAATATTGGAGATTTATTTGCCAAAGAAAATAATGTAGCAATTACAGATCCAGTATATCCGGTATATTTAGACACCAATATTATGGCAGGAAGGACAGGTAAGTATAATAAAAATACAGGGAAATATGAAAAAATTATTTATATGCCATGTATTGAAGAAAATAATTTTGAACCAAATTTTCCAGAAACTGTACCAGACATAATTTATCTATGTTTTCCAAATAATCCAACGGGAACTGTACTAAATAAAGAAAAACTAAAGAAATGGATTGAGTATGCAAAAATAAACAAATCAATTATTTTATATGATTCTGCTTATGAAGCTTTTATTACGCAAGAGGATATTCCACATAGTGTTTATGAAATAGATGGTGCAAAAGATGTAGCAATAGAATTTAGAAGTTTTTCAAAAACAGCTGGATTTACTGGTATAAGATGCGCATATACCGTAGTACCAAAGCAGTTAAAGGGATATACAAATAAAAAAGAAGAAATTTCTATTAACCAGCTATGGAACAGAAGACAATGCACTAAGTTCAATGGAGTATCATATATAACGCAAAGGGGAGCTGAAGCTGTTTATTCAAAAGAAGGCAAAAAACAAATTAGAGATAATATTGCATATTATAAGGAAAATGCAAAAGTCATCACAGAAGGATTAAAAACAGCAGGTTTTAATGTATACGGAGGAATAAATGCACCATATATTTGGCTTAAAGTACCAAATGAGATGAAATCATGGGAATTTTTTGATAAGTTACTAAATAAGACTGGTGTTGTTGGTACACCTGGAGTTGGTTTTGGACCAAGCGGAGAAGGGTATTTTAGACTTACAGCCTTTGGAGATAGAGAAAATATAGAAGAAGCAATAGATAGAATAATAAACATGTAAAAAAAGCTTGCATTTTACTGGAAAAAATGTTAAAATGAACATGTTGAAAAATAAAATCCTTTTACTTAGTTCTAGGAAAAGTTATTTAGCACGCTATAACTCAGTTTAAGGTGAAAAAAATTAGGAGGTGCAAACGAAATGACAAAGGAAAGAAAACAAGAAATCATTAATACTTATAAAAGAGATGAAAAAGATACTGGTTCACCAGAAGTTCAAATAGCTCTTTTAACAGAAAGAATTAATGAATTAACAGAACACTTAAAAGTTCATAAGAAAGATAACCATTCAAGAAGAGGTCTTCTAAAAATGGTTGGTTCAAGAAGAAACTTATTAAACTACTTAGGTAAAAAAGATGTTCAAAGATATAGAGATATCGTAGAAAAATTAGGATTAAGAAAATAAAAAACAATTAGGACGTTTGGCTCTTTTTGGTGGCAAAACGTCCGTTTTTTCTAAAGATAAATGTCGATTTTTTAGAAAAAATTTCTAAAATTAAGAAATAAGAATTGTGAAACAATAATAGTGTGGTAAAAATGCTGGAATTAGTATGTAGCTTGGATGAAGTTTTTTAAAAACAAAATAAATATCTAAAAATAAAAGATTTCGTCGAGGTTACCGCTAATTTCTAGTATTAAATAAAAAATAAAGGAGAGATATTTTATGTTTAAAAAGTATACTACAAAATTAGCAGGAAAAGATTTAAGTATTGAAACAGGTAAAATTGCAGGATTAGCTAATGGAAGTGTAATGGTAAGATATGGAGATACTGTTGTTATGGTAAATGTAACAGCATCAAAAGAACCAAGAGAAGGAATAGATTTTTTCCCACTTTCAGTAGATTATGAAGAAAAATTATATGCAGTAGGAAAAATACCGGGAAGCTTTCTAAAAAGAGAAGGAAAGCCAGCTGATAAAGCTATTTTAACATCAAGAGCAATTGATAGACCATTAAGACCATTATTTCCCAAAGACTTTAGAAATGATGTATGTGTAGTTGCAACTGTTTTATCAGTAGAACAAGATAATTCACCGGAAGTTTGCAGCATGATTGGAGCATCTTGCGCTCTTTCAATATCAGATATACCATTTGGAGGACCAACGGCTGCAGTTAATGTTGGATATGTAGATAATAAAATTGTAATAAATCCTACAGTAGAACAAAGAGAAAAAAGCAGATTAACCCTAACAGTGGCTGCCACAGAAGAAAAAATTACAATGATTGAAGCAGGAGCGGATGAAATTCCAAATGATATAATGCTTGAAGCTATAAAAGAAGCACATGCAGAAATTAAGAAAATATGTGAATTTATTTCTAAAATAAAAGAAGAAATAGGAAAACCTAAATTTGAATATTTTTCATTTGCAGTTGATCAAGATGTATATAAAGAAATTGAAGATAACTTTAAAAATAGAATGTATAAAGATGTACAAGCAACAGATAAAAAAGTAAGAGATGAAAATATCTCTAAATTATCAGAAGATATAGTAGAATATTTTACAAATAAATATGGAGAAGAATTTATAGAAGAGAAAAAACGACATATTGCAGATAGTATTCATGATTTAGAAAAAGAATGTGTTAGAGAAATGATATTTAATGAACATAAAAGACCAGATGGCAGAGGCCTTACAGACTTAAGACCACTTTCATGTGAAGTTGGGGTTTTACCAAGAGTTCATGGTAGTGCAATTTTCACAAGAGGACAAACTCAAGTTATGTCTATTGCTACACTAGGAATGAAAAGTGAAGAACAAATGCTAGATGGAATAGATGAAGAAGAAAGTAAAAGATATATGCACCATTATAATTTCCCAGCTTATAGTGTAGGAGAAGCAAGACCATCAAGAGGACCTGGAAGAAGAGAAATAGGACACGGTGCTTTAGCCGAAAAAGCTTTAGTTCCAGTACTTCCATCAGAAGAAGAATTTCCATATTCTATAAGAGTTGTATCAGAAGTATTATCATCTAATGGTTCAACATCACAAGCAAGTATCTGTGGTAGTACATTAGCTTTAATGGATGCGGGAGTTCCAATTAAAAAGCCTGTTGCAGGAATTTCAACAGGACTTGTAACAAGCAAAGAAAATCCAAATGAGTATGTAATGCTTACAGATATTCAAGGAATAGAAGATTTCTTTGGAGATATGGATTTTAAAGTTGGCGGAACAAGAGATGGAATAACTGCAATACAAGTTGACATTAAAATTGATGGACTAACATATGATATAATAAAAGAAGCGTTTGAAAAAACAAAAGTTGCAAGAGATTATATATTAGATGAAGTAATGCTAAAACAAATTGCAAAACCAAGAGCAGAAATTTCAAAATATGCTCCAAGAATTATTACAACAAAAATTGATGTAGATAAAATTAGAGATGTAATAGGTCCTGGTGGAAAGATGATTAATAAAATAATTGCAGAAACAGGCGTAAAAATTGATATTGAAGAAGATGGAAGAGTATGCATTTATTCTACTGATACTAAAAACGGAGAAGAAGCGCTAAAAATGATAAAAGACATTGTAAGAGAAATAGAAGTAGGACGGAATATATGACGGTACAGTTACTAGAATTATGAATTTTGGAGCATTTGTAGATTTAGGATCAGGCAAAGAAGGACTATTACACATATCTAAAATATCTAGTAAGAGAGTAGAAAAAGTTGAAGATGTATTAAGCATTGGAGACGAAGTAACTGTAAAGGTTACTGAAATTGACAATCAAGGAAGAATAAATTTGAGCATGAAAGACCTAGAAGCAAACATTGAAAAAAAAGAAGGAAAATCAGAAAATTAGTCAAAAAAGTTGCAAAAACAAAAAATAATAGTATAATAATTAATAGAGATTATATTTAATAATGTAAAACATTATTAAAAGGAGAGAAAAAAATGGAATATTTATATGTTTTACAACAGGCATTAGTCTGGATAGTTACAATATATTGGTTATATCAATTAGTTGTAAGTTTATGTTCTTTAGTAAAATTAAAGGATAAGCCTATTATTGAAGACAAGCAAAACCGTTTTATGGCAATAATACCAGCTCATAACGAAGAAAAGGTAGTGGGAAACCTAATTGCAAGCCTAAAGAGGCAAAATTATCCAAAAGAATTATATGACATTTATGTAATTGCAGATAATTGCACAGATAATACGGCTAAGGTAGCAAAAGAAGCGGGAGCTATTGTTTATGAAAGATTTGATGAAGAACATAAAACAAAAGGATATGCGCTTAATTGGTTTTTAAAACAAAAAATCGAAGAAAATGCTCCATATGATGCATTTTGCATTTTTGATGCTGACAATATTGTAGATGAAAACTTTATAAAGAATATGAATAAGAAACTTTGCCAAGGAGAAGAAGTAGTTCAAGGATACAGAG